>Ga0265296_1001069_pt1 | contig 33897 bp, 19 predicted proteins | sample MunlanPumphouse1_FD_189073 | JGI IMG/M metagenome (GOLD analysis project Ga0265296, IMG submission 189073) | Groundwater microbial communities from a municipal landfill in Southern Ontario, Canada - Pumphouse #1 | ecosystem: Environmental > Aquatic > Deep subsurface > Groundwater | place...
CACCTTTCGCCTTCGCAATAAATTCCGTCATCTCCTTGTTGGCCGTAGTCAAAAACCCTATTCTTGCCCTTAATTCCCCAATAGTCATAATGATGATAAAGCGTGAACGGATTATTATTGATATCCGAGCGGTCGCGCAAACTGGCGCCCGAAACCGTGCTGTCCGAACCGTCGCCCCAGTCAATTTTGTAATAAGTGAGCGGCAATTGGTCGGGGTCCACAAAAACCGTAAAGCCCAATTTGACCGCGCTATTGGCATTAATAATGATGTCATTCTTGGCGGGGTCGTCATTGACTAGAATATTGACAATTCTCGGTTTGATATAGCAATAATAATTTGAGTCAGGCCCGTTCTTTTCCGCGATTCGGGTGCCGTCCGGATTTATGGCGGCGAGAGCGCATGGACTTGTCGGTATGTCCCAATTCCGTATGGTTTCGCTCGGATTTACTTCTTTATAACCGGTACTAATGGCGCAATCGCTATCTTTGGTACAAACCCGGTCGGGAATATTTTGACACCGCCAAGTCCCCGCCGTTCCACTATCATCACAACGCGCGGTGGACTGGCAATTATTATTGGCCTCGCAAGAAGCGTCCTCCACACAACCGGCGCTACCCTTGCAGACGCACTTAGCATTAACGCAGGTAGGGTAAGCCGTCCATTCCCAAAAACCAAAATACCGGGCAAAAATCCGTTTAAGCATATCCGTGGCCGCCGTAGCGGATTCAAATAATAAGGTATCATCTACATTAACGCAATTTTCATTAGCCGGGCAGGCAAAAAATTTATCCGCGCCCACCACGCAAATATTTTTGGTAATGGAACAACGGCCAAAAAAATTATCGCCCACATTAAAGTCCGACGAAGCCGTCACTTTGTAGGGTGAACCGGCGCGCGTGGTGCCCGAAACCGTACTCCCCGATTCCGTGGAAATCGGTTTTTTATTATTAACATCGGCACTGCCATTCCAAACCAAAGGATTGTTGATGGGTTCGGGCGGGGTCATGGCGCCAAAAGGCGAGTAATCGGTTTGATAATTGAAAAGCACATCGGTTTGATTTTGGGTCGGCGGAATTTGGTAGACACTGCCCTTGGCCGTACGGCTGGCCCACGCCTTATTGGCGCCGGTCTCGGTAACGGTCTTGACCACTTCGCGGCAATCAAAACCCTTGAAACCGTTTTTAATATCAAAATTATTAAAGTCAGAACCACCATGCTTATCCTCCCTAATTAATTTTAATTTTATGCCCCTAATCGCATGATAGGGCGTTTGACCAATATCAAAGAGAAACCAACCATCACCGTCTTCAGAATTGCCTGGGTCACAAGGCACCTTTACTGGGTCAAAATAATCCGACCAAGTGTTTGAATTAAGAGGCAGAACCGAAATCTCATAATCAGCGCCATCGGAGTAAGTACTGAATCGGCCGACTTCAAACCATTTGACTTCACAGCCCTGGTCGTTCGTGGGTATGGTATTTGCATTACAACCCTTACCAGAAATCTTAACCCCACTGCAAGTACCATTACGGTCAACAATCGGAATATCAAAATACATAAATGAACTAAACCCGGTTTTGGTATTGGTAGTAAAAGCATCGCCGGTCCAGTTCTGTTTGCGGTATTCAGTATCAAAAGTCATTTGCGCCGTCAAACAATAATAAAGCGGCACCATACCCTCATAATAAGTGACCTCGTCCAAGGTCTCGCCCTCGGGCGTTTCAATCGGCCACCATTGGAGGCATTGATTGGGATTTTGCGGGTCTTTGGTCAAGCAGAAACCATACCAGCCGTAAAATAAATTCTGGTCTTTCATATATTTACAAGACAGGGAATCGCGCTCCGGATACAAGCGGCAGGAACGGCTGATGGAATAGGCCTCGTTAACTTTTAAAACCGGTTTCAAACTAATATCGTCAAACAGCGAACTGCCTTTAATGTCGCAGAAGCGGTCGCCGTCGTTATTGTCGCAATTGCCGTCGGCTGGGGATTTATCCAAGAAATTTTCCAGCACAATCCTGATGCGGCGCGTGTCGGCTGTTGGCGTATAATTTACCATAAAATATTTCCAACCCTGGCCGGCATCCGTTAAAATGTAGTCGGCTTTCAGATTATCGGCCATGTTTTGTTTGACAGGAACATTAAGACCTTGCCAATAACCGATACTGCCGTCGCCCTTATATTCTTTGATTAAAACCCGCGCCTGCGCTTCTTTGGGATTCAAGCCCTTGGTATGCATCCAGCCCGAAAAAACATAAGTCATGCTGTTATTCACATCAATATAATCCGATTGCGCCATATAAACTGAATTGAGCCGCAAATAACCCACGCTGTCGCGGCGATTTTCTCGCAGGGTTTCTACGCTGTATTTGTATTCTTTCCAACCCTCATCATCAATACTGTCAGCCGGATACCAGCCCACGGGCTCGGTGCGGTCCGTATAAACCGAATCAAAACCGCCGTTGGGCACTTCGACTGATTCGCCCACCTGATACATCAATTGGTAGGGATAATAGCCCCTAATGGATTTGCCGGCGATGTCAGCACCCACCATTGAATAGCCGGTTTTATTTAATTGCTGCTCGGAATATTTCTGCTCCACCTGACTGCCGCTCACCAACAAATTATCACACTCACCGCTTTCATTGACCGAGGAACACAAACTCAAATTAAGACAGCGGTCATTACTGCCAAAAGCCGGTGAAATATCCGTACCGGCTTTTTCATAGGTATTACAATAAAGCCATTGAGCGCATTGGCGGTCGGGCGAAACCTTGATGATTGAATCGGCATTTTTTTGCTCTTTGAGATTGGCTTCGGGCAGGGCCGGCTGTTTGGGTTGGGGTTGATTTTTTTCGGTTTTATCAACATCAAAAGTTAAATAATTATCCCGAACGCGCACGTTATTATTGCTTTCATTATAATTAATCTGGCCGCGGTCATTAAATAAAACACAGCCCGTCTTAAAATCCACCAAGCCGTTGCAAGCCGTGCGATTGATGGTATTATTCAAATTATAATAAACACCGGTTTTTACCAATTTGACATTATCAATTATGGCCGTGTCAACTTGAGCCACGTCTTTATTAATATCTAACACGCAGAATTTAGTCACGTCTCCTTCATAGTAAAACCGACCACTGATATTGGCTTCGGCTGATAAGACATTTCTGGTGATGGTGATTTGGTTATTGGTTGAGGTGGCGCTGGTATCGGGCGACCACAATCTTGCCGAGCCATCATCGCCGCAAAAAACAGAAATACTATTGGCGCCCGGACCGAAGAAAGCGGATAAAGTGTATAGGGTATGTGGCTGTAATTTTATGCGTTGGCTGGTTTTTTTGGCATAATGATTTAGCGAGTTATTCGGCATTGGTGCTGTACCAAAAACCCCCGCCGCCCAGCCGTCTGGTTTTTCATCATTATCCACATCCTGCTCAAAGTCGCCATTATAAACCAAATTAGTGTACATCTTGGCCAATGGGTCAAGGTATTCGGTACAACTATTTTTGCCGGCCGGACAACTGCCGGCCCAGCCATCATAAGCATATCCGGTAATATTTTCATTGGCAGCATTATTTTCCAAACCCGTCCGATTATCAAACCAGCCAATGGGCTGTAATTTTTCCACGCGCACGCCCTGGCCCATGGTTTGATACGGACTCACGTCGCAGGGCTCATTTGAACCCTGCTTAACCCAGCGGTTAATAATGGGCTCGGTGCTCGTGCCCGTAATATATTGATTTACGCAAACCTTGTCCCGCGGGTCCTTAAAGTAAGAGGCGGCTCGGTCGCCGGTAAATGATTCGCACCACAGTTCATTGAATCGGCAAAGCGCCGTTGAATACTGGTCGGGCAAATTCTTCAAATAAAGAGCATTATAGCCCACGACTTCGTCGCGATTGTTGACTTTGGGCAAGCCGTAAGCCGTACAGCCCTTGTCGGCGGCGGCGCAGGAAAATACCCGATCATTAACCAAATAAACCGGCGTATCAGTAGCTACTCTCACCTGTGAAATATCATTTTCATTATAGACACTGCCAAAGGGAGAGTCGGAATTATGGGTCTCAAACAGGGCCTCGCAACCGACGGCTTCGGGCCGGCACAATTTATTAAACGATTTCAAATTAAACGACTGGTCGTCTTGGTTGTAATAAGAACTACAGCCGACCATTTCGCCGGGAAAACAGCGATAGGGCGGCGTATTGCCAATTTTATTTTCATTTCCCTGGCCGCAATTATTTTGCGTCGCCATTTTTTCACCGCTCGGGTCAGCCAATTTATTATCACAGGCAACCGGCGTGAACCAAGAATTCTCCACCAAAAATAAATTATCCTGGACTTCTTTAAGCAAAATATTATCAATGTAAAGTTGAGTCCCGCCGGCATTAATTTCCAGATATTGGCCGCCGTCATTGGCCCACGACATAAAGACCGGCCCTAAATCATATTTTCGCCACTCATTATAAAGTTGGACCGCGGGCACGGCCGTCTTGCCCTTTTGCGCCGAATTGACCGCAAAATAATCGGCGACATTGGCGGCCCGCGAAAACCTGATCTCTTTCAGTTCGCAAGGATTATCGGCCGTACAATTATCACCGCCTTTGGCCCAAAAACTTAATAAATAGGTTTTATTGGCGATAAGAAAAACATTTCTCTTAATGATTTCCGACGAAGTCAGAGAGGAACCGCCCGGATAATTCGCGGCCGAACTCAAAGTGCCGCCGCTCCAATAGTCAGCGCCTTGTTCAAAATCGCTTAAGAAAATATTTCTGACGTTATAGCCCTGATTGCCCGTGTATTCCCGGCATTTGGCAAATTGAGCCGGACAAGTCAGGCCTTCGCCGGGCACGGCCATATAAATACACTCGCCATTATCGTTCCAGTAGCCCTGTTTGCTCGCGCAGTCGCACTGCGCCAAAGGCACAACCGGCGAACCGACCAGGGCCGGACAAGAAACGCTTTTATCCGGCTGGGTCTTGGTTCGCCGCTCGGGCTTGCAATTGTCAGAAATGGAAACGGTTTTTGATAATAGGCGATAGCTTATGTTACCGCTTAAATCGTAAAATTCGCGGCAATCCGGATTTGGGACGACGCTGATATAAAAAGGATTGTCGCCGGGATTGTCAACATAACTGTCATAAAAATAACCATGGAGTTCCTGCTTGACGCAAAGCCCGAATTTATGCATCTCATTAACAATATCCTGATTTAAAACATCTTTGTTGTCTATATTTTCGGTTGTTCTTAAATAATTTAAATAACCAGTTAGATCACTTGGGACTAGGGGTGGGTCTAGGGGAACGGCGGCGATGGCTTGGTCTAATAAGGCGCCAAGAGTCGTGTTTTTACTTCTTATGTCTTCAAGATTTTCCGGGTCGTCGCAATAATTTTTGCTCTTTTCCGTTCCGGTTTGATAATAAAACAAATTAGCGCAAGGAGCCGTAGCCGCCAAACTGGCGCTCTGGCTGGTTTTTAATTTAAAGGCCTTTAATTGATAGCCCGTAACATCACTGCCTTCCCAAGTATAATAATTCGCCCCATCGCTTCCGTCTTCAATTCTTTGGCAGGGGCGCAAATTAACATAATACTCCAAGCCCTCGCCGCCCTGGGCGACCTTATCAAGATTGGTAAATTGGTCGCAACCGGCATAACCGGCCGAGCAGTATAGGGGTGTTTTATCAGCGATGAATTGCGTATAATTGGGCGAAGCAAAATCCGTTTCTTCCTGCAAATAGGTCTCATAACCCAGGCAGGGCGCCGGACAGACATCCCCGCTGTTTATGACCGCCGGGATGGACGGGTCTTTATTAAGCGGGCGGTACAGGTCACAGCCAACCTCTTCGGGCGTGCAGACGCCGGTGTAATTAGCGCATTGAAAACTGCGATTGTCATTGTCTAAGACAGATAACAACTCGAGTTTGGTTTCCGGCCATTTTGGATTTGCGGTTGGGGTTTTTGGCGTTAAATAACAACTGTAATAATCCGGCGCTTTCTTTAAATAAGTCAGTTGGTCAGCCGGCCTTTCCGCCGGATTATATGGCGTGTAATCCGAAGCGCTGTTGCTATCATAGGCAAGTTCTTCTACCTTAACATCATCAATATATATTACTGATTTTTCTGACCAAATCGGGAATCTTACTACGCCGTCAAACTCGGAATCGGGATTAACCTCAAATACAAAAGAGATTCTTTGCCATTGATTTAATTTACTGCCATCAAATATTGGAAAGTCGTTGAAATCTTTTGTTATTTTACTCGCGCATCTGCCTTGGCAGATTTCAAGATAATCCATATCCATACCGAAAGCAACTGGATTGGAATTTGAAAAAACCCAAGCAGAAATTGCATATTTTTTACCCGCCTCAAAATGAAACTTCTGATTCGTTGAAAAAACATAGGCCTTATAATCTAGAATGCGGCTGCCATCTTGACAAAAAGCAAAGGTATCTTTGGTGGTAATTTTTATGGCTGATTGTCCACCGCGGACTTTCTCACCACTGACCTCAAATTCGCCATTAGCAAAACAATAGCCCTGCTCTTCCCACCCGGGGACCGGGTTATTGTTTTGTGAAATTTCAAATCCCGGATTATAAACTAGATTGCTCCCCAACCCCGCCTTGGTCCTGATAAACTGGTTACAGCCGGCCACCTCCGCCCCGCAGGACTGGGCGTCCTTGTCAAAAAATATGTCCCCTTTATCCTGCGCCTCCGCGCCCAAAGTGAGCCAGACCGAGCCCTTGGCGCAATTCTCGTTCACTTTCCTTAAATCAAAATCATCAAAATAAACCGTGCCGACCGTGCCGGGAATAGTGGTGATTCTTAGCGCCAGTATAGTGGCGGATTGGTTGGTAAATTCAAATTCATAGCTTTTCCAATTATTGCCGGTGTTGCCGCTGTTAAGGGTAATGCCACCCAAGATATTGCCGCCAAAAGCATCAACACTAATGGCGCCCTGGACGAGATTGCCTCGGGCATAAAAAGTTAATGAATATTTCTTATTGGCTTCTATGGATTGCGTAATATTCGGCAGAGTGGTGATAATCGCGCTGTTATCGCCGATGCTATAGGCCTCTAAAGCGTTGTCCGTGGCCGTACCGCTTCTGCCCTGGCCAAGGGCGCAGGCATGCCGTTTATTGGCGACCTCATAGCCCTCAAGCCAATATCTGGCGTCCCAGCCATCGCAACTGGAAAAATTTCCGTTGAGATTGGTTAATAAATTATTGCTCTCAAAACACTGATTAACCCGGCAATAAACGCCGCCCTTGGGAATAGTACAGCTCACGTCATCATATCTGCAAGAAAGAGGGTCATTCACATTAGCGGTGTTGCAGGGAGTATTTAAAATTACTTTATTATTCGGACTCACGCCGTGCCAAAGTAAGACATTTTCTCCTTGGACGGTACAGCCGCCTTTTGCGGCATCCCAAATACCGGCGCCGGATGATTCACTGCATACCTTTAATGTTTTAGTCGGACTGGTATTAAGCCAATAATCGCTCACCGGATTAAAAAGTCCGCTATACCATCTACAGCCCACATTTTGCGCGTTGCAATTGCGATAATCCAAAGTATTGGCCAGATAAGAAATCTCATTGCCCATTCTTGGCGTATAGGTCTGGCAGGTATTGAATCTCGGCTCGCATTTCTTGCCGTTAAAATCCCACTCTCTTTTTTCTTCGGCGCAATAACCGAATTTCAAGCAATTGCCATTATCGTCTTCCTCAATGCATTGCTGTTCATCGGCGCAGTATTCGGCGCGGTCAATGGCATTGTCCTGGCGATTGGATAAATCCGGCCCATAGCCCTGGCGGCGGCAAAATAAAGCCGGCGCTTTCATAACCCAGAACGGGTCAACCAAGCCCTTAAAGATGCTCGTCTGGTCGTCAAAGGCCGCGATTAATTGCCTTAAAGTATAATCCTTATCGCCATATTGATTGATATATTTAGCGGCCACTTCCCAGCCGACCGGCACGATTCTATATTTTCTTAAAATGGTTATATTTCTTAAAGTGAAAACGGTTTGCGGATTGGTAACCTGCTCAACGCGGGGCGCGAATGGGCGGTCCTTGATGGAAGCGGACAAGTTCATAACCAATTGCTTTTCTCTGATGGCCTGGACTAATAAAGGATCAAGAACGCAGTCGGTCGGGCCGGGGTTGGCCTTAACCGCCTCCGTGCAATTAGATAAATTATTTAAAATATCATATGATTCGCCCACCTTTAATTCACCGGTAATAAAATTCAGATACTGGTTTTGGGCCGCTTGAGCGCCACCCTGAAATGGCTCTGATTCGGCATTATAGAGGGTCTGATAGCGCGAGCGGGCGCCGCTCGCGCCTTGGTCGTCGCTGAAAAATCCGGCCATTAAATTCTGGAGCAGTTTTCCGACCAAAGTGCTCACAAAAGTATCCACAAAATCCCAAACCGTATTAGTAAATATCTCCTGGCCGGCGCTTGCCTTACTTCTAGCCAAAAGCCATTCTGAAGTCACAAACTGGGAAGGCGTTAAAATTTTGCCCGCCAAATCAGTGACACTCTTAAATCCTTCCGGCGCCACTTTCAAATATGATTTCCAAAGGTCATAATCAACCCTATCTATCGCTCTGCTCTGGGCTAAAAGATAAACCGATATACTATTTTCGCCCGGCCTTAAAGTACTGTTAAAGTCCAGAGAAAAATTTGGATTGGCGATTGCCGCCTGCCAATTACTGACTATAGTGGAAAAATGGCATCTGGCGGGAACAGGTTTTTGCCAATTAATGCCAATGGCAATGGCCAATTTTACGTTAAAATCCGGAGCGCACATATCCACGCCAAAGCCGTTTCTCATAAATAAATCAATAAAATTGCCTAGAGCGCTGTCCGCGGCATTGCCCAAGTAAACGTCCCAGCCCTCGGTTATAAACAACGGCTTTTGGCCTTTGCCGCCCGAAGCCACCCAAGTGGCGGTTTCATAAGCCATGGTCTTGGCAAAAGCGCTTAATGAAGTTTTTAAAGCCGCCGCAAAACCGGTTCTTTTAGAGGCCCAAAGAAACTGATTATCTAAATCTTTTTTAAACCTGTTCCAGTCTGAATCCTTAATTAAATCGGCATTTTTCTTTTCAGCCGCGGCAACGCATTTATTGAACGCGGCCGTTTGCGCCGCAATGGCCATCTGTATTTTGTCGGTTCCGCCGGTACAGGTAAAAGTATTTGAGGTCATAAAGGTTCCGGAGGTGGCCGTACAGGTTTCCGGCAGTGGCGCTGCCATTACAGCCGCTTGACATCCGGCAATGGCATCGGTCACTTTTTGTTTTGCAACGTCTACCTCTAATCCGCCTAATCCGCCAACCGCTAAAACATTTTTTACAAAATAAATATTAAATATAAAGGCGAATATGATTACCAAAAAAATAAAGAAAAATTGTATTTTACTGCGCCTCATTTATTGGGTATTAGTATTACTCAGTTGTGAATTTAATTTTTCTAAAAAAATCTGCTTCAATTGGTCATCGCTGATTTGCGATAACTGATCGGCCGGCGCGCCTTCTTGCAGTAATAAGGCCCGAATCTGGGCGCCGCTTAATTTCTTAAGTTCATCAATAGACTGGAATTGTAAACTTGTTTGGTTTGAATTGCCGGAAACAACGGTGCTGGTAGCGGCCGACCCGGCCGGAACCTGGGCGGTTTGAGCGGTAGCGCCACCGCTCATTGTTTCATGATAAAGCGCCACTATTTCCTCGTCGCTGATTTGGCTTAAGGTTTCTTGGGGTATCCCGCCCTGAAGCAGGGCCGCCCTGATTGCCTCGGCGCTCGCCTGCCCAGACAGGAGCTGATTGCTTAGGGCCTGCTGTTGAGTGATTATTTCCTGCTGATTGGCGGGCAACCCAGTCGCGGCCAGGCCGCCATTAACATTGGTCCCGCCGCCGCCAAAACAATCATCACTGCCCGGACAATTGGGGTCATGACCGCCGTCAATTTCTTTCTTGTCAGGAAATCCGTCTCCGTCCGTATCCTCTAGATAGGGGCTGGTCTTATAAATATATAATTCATCATAATCGGATAGGCCGTCATTATCCGTATCTTTTTGCTTTAAGGCCAAAATAGTGGCTAATGTTTCTTTGGCTTCCGGCGCCGGCTTTTGATTGGCGGCATCTTGGCTTATTTTAAAAACCGCGCTTAGGGGACCGTTAAGAGAGGCCTTGGTTTGATAATAGATTAAAAAAATCGCGGCCACACAGATAATTAAAACCAGGCCGGTGATGATTTTTTCTCGGCCTGATTTGGTTTGCGGCGAATTTTCGTTTTTATCAAGCATAATAAAATCATTACTGGCCTCCTCGCCGGTTTGATTTTGTTGGGAATATTCATCCCAAAAATCTTTTTGCGGTTTCTCGCCACCTTCCATAAATATCCAATATTGTGGATAACAATTTAAATAAATTATAACATAAAATAACACGGAAAACAAAAAATGGGGTTATACTACAACACAAACCATCTCACAGAATCAATGTGTTCATAAATCCAAATAACCAAAACTCTAAACTCTAAACAAATTCCAATGTTCAAAATTCAAAACAATTTTAAAGCAATGGTTTTTTGATTTTTTGAGATTTTGAATTTTGGATTTATTTAGGATTTAGAGTTTAGGATTTAGGATTTGAAATTTTAGGATTTAGAGTTTAGAGTTTTATATAACTCCACCCAGTCCTCCACCCCCAAATCCTGCGCCCTAATTTTTTCGTCAAAGCCCATTTTTTTAAAAATACCCTTTATTTCCACGTTTTTCCGGCCCAAGCCGCCCACCTCGACTCGCGTTCGCTCGTCGACGCGAGGCGGGCCCGCCAAATTATTGTGGAGCTGTTTGCGCCGGGCCGAAAAACCGCTTCTGGCCAAGCGAAAAAAATCTTTAATATTTATATCAGGCGGGTTTTCCTTTAATTTAAGTTTTACCGCCACCGAATCCACTTTGGGCGCCGGCCAAAATGAATTTTTACTGATTTTAAATAAAATTTCCGGCTCGCTGTAAAATTGAACCATTAGGGCCAGCAAATTCATCTGTCCGGGCCGGGCCAAAAGCCGTTCGCCCACTTCTTTTTGAACCATAACAATTATTTCGCTGGGACGGCGGTCGGTTAAACCCAAAAAGAGCTTTAAAAAATGCGAGGTAATATTATAGGGCAGATTGGAAACAATTTTATAGCCGAAGTCCTTCAGGCCGAGATCATTGATCTTGAATTTTAAAATATCGCCCTCAATAATTTCTAAATTTTCCTTTTGGGCAAATTCGGCCCGCAAAAATTCAACAATTCTCTTGTCTAATTCTAGGGCATAGACCTTTTTCGCTTTTTGCGCCAACTCATCAGTCAAAACGGCTAAGCCCGGACCGACTTCTAAAATCAGATCGGTTTTTTTCAGCGAGGCCACGGAGATTATTTTATCAACAATATTCTGGTCAATTAAAAAATTCTGCCCCCGGCTTTTGGAGGGCACAATGTTGTAACGAGAACAGATTGATTTTATTTGGGAGACGGAGAGCATAAGACGGGATAATTTTTAATTTTTAATTTTTAAATAAATAAATCAAATTTTTAATTTTTAAACGAAATCGCATTGTTTAGAAATTTAGACATTAAAAATTATTTATAAAATTAAAAATTCAAAATTTTCAACATTTTAGCAAAAGTATTCACAATTAAAAAAGTTGCTTAAAATAAAAGGTAAAATAACGTCATCAATCCCGCCAAGATAAACATCGCATTCCAGCCGGGGACAAAAAATTGCAATAAAACCAAAGCCATAATCATGGCGATAATCTTGCCCAAAACCAAAGACATCTCAAAAAAAGTAACCGCGCTCATCACCGAGCCGTCCTGCGCTTTTTCATAGGTCTTGGCGGTAACGGGCGCGGCAATGGCCTGTTTGGCGACCCGCGCATAGGCATCAATAAGAAAGACGCTGAAAACGCTCCGCGACAATAACCGGAACAGCCAGCTGAAAAAATAAAAAATCGCGCCATAGCGAATCAAAAGGCGGCGATTGCTTTTATCGACCAACCGGCCGATGAAAAGAAAAATGAATATAGTGACCGCGGTGGAAATTGCCGCCAAGACGCCCAGCGCGAAAAAATCATTTAAAACCACGAAAATAAAAATCGGCCAAATAACTAGAGAGATTAATTCTTCGCCAAAGCCAAGATGAGCCATAAAATTTTTTCTTTTTTGCTTGTCAAAAAGATTTTTAAAAGCCTCCTTATAGGCAAAGGCGGTAGGCATGAATTTTTCTTTGGTAATCAACATGGGCACGTTGGAAAGCAGAATTAAAATTGAGGCGAAAAAAAATAAAATGCCGAAACCATAGAATTTAATGAGAAAACCGCCCATAACCGGGCCAAAAATATAGACCACTGACAATAAGACATTGAGATTGCATATTTCTCTTCCCCTTTCCCCATCGGACGAATAGCGGGCAAAATCGCTGTGATAAGCGGGCCAATAAAACATTTTAGATAAAACATAAAAAATGACCGCGGGAATAATCAACCAAAAGGACTGGGAAATCCCAAAAAGGGATAGATAATAAAAAATCGTAAAAACCGAGCTCACCGCTATGGAATGCTCATAGCCGAAACGTTTGGCAAACTTGGCGCCCAAAGGAATGCAAAAAAAATAAATCACATAAACCGCCAAATAAAAAAGTAAAATAAAGCGCAGGGTCTCGGCTAAGCCGTATTGACTGATAAAAATCAGATATAAAAAAACCGGTTCAAAAATATTGACCGCGGAAACCGCGAAATCCAAAATTAAAGTTGAGAGGTAAAGTTCTCTGACTTGCGGCGTGAGGCGATGGGCAATTAAGGAGTTGATTAAATTTTTATACTTGGTAAGCATCTTTATAAACCCTAAATCCTAAACTCTAAATCCTAAACAAATCCCAAATTCAAAATCCCAAAAAATCATTGTTTTAAAATTGTTTTGAATTTTTAATTTTGGTCATTGGAATTTGTTTAGAGTTTAGAATTTAGAATTTTTTTATAGATTCTATATAAATTATACCAAAATTTTGAGTAAATTTCATCCCAAGCGCCGACATATTGGGTGAATTTTTCCGCGGGAGCAAAACCCTGCTTAAAACGGGTGATGCCTGGCCATTTATTTCCGTCCACGCCCCAGAAATCATAATATCGGCCGCCAGTTTTTTTGGCCTCTAAAATCGCTTGCCACTGCAAAAGATATGGCGCCATTTTGCTCCTATATTCATAATCAGAAGCGCCATGAAGATAAACGCGCCAGTGGCCGAAAAAAATTACCAAGTTGGCGGCGATTACTTTATTTTCTGATTTGGCTACGATTAATTTTAAATTTTTTTCATCACCCAGCGAGGTTAACATTTTTTTATAATATTCTTTTGAATGAGCGATAAATTGGTCACGCTTAGAGGTGTGTTCCATTAACCGCCAGAAACCGGCAAAATATTTTTCGCCCTCGTCAATTTTTACCTGATGATTTTGAGCGACTTTAATATTATATCTGGTCTTCGGTTTCATCCCAACTAAAATCTCCTCTTCTGATTTATTTAAATCAAGAATTAAGGTTTGTTTGGGCTGGACCTGGCCGATAAATTTAAAATTATTTTTTTCTAACTGCTGACGATTTATTTCGTTGTCTTCCCACGGCGGGTCAAGGCGTAAAAAAATCACGTTTTCTTTTTTGGCTAAATTTTTTATTGTCATTGCGAGCGAAGCGAAGCAATCCAATGTTAATTTTGATTGAGAAAAGATTGCTTCGTCGCCGATTACAGCTCCTCGCAATGACATTACAGGTCCTCTGGGCACATAAAAATAACTTTTATCTAATCTCAAATTATTTTTTATCACGCTGGCCAATGCTAATATATTTTCATTATCATCAATTATGGCCAGGCGAAAAATTTTCTTACCTAATTTCTCTTGAAATCCGCCCCAGGCCCACGATTGGAGCAAACCAAAATCAAGGGAATTATTTTTGACAAATTTATCCCATTTTTCCCGCCAAGTATTGTCGCAAAAAATTATTTTCATTATTTACTGAGATGGTTACAAAACTATATTTTCTCTAAATTTGTCCTTTTTGGCTGCGACTGCGTCGGGCTGGCGCAAAAAGATTCTCACTGTAGCCGTTGCTACGGCTCAAATCTTTTTGCTGGCCCTCCTTGTCTCGCTCAAAAAGTCCTAAATTTATAGCTAAAATAGTTTTGTAACCATCTCACTACCACCCCCCGCTACTGCCGCCACCGCCCGAACTGCCGCCGCCAAAACCGCCAAATCCCCCGCCCCCCGAACCACCGCCCCGGCCGCCGCTGCCGCCGAACCACCAGGGTATAAAATTTTTGTCCTTGCCTTTATATTTTTGATATTGCTTGGAAACGGCATAATCAAAAAATAATCCGACTGGCGTTAAGATGGTCGCGATTATCAAGCCAAAAACCCAGCCCAAAAAGAAAATAAAGGCTAACCCGGCCATAAGGCCAATCGCGCCGCCGGCCCACCATGACTTGCTTTTACCCAATGTACTGGCTAAAACCTGAAAAATAATTATGCCAAAGACAATAAAAAATTCAAACGGAAATTTTGATTTAGAGGAACTTGATTGCTCGCTAACTTTTTCGCTCGGCACATACTCTCCCTTTGTCGCGGCCATAATTTTATCAACCGCGCCGTCAATGCCGCCATAAAAATCATTATTCCTGAAAGCCGGCTTCATCACCTCATTGATAATCCAAGACGACTGCGCATCGGTTAAAGCGCCCTCCAAGCCATAGCCGACTTCAATCTTCATTTTTTTATCATCCAAGGCAATTAAAATCAAAACACCATTGTCTTTGCCCTTTTTACCAATACCCCAATCCTTAAAAAGCTCGGCCGCAAAATTATCTATGGTGTCGCCGTCTAAATTTTTTATAATGACAACGGAAATCTCGTTGCTGGTTTCTTTTTTAAATTGGCTTAATTTATTTTCCAGGGCCTGTTTTTGCTCTGCGTTCAGCACACCGGCATAATCATTAACAAACCCGGCTGGTTGGCCGGGGTTGTAATAAGCAAAAATAGGTGAGGCAAATATTAAAAACATTAAAACCAATACCAGCCCAAAAAATATTAATGATCGGCCGTTCATAAAATTTTTCTAATTACAGATTGACTTTGGGTGCGTTCTGGGCTCCAGCGGCTGGTTGAAAATATTCCTTCTCCAAGAAACCAAACAGGGAGGCCAGCCAGTTGGCCGGGACGCGCTTAATGGTAATGTTGAAATCACGAGAAGCGTCATTGAATCTTTTTCGCTCCACGCTGATGCGATTTTCCGTGCCCTCAAGCTGGGCCATAAGCGTCTGCACCGTGTCCGCGGATTTTAACTGCGGATAATTTTCCATTATCGCTAACAATCTTGACAAAGCGCCTTCCACTTCAGTAGCGGCGCCTGCTTTTTCATTAACGGTTTTGGCCCCGGCGTATTTACTTCTGGCCTCCGCCAAATCACCGAATATTTTCTGCTCTTGAGCCATAATGCCCTGAACCGAGGCGACCAAATTGGGAATCAAATCAAGCCGTCTTTGATACTGGGTTTCCACCTGCGCCCATTGATTGTCCACCTTTTCATTGAGCGTGATGAGCTTGTTGTAAGTTATCCAAAAATATCCCGCGATTAAAATAATAATGACCAGCAGGATAATCAGACCTTTTTTCATAAAAATTGGTTTATGAATTAGTGAGATGGTTGCAAAATTCCTTTTGCTGCAATTTGCTCTTTTTGTCCAAGACCTCGTCAAGACGGCGCAAAATGATTTTCACCGTAGCCGGGCTACGGCTCAAATCTTTTTGCTGGCTTTCCTCGTCTTGGACAAAAAGTTCTAAATTTCGCTTAAAAGGAATTTTGCAACCATCTCAATGATTAAATTATATCACAAAACTGATTAATTTTCCCGGCACAAAAATCGTTTTCTTGATTTCTTTGCCGGCCAGATATTTTTGGGCTTGTGGATTATTTTGAACGGCATGAATAACTTCCTCTTCGCTGGCGTTGGCCGGCAAAATTATTTTTGCCCTCACCTTGCCGTTAATCTGCACCGCGATTTCCACGGTTTTATTCTGAATTTTTGAATCATCATATTTTGGCCAATCTTCTTCGCCAATACTCTTTTTATTCCCCAGTTGAGACCAAAGCTCCTCGGCAATATGAGGCGCAAACGGCGAAAGAATAATTAAAAATTTCTCCCATAATTCTTTAGTCGCTAACTTTTTCTCAAAAATTTTATTTAGTAAAATCATCATCTGGCTGACGGCCGTATTGAATTTCATTTCCTCAATATCTTCGGAGACCTTTTTAATGGTTTGGTTTAATAAAATTTCCAATTCCTCATCCATCTCGTCGGAAATTTTAATTTCATCTGAATTCAACAAGCTCCAGACCTTTTCTAAAAATCTTCTCACGCCAACCACACCCTTGGTGTCCCAGGGAATGGCTTGGTCAAACGGCCCCATAAACATTTCGTAAACGCGAAGCGTGTCCGCGCCGTATTCTTTGACCGTCTCATCGGGATTGACCACGTTGCCGCGCGACTTGGACATTTTTTCGCCGCCTTCGCCCAAAATCATGCCTTGCGAAGTTCTTTTGGCATACGGCTCCGGCGTTGGCACCACTTTAATATCATATAAAAATTTATGCCAAAATCTAGAATACAATAAATGAAGCGTGGTGTGTTCCATGCCGCCATTATACCAGTCAACCGGCAGCCAATATTCTAATTTTTTTTTGGCCGCTAATTTTTTATTATTTTGCGAGTCAATATAGCGCAAAAAATACCAAGAACTGCCCGCCCATTGGGGCATGGTGTCGGTTTCCCGTTTGGCCAAGCCGCCGCATTTCGGACATTTTACCTTGACCCAATCGGTTAATTTTGCCAGCGGTGATTGTCCATCTTCGCCCGCTTCGCCGGAGCTATAGCGAGGCGAGCCCGCTTCAAATTCCTTTAATTCGGGTAATTTTAAAGGCAAGTCCTTTTCATCCATAGGAATCCAACCCGGATTTAAAATTTCTCCCGCCGTAATACCGTCAGCTCCCACCCCCTCTGCCGCCGCTGGTGCGTCGGCTTCTCCCCCTCGGGCAGGGGGAGAAATTTTCTGCGCGCATTTTTCACAATAGACAACGGGAATGGGCTCGCCCCAGTATCTTTGTCTGGAAAAAACCCAGTCGCGCAATTTGTAATTAATCGCTTTTTTGCCCAAGCCATTTTCTTCCAGCCAGTTGGTCATTTTTTTAATGGCTTGACTCGGCGCCAAACCGTTTAAAAATTCCGAATTCACCATTTCGCCTTTTTCAATATCGGTAAAGGCCTCTTGGCTGATGTCGCCCCCCTTGATTACCTCAATAATTTCCAAGCCGAATTTTTTCGCAAATTCGTAATCACGCTGGTCATGTGCCGGTACGGCCATAATCGCGCCCGTGCCATAACCCGTTAAAACATAATCGGAAATCCAAATGGGAATTTCTTTGTGATTGGCCGGACTAATCGCTTTTAGGCCTTTCAATTCCACGCCGGTTTTATCCTTTGATAATTCGGTGCGTTCCAGGTCTGATTTATTTTTAGCATTGTTAATGTAATCTTCAACCTCATCCCAATTCGTAATTCGTAATTTTAAATTTGTGATTAATTGATGCTCCGGCGCGATCACCATATAAGTCGCGCCAAAAAGCGTGTCAGGACGGGTAGTATAAACTTCGATTTTTAATTTGAAAGTTTTAATTTGAAATTCAATGCTCGCTCCTTGGCTTCGGCCAATCCAATTTTTCTGCTGTAATTTTATTTTTTCTAAATAATTTACTTCGTCTAAATCTTTTTCCAAGCGATCGGCATAAGCCGTGATTTTCAACATCCATTGTTTTTTTATTTTTTTAACGACCTCGCCGCCGCATCTTTCGCATTTGCCGTTGACCACCTCTTCATTAGCCAAACCAACCTTACACGAAGTACAAAAATTAATGGGCATTTCGGCTTTGTAGGCCAAACCGTGTTTGAATAATTGTAAAAATATCCATTGCGTCCATTTGTAATATTTCGGGTCAATGGTGCTGACCTCGCGCGACCAGTCAAAAGAAAAGCCCAGCGACTTTAATTGCCGACGATAGTTGTTAATATTTTCCTCGGTCTTAATCCGCGGATGCATGCCGGTTTTGATGGCGTAATTTTCCGCGGGCAAGCCAAAGGCGTCCCAGCCGATTGGATACAAAACATTAAAGCCCTGCATTCGCCTTTTTCGGGCTACGATATCCATGGCCGTATAACTCCGCGGATGACCCAGATGCAATCCCTCGCCAGACGGATAGGGAAATTCTATCAAACAATAATATTTTGGCTTTTCATCAAAGTCCTTGGCTTTAAATAGCTTATGTTTTTCCCAATATTTCTGCCACTTCGGCTCAATTTCCGAGGGATTATATTTTTCGGGCATATTTTAAAATTAATTATTTACCCTGTGGAATAAAATTCCGCTCATTTTTTTGTCAAATGTAAAATTCTATTCCACAGGGTAAAGCTTACCATAAATGCCAATTTTTTTCAATTTGCCGGTTAATTTTAGAAAACTATTGACAAGATAATGAATATGTGATTTAATGAGTTAAATCAGTAATCTGATTTTATCAAAACGTACCATAAAATTTAGTAAGAAGGCGGGAAAAACGATGTGGATTTCAGCTGTTGTTAGCGCCATGTTTCATTTGGTGGCCTGTTTCCTGATGTTGGTGGTTCAATTCTGGGAATCTGAGTCCGGCAAACTGCAAGGCAGAAACACCCTTATCCCCGGGACCAACCAACAGTTCCTATACTGGCAGGACTTCTACTGCCAATTATATGGGGATCTGATTGGACTACCATTGATCACCTGGCCATTTTTTTATCTGGTGATGACCGATAAAGTATCGGCACATCAATGGATTTCCCTGTGTATGCTGACCCTTATCGGCGCCATATTCTTCGTAAATATGTGCCTGAGCAAAACTCACAAACCTGATTCGGGATATCATGAAGTAGGAAAAATTTCCTGGGTTGGCATTATTCATGCCCTCTATTTGGGACTTAATGCGGGGGGAATCCTGATCATGGTGTGGTCCATAATCAACGGCAACTTACACGGACCAATAATGTGGGCGGCCAACACCGGAAGTATTTTTTACCTCATCACCTTTATTATGGACACGAGAGCCGGACACTTCGCTCCCCTGAAGCGGCTCCCCACCCTCAAATGACTTCTCGCTGGAAAAAACCAGCCAATAAATCTTCAGCCGTCAAAAAATTTAAAACCCGCCAACTTGGTTTTTTCCAAGTGGCGGGTCTTTTATTTTATACCCTTTTAATAATTACCGAGCAGATGGTTTAAAGACCAGCAAGTGGCCGGTCTGATAATAATGTTCTGAATTCAAAAAGAACGAGCGGATAAAGGAGAGTTGGCCGTCCTTGAGCCGCAATACGTCAACACCGCGTCGGTCTTTTGCTCCCTGAAGAAGCGAGCCGCTACCGAAGTGGTCTACAAACCGACAGGTGGCGTATAACAAACCGTCATTTCCCATGGTGATTGAGCCGGCGCCGAAGTCGGCAAACTTGCTTTTTATGGTGCCGCTGGCCACATCCACAACATAAATGCCACCGCCACCATAATAGGAGTTGCCGTAAGCGCCAACCAACCCCGTTTTACCATCGGGAGTGAGAACAATCTCGCCGGCGTAATCGTCGACATAATCGACAAGATTAAAATTACCGGTTCCTAAATTGATTTTGTCTATGGCTCCCGCGGCATACGAGTATGACGAGACCAGGCCGTAAGTTCCGGCTGGATTGGCATGGGCGTCGCCGAAAATGATTTGCGTGGTTTGAACCGGAATAGTTGAAACCAGCGCCGTATCTGTTATCAGTGAAAAGCCCGTATAGGCCTCATAAACCGAAATGCGTCCGTCCGCAAGTAAGGTGGAATATCGCCGGTCCACGCTTTTTGGAATATTGGAGGATTCCAACTTCCAACTGGTCAGATTGGCTTTTTGGTTTAGGGCATAAGCAAATCGCCCATCATCCGTATACAAAGGATAGATGTTGCTGCTACCGTTAAACGGCAAAGTCATAATCGCCTGTCCCGTTTCCACAGAAATGACATAATTCTGCGGGTTGGTAACAAAGAGACCGGTCGGGTCGGCTGATGACACAACTTCGCCTGCCAGCAAGCCCAAAACATAATTGCCGGTCAGATCCAAGACAATAGTCCCGAAAGTATGGGCTCCACCGCTTGATGTCGGCGAAACATACAGAAGAGCATGCTCGGCCGGCGAGAAAGATGGGTTGTAAACAATTGTCTTGGTCGCAGACGTCACGGTTTTGCCATTCTTGGATGCCACCATTGTGAAATTGTTGGCGCCGGAAGACAAACTGACGTCGCGACGGAATCCGCCGTAGTCAAGAGTAATTGGTTGGCCATTAATCGTTACCTGGTCCGCATCGCCGACATAACCGCAAATCGGATAAACCCTCAGGTTAGTCGTAATAGAGTTTGGCTGGGTGCTAAACTGGATAATAGATGGTGTTGGCGTCGGAGTCGGTGTCGGCGTGGGTGTGGGTGTAACCGTCGGAGTTGGCGTCGGAGTCGGTGTCGGTGTTGCCGTCGGCCGCGGCGTAGGAGTTGGCGTGGGTCGAGGCGTGGGCGTTGGCCGCGGAGTCGGTGTTGGAGTTGGGGTTGGGGTTGGTTTAATAAACTTAAAACCGGATACCACGATTTCCGCATTCTTGCCATTCTTGGGAGCTGACCCATTATATAGCCAGAAATTAAAACGGAAATTTTCCTTGCCCGCAGGCGGAACTCCGGAAGTTTTATACCAACTCTTAATCAGCTTGCTCGTTGGCGGCGTGCCATTGAGATATCCGCCATAATACATTTTCCATTCCACGCGATTCTTTGACCATGTCATGAAGGTCGTTACATCTTGCATTTGATTATTTAATGCCACCTTAAAACGAACCGCGTTTGAACTATTCCACGGGTCGGAGCAGGGCTGAAGAACAAACTGGGCATTTGTTCCATCGGTCGCCCGGTTCCATTTGGCGAATTCAATATCAATTTCCCGATAATTGTACTGGGGCGCCAAAGTGTCCCAAGTGAACATACCAAAGACCAACATCGGATCCAACAAATCCACGCGACCGTGGGTCTGCATAATGTAGGTGCCATAGCCCAAAGATTTGGCATTGATTACCTCGGTTCCGTACCATTGCCTATTTTTCTTCTTGACCGTGAGGTGCAATCCGGCTTTATCGACCCAGACATTGGAAGAGCTGTCGGAAAATCTCATCGGACCGGGACCGGCGGGAAAATCGGCACGCTTGACCGTCCACTTGTAATTGGAAAAATTAATTGTTCTGACTTTTGGTCCGCGGTCGGCAAACACCGAAGCCACCGCTTGCGGGATAGCCGGCAAAGCCGTGCTGCCGCTAAAAATTGGCGGGGTAATTTTTTTAGAAATCAGAAAGGCGGCAAAGCGAGTCGCATACTGGTCATAACCGCCGGTTACCACATTGGCTTGCCACTTGCCATTGCTGTTAATGGAAACGGTCGGTGAAGCAAATGTTGGTTTGGTCCACCAATTGTCGCCAACTTTAATTACCACCGCCACACGATATTGGCTGGTTTTAACGCCCTTGACTTTTCCCTTCAAATAAACGTCGGAAGAACTGCCGTATTTTGGCAGGTGGGTGATTTTAATCGACGGCGAAGAAGCCTGGGCCGTTGCCATTGAAAAAGCAAACAGCAGCATTGAGAGACAGAAACCTTTCATGATAACCTCCATTTTTCTTCAAATTTCAAGGAAATTACGGGTTTAGTTGTTAAGGTACTTCTTTGGGATAAAGCATACTACTCTGGCATGTTATTGTCAATAAATAAAAAACTTGCCAATGGGAAATAGAAATGTCATAGTAAGTTATACTAATATCATGCCTTACTATGACATTATCATTTCCTTGCGACAGCAACGAAAAGGTTCTTGACTTTTATTATTAACGGTTATAACATGCCATGTTATGATTAATAACAGTTCATTAAAGTTAAGCAAAAGGAGGACGCTTAAATGAACTTTCAAATTCAAAGATACTGCAAGTTCTTACAAGAAAATAACATTTGTTCTGATTCAAAACATCAATGTAGTCGAATTAATGATCCCGAAGGGCAAAAAATTTGCGAGGGCATCACCAGCCAAATAAAGGGTGACCGCCCGCGGGTTCAAAAAACCATTTCCCGTCCGGTTACGAAATTTGATTTCTCCAAAGGAGAAAGAGAAGCTGACGAGGAGTGGCAAAAATTTTGTCGAGACAATCATATACCTATTCCCAAGACCTAAAACCAAAAAGTCACGAAAACCTAAAACCCGCTGTCTGATAAGCGGGTTTTTAAATTTGAAAATTAATTCTTGATGATTTTTTTCAAATACTGCCCCGTATAGCTCTTGGCCATCTTAGCCACCTCCATTGGCGTGCCTTCGGCCACTAAATAGCCGCCCTTATCCCCGCCTTCGGGCCCCAAATCAATAATCCAATCCGCCGATTTAATGACGTCCAAATTATGCTCAATAATTAAAACCGAATTATTCTTGTCGGCTAATTTATGCAAAACCTGAAGCAAGCGGTTAATATCGTCAAAATGCAGACCGGTCGTGGGCTCGTCTAAAATATAAAGCGTCTTGCCGGTCGGCCTTCTGGATAATTCGGTGGCCAATTTTACTCTTTGCGCTTCCCCGCCGGAAAGCGTGGTCGCGCTTTGGCCCAGTCGCAAATAACCCAAGCCGACTTCTTCTAAAATATTCAATTTATCAACAATGGCCTGGTCTGATTCAAAAAATTGCTTGGCCTCGCTCACGGTCATCGCTAAAACGTCGGCAATATTTTTTTCTTTATAATGTATTTCCAATGCCTTGTGATTATACCTTTTGCCGTGGCATTCTTCGCATTCCACATAAACATCGGGCAAAAATTGCATTTCAATTTTTACCAGGCCATCGCCCGAGCAGGTCTCACAGCGCCCGCCGCCTTTAACATTAAAACTGAAATGCCCCTGATTAAAGCCGCGCATCTTGCTTTCCGGAAGCGAGGCGTATAAATCGCGAATGTAAGTAAAGACGCCGGTATAGGTGGCCGGATTGGAACGCGGCGTCCGGCCAATGGGCGACTGGTCAATATTTATGACTTTATCTAAATTTTCCAAGCCCTTGATTTCCTTATGCCGGCCCGGCAGTTCCTTGGCGCGATAAAATTTATTGGCCAGGGCCTTGGCTAAAATTTCGGCCATTAAAGTTGATTTGCCCGAGCCGGAGACGCCGGTGACGCAAACCAATTTGCCCAGAGGAATTTTGACATTAATATTTTTTAAATTAAATTCTTGGGCGCCGATGATTTCTATATGCTTGCCATTGCCTCGGCGAAAGGCCTTGGGCATTTCTATTTTTTTCAAACCGGACAAATATTGGCCGGTAATGGATTTCTTATGATTCTTAATCTCGGGAAATGTGCCCTCGGCTACCACTTCGCCGCCATAAGAGCCGGCGCCCGGCCCAATGTCAATCAGCCAATCGGCCGCGGCCATCATTTGCTCGTCGTGTTCCACCACTAAAATTGAATTGCCTTTATCGCGCAACTTTTTCAAAGTGTCTATTAATTTGCCGGTGTCGCGCGCGTGCAGGCCGATTGACGGTTCGTCTAAAATATAAATTACCGATTCCAGGCCCGAGCCGATCTGGGTGGCCAAACGAATCCGCTGGGCTTCGCCGCCGGCTAAAGTATTGGCGCCGCGGCTTAAGGTCAGATAGTTGAGCCCGACATTCTGTAAAAATCCCAAACGTTTGTTGGTTTCCCTGATAATTTGCTTGGAGATTTTTGCTTCGCGCGATGAGGCCGGCCATTTTTTATTTAAATTATTAAAAAAATCCACCGCTTTATCAATCGCCAAATCAGTGACCTCGGCAATGGACAAATTATCAACGGTCACGGCCAAGCTTTCCGGCTTCAGCCGTTTGCCGCCGCAAGAGGGGCAAGTGGAAACCCGCATATATTCTTCTAAGGTTTTTTGCAGATATTCTGATTTGGTTTCTTGATGTTTGTTTTTTAAAAATTTTATTACGCCTTCAAAAATCATTTTTTTGCCGTCAACCGCGTATTCTTCATCGCCCGCGCCGTGGAAAATAATCGCCATCACCCTTTCCGGCAAATCACCAACCGGGACATTTAAATCAAACTGGTATTTTTTAGCCACCTGTTCCAATAATTTTATGTTGGAATTCTGCGAGGCGAAATTCCGCGACCAGGGCTTAATCGCGCCTTCAGCCAAAGTTAATTTTTTATTGGGCATAATCAAATCCGGGTCAATGACTAATTTGGTGCCCAAGCCGCGGCAAGCCGGACAGGCGCCGAAAGAAGAATTAAAAGAAAAACTATGCGGCTCAATTTCCGGCAAATTTAGGCCGCAATTATTGCAGACATAATTAAGATTAAAATGAAGGTCTTGATCTTTATCGGGCAAATAAAAATGAATAAAACCGTTGCCCAAGTCCAAGGCTGAATTCAAACTTTTTTGCAGCCGCTGAAGCCTGAAATCGTCCGCTAATTTTTCTTTAATTTCCGAAGAAATTATAATGTTATCAATTAGAATTTCTATGGTATGGCTTATGTTTTTATCAAGCGGGAGCGGCCGGGCCTCGTCAATATTATAAAAACTGCCGTCAATCCGCAACAACTCATAATGGGCTTTGTGAATTGACTCAATCTGCTGGGTATGCGAGCCCTTTTTATTAAAAACAACCGGCGCCAGAATCTGAAGCCGGGTGTCCAAGGGAAAATCAATAATTTTTTCTAAAATCTGATTGGGGGTCTGCTTGGAAATTTCCTGGCCGCACTCCGGGCAGTGAACCACGCCCACTTTGGCATAAAGCAATCTTAAATAATCATAAATTTCCGTAATCGTGCCCACGGTGGAGCGCGGATTGATGGCCGCGGATTTTTGCTCAATGGCGATGGTCGGTGACAAGCCCTCAATGCTGTCCACATCCGGCTTGTCCATCAAATCCAAAAATTGCTTGGCATAGGAGGATAAGCTTTCGGCGTATCGGCGCTGGCCTTCGGCGTAAATCGTGTCAAAAGCCAAAGACGACTTGCCCGAGCCGGAAAGGCCGGTAATCACCACGAGCTTATATTTGGGAATATCAACATTGATTCCCTTTAAATTATTTACCCGCGCGCCCCTGATGGAAATTTTATCCAACATAGAGATAAAATTGAGTGGTTAATGAATTTTAACCGGAGACCGCCTAACCGACTAAAATTAAACAAGGTTTATTATATAACTTTCATTTGGGGTTGTCAATAAAAGAGCAAGATAAATAAAAACCCCGCTTTTCGGCGGGGATTATTGATTATATATTTAATTGAAAACTTCTTAATAACGACTTTGCCGAGAAGCGAGTTTTGAAAAATTTGCCAACCCGATCTTTAAAACCCCATATTCGCGATACTATCTATCTTGGCATTGATGGGGTCGCCCTCGGGGTAAGTGATGGTAGGATCAATGTTGGTGATAATGGCGCTGGTCTTGAAATTATTGTCGGTGAAGGCCGTGGGCGTGATTTTTCGTTTGTTGCCATTGTCAATATAGAAGATGTCAGTGGAATTCTTGTATTTAATCAAGCTGCCATTGGGGAGCTTGCCGCCTTGAGTGATTTTACAGGTGGAATCTTTGAGATAGTCATTTTCAAAACCGCTCTGGATAGTAATGGCTTTGGTTGCCAGTTCGGGATAGGAAATCACTTCACAGAGCTTGTTACCGGTCGTGACTGTATAGATCTTGCCGCTGTTGTCAAATTTAATAGTGTTGATACCTGGTCTGGCCGTGGCTCTGGCGCCCAAGGATAAATTGTCAAAGTCGGATTGGGAAATGGCTTTAACGGCTTGGACGGACCAAGAACCGCTATACCAAGTCCAGTAAGTGGCTTCATTGGAAAAGAGGTGTCTTTTGCCTTGGCTGTCCAAGATGTAGACGGCGGGTGAACTATTTAGTTTGATCTTGGCGTTGGCGGCCAGGCCTGGGGGAAAGGTAATGAAAACGGGAGGGGTATAGGCACAAGATTGACTCTCGGTGGGTTTGCCTGAATCCGTATTACAAGCCCGGCCGTCAGTACAAGTCCTGTTTTGCGTTCTTGAAGGTGAGCAAGCTGACCAAGCAGTGCAGGTCCAATTGGGAGTGCAAATGATAACTAGCGGGACGTAGGTACATGACTGCGTCGTGGCTGGTTTACCGGTCATAACCCCGCAAGTATTGGTGTCGGTGCAGGATCGGGCTTGAGTGCCACCCACAGAACAAGTTAGCCAGGAAGTACAAGACCAGTTGGGAGTGCAGGCCACGGGGCAAGCTGAAGTGGTAAAGCTTTGATCACTGCCACCGCCCGTGCCGGCCGAGTTGGTGGCGTAGGCGCGAAAATGATAGGTGGTGTTGCAGGTGAGATTAGAAAGTGAAGCGGTAAAGACGCCCGTGGTAAATGAGCCGGAGGCGATTATATTAAGGCCATAATTAGTGGTGAGGCCGTAGTTAAAGCCACGGACCGTGGGATTAGCCCCGCCGGTGGCGGTAATGGCGCCATTGGCTATGGCCGTGTTGGCCGTGACTGATGAGACGACAGAAGTGGTAAGGGTGGGAACCGTGATGACGGGAGGCGTATAAATGCAGGCTTGAGTTTCCGCTGGCTTGCTGCTGGTTGTGCCGCACGAATTACTGTCGGTGCAGGTTCGAGTTTGGGTGCTGTTTGGCTGACAGCTACTCCAAGCGGTGCATTGCCAATTTTCAGTGCAAGCTGAAGTACAACTCTGAGTTGTCGCTGGCTTATTTACTGTCGTCCCACAGGCATTGGCATCGGTGCAAGTGCGGGTTTGAGTGCTGTTGCTGCAGGCGCTCCAACTGCCGCAGGTCCAGGATTCGGTGCAGATAGGCGGTGGTGGTGGTGGCACAAATGTTGCTGACACATCACAATCCGGACCATAAGGGTTACGCCAAAAATTTAGAGCCACATTTTTTTCCCATTTTCCAGGTGCTGGACCCTTATCAATCACCGCCTTAATTATTTCCTGATTCCATGAATTAATATAATCTATTCCATTCATCTGCCCTAAATAAGGGCTTCTTAATACTCCTCCACTCGATGCTCTCCAAATTCCTTTATCAGCATATAATCCTCCCTCAAAACATCCAATTTCTAAAGTACACTCTTTTCCTGGACTACAACAAGAAACGCCAACATCAATACCATTAACAAAAGAAATGGGTTGAGCACAGCTAAAGCAATCAACAACCCCTGAACTGCCACAATCATTTCCGATCATATTTTTCCAAGGAGCATTTGCCAGACAATCAACATAGGTATTTCCCTTATAAAACTCAAAAATTCCACTTCCGGTAAGAGTCCCTGTGTATAAAACTGGCGGATTTGGATTGGCACTTCCCCAACGTCCATATTCATCGCCAAGACAAGGAATCGTATGAAGCAACTCATGAATATTAGCATTTTGTAAATTGGGGTATGAATTTATATTACAATTACTATTAGAATCAACACAGTCATACAATGTAACATACGCCCTGCCCATACTGGCGTAAGGATAATAGTTTTTATTGCAAGAAGTGCTCCAAGAACACCATTTATCTCTTCCATCAGCTAAACAATCTAAAGAGGTCTGATAATTCTCGCAACTTACCGAATTAGTTTTGCCCGGATAAATAAAAATGGGAATAACTCTGTTTGGCAATATTCCTTGGCAATCCGATATCCAATCGAATTGATAAAGTTCAGACCCAACGTTTTGCGGGCTGTCATCGGTAAATGATAAAATATTATCGACATACCAGAAATTTAATTTGGACCGGTTATTTTTAAACGCGGGAATCTGCATTAAGCCATCACTTTCAACCATACTCGATGCGGTGCCGTCCAAATCAATTGCGCGCCCTGCTGCTGCTATTAAATCACTCCTACTTTGGAATCCAACTCCAATAAAAACAATATTGAATCTAGTAGAATCATCCTTGTTATTATGATTGGCATATATGGGTAGACACTTTTCTACAGAAGCTGCAAAAATCGAGCTTTCACCTAAAGATTTTTGAGTTAATGAGAAAAAGCCGGCGGCAAAAACCACGCTCACGCTCACAATTGAGATAAGAGTCAAAATAAAAATAGGAACCGAAACGCCGGTCTTTGTGGCCGTAATTGTAATTAATGAGGACGTATTTTTTGAAAAACGGCCAAAATATTTGCTCTTTGTTCCGAGATTATTCATTATAAATCAATATAACATAAAAAATTAAATTAAACCGAATTTTTTAATATTCTCATCGGCGATTTTCTGAATTTTGGCGATTTCTAATTTGCCCTCGGGCGATTTAAATAAATGCTTAAATCGCTTCTGAACTTTTAAAAATTCCTCCACCGGCACTTTTTTAGTAATTTTTTGCACTCTCTCTAATTTGCCATTGACATATTCTATTATCGGATAAAAACCGGATTGGACGGCTAATTGCGCCACGCTCATGGTTTGATTTGTCTCTATACCCCACCCGGGTATACATGGCGTATATATCTGCAAATATTTCGGTCCCTTGATGGTGAGAGCTTTTTTTACTTTAGTGGTAATATCAACCAGATAGCCGGTGGTGGCCGTGGCCACATAGGGCAAGCCATGAGCCAAAGCAATTTTTATCATATCTTTTTTCACCTGCTGCGCACCCATAGATTCTTTGCCGAACGGAGTGGTGGTTGTATTAGCGTCCAAAGGCGTGGAACCGCTGCTCTGGTAGCCGGTATTTTGATAGGCCTCATTATCAAAACAAATATAAAGCACGTTTTCGCCCCGCTCCCACATGCCGGAAATATTGCCCAAGCCGATATCAAAAGTGGCGCCATCGCCGCCAAAAGCCAAAACATTTATTTTATCGGCCAAGCCCTTAACTTTAAGCGCCGCCAAAATCCCCGAAGCGATTGAGGACGGATTTTCAAACAAGCTATGAATCCACGGGACATTAAAAGCCGTGTTCGGATATTGAGTGGTTGTAACTTCACTGCAACCGGTGGCATTGGTGACGATTATATCTTTTCCAGCCGCGTCTAAAACCAAACGGTAAGCGATAATCATGCCGCAGCCGGCGCAAGCGCTGTGGCCGGAATTGAGGAGGTGAGATGTTGGCGATTTATATTTTTTAGGTTGTTGGGACATATATAAATTTGGATTAACCCTATGGAATTTTGGAAATTTTTAATTTCCCACTTCAATTTTTAGCCGAAGTGGGAAGAGCGGGAGCCGCTTGATGGATTTTTTTCTGATGGATTTCTTTCATCACTTTTTTAAAGCATCGATCGCAATAACCATGAGTCACTTCTTTATTATTGGAAATCTGTTTCTTAACCCATTTTCCGTCAACATAAAATCTCTTGCAGACACAGCATTGCTTTATCATAATGTGCTCCTTTACAAATAATTATAAAGTGCTTATACGAATGAGACGCTTATTTACTCACAAAAACCAATTTGTCTTTAATTTTTTTTATATTAAAAAAAACCTTATTAATCATTTCTTTGGTTATATCCCGACCGCCCAAACCAAGCACATAACTGACTATTTTTTTCTTATCACCAAGGACGCGGCGCATTTCCGTGGCTAAAATTCCTTCCGTGCCCAATGAAATTGATTTATCTATTACGGCGATATTTTTTGCTTTCGCCAGCGCTTTGATAATTTCTTCATCAGGAAACGGCCGAAAGGAAACTATCTTCAAAATCCCAATTTTACCCGCCGAAGCCTTGGCGGAGGAGGGCTTGTTTTTGTGTTTTCCTGTTTTTGTGCTTTTGTGATTAATTTCATCGGCCGCATCTTTCATGGTGCCGATGACCGAGCCCATGGCCACCAAAACCGTATCCGCGTTCTTGTCGCCGTAATATTCTACCAAATCCAATTTCCGGCCGAATATTTCTTTAAATTTTTTCATTTCTTTTTTCATCGTCTTAAGGGAAGCAACCACATCATCGTGCAAGTCCTTTCTGATTTCAAAATAATAATCCGGGGTCGCGAGCGCGCCCATAGTCAGCGGATTATTGACATCTAATTTTTCCCTGGGATTATAGGGCGGCAAAAATTTTGCCACTTTTTTTTCATCTTCAATTTCCACCGGCTCAATGACATGAGTCAGAATATAGCCGTCTAAATTCACCATCACCGGCAACATTAATTGCTCGGCGACTTTATAGGCCAAGATATGGAGGTCGCAAACTTCCTGATTGGTTTCGCCAAACCACATCAGCCAGCCGGCATCGCGCACCACCATTACGTCTTGGCAATCATTCCAAATATTGATTGGCGCCGAGACCGCGCGATTGGCGTCGGTCAAAACCACGGGCAAGCGCATACCCGCGATATTATAAATAACTTCGGTCATTAATAATAATCCTTGCGAAGAGGTCGCGGTGTAAACTCTGACGCCGGTAGCCGACGCGCCTTCCACGATTGAAGCGGCGGCAAATTCGCTCTCGGCCCGGACATATTCAAAATCCGCTTCGCCGTCGGCTTTCATTTGCGCCAGCTCTTCCACGATATGAGTTTGCGGCGTAATGGGATAAGCCGAGACCACTCCGGGCTTGCACGCCCTAATTGTTTCGGCAATCGCCCGACTGCCTTCTATTATTCTTTTCATATATAAAAATTTTTTATTTCAAATCAATTCCCTCAATTATAACATCCTCTACCGGCCGGTCAATCGTGCCCGGGCTTTCGGTTTTTACATTTTGAATTTTATCAATAACATCCATACCCCCAATAACTTCGCCAAAATTCGTGTGCTTGCCGTCAAGCCAAGTCGTGGCGTCGGCCGTCACCATAAAAAATTGGCTGCCATTGGTGTTTGGTCCGGAATTGGCCATGGCCAGAGAGCCCTTCACCAATTTATGATTATTTATCTCGTCGGCAAATTCATAGCCCGGTCCGCCCGTTCCCCATTTATTTTTTAAGGAATTATCTTTGGTTTGCGGATCGCCGCCTTGAATCATAAAATTTTTAATGACCCGATGGAATTTGGTGCCGTTATAAAAACCGGAAGCCGCTAATTTGATAAAATTTTCCACGGTTTTGGGCGAGTCGTCTTTATAGAATTTTACGGTGATGTCGCCGAAATTGGTTTTTAAAACCGCTTGAGTAATATTTTTTAATTGTTCTTCGTTCATCGTGGAATTTTGATTATTATTTATATTATTCGGCTCGGGGGTAACCCGGTTGCTGTTTGAATTTATATCATTTGGCGTTATTAAATTTCCATTTTCATCAAAACTGCTAACCACCCCGGGTTCGACCTTACTAGTTTCATTGTTATTAGTTTTTAATTGGCAGCCGCTTAAAATAAAAATGGCTGGCATTAAAATAAAATAAACGGCAAAACGTTTTTTCATATATTTATTTTTCTTCTTTTGCCATGATTATGGCCTTGACCGGGCAGATTTCAGCGCAAAGGCCGCAGCCCTTGCAATAATCCAAATCCTTTTCATAAACAATCTTGCCGGCCTTGTTTTTCTCGCCGGTCGGAAAGAAAATTCCCTCGGGACAAACCCGTTCGCACATGGCGCAGCCAATGCATTTTTCGTGGTCAACTTCCGGATAGGTGAAAATCCGCCAATTGCCGGTTTTGGCTTGCGTCGCGATATTTGATTTTAGGTTTATATTAATTTTCATGGAATAATTTTTAATTTTAAAATAATTTGAATTGTCATTGCGAGGAGTTCCGACGTAATCGTCGGACGACGAAGCAATCTAATTGCAATAAAACAAGATTGCTTCGTCGCCGATTACGGCTCCTCGCAATGACGTTTCTTTCCGATTACGCCTCCTTGCCTGCGCAGGCAAGCCCACAATGACATTAAAAATTTCGCGCCAGCGAGTATCCACGCCTCGCCGCCTCAATATTTTTGTGAGCGATTTCCTTATCGCTAAATTGCTCGGCAATGGCTTTTTCTACCGAAGACAGTTTAATTAATCCGCTCCGGCCCGCGAAAACGCCTAACAAGACCGTATTGATAATCGGCTGGCCAATAATCTGCCGGGCAATTTCCGTGGCTTTAACCGTAATAATTTTTATCCCGCCGCCCGCGGGCGGCGGGACTTTAAAATTTTTAGCTGATTTTTCCGTATTGATTAAAACCACTGTTCCTTTCTTTGCTCCTAAAAACACGTCAACACCGCCAATCAAGCTGGCGTCCTGAATAATAATATAATCCGGCTCGGTAATTTGGCTGCGCAAACGGATAAATTTATTATCAATTCGCGCGAAGGCCGTTACGGGCGCGCCGCGCCTTTCCACCCCAAAATTCGGAAAGGCCTGCGAATATTTGCCGTCATAAAAAGCGGCGGCGGCGATTAACGCCGCGGCCGTAACCGAGCCCTGCCCTCCTCGGCCGTGTATTCTAATTTCAATCATAAAAATTTATTTACTGCCCGCCATTATCTCCTTCATTTTTGCCATAATCTGTTCCCATATTTCCGACGGGACCGCTCCCTCCACTTTTTTGCCGTTGATAAAAAAAGTGGGCGTGCCTCTGACGTCTAAATTAAAGCCGTCTTGCGCGTCTTCCATGACTTTTCCCTGAAATTTCCTTGACTTAACGCACTCATCAAATTTTTTCAAATCCACGCCCGACAGTTGGGCCATCAACCTGACTGTTTCGGGGGTGATGTTTTCTTCCGGCCGGGAAAATAACCGGTCGTGTATCTGCCAAAATTTGCCCTGCTCCTCGGCGCACAATGACGCTTCGCTAACAACCGCGGAATTATCGTTAATGACTGGATATTGCCGGTAGATAAAAAGCAGGTCATCTTTATATTTATTGATAAATTCACGAATGACGGAAAATTCCTGTTTGGAATGCAGACATTGAAAATCGGCAAATTCCACGATAACCAGCGGCGCCTTTGGATTGCCGAATTGCGGGCGATCCATTTTTTCCACCAATTGCCTCTGGGGGCTTTTCTGCTCGTTATCAAAAAACGAGCGGTCAATCGCATTGATATTTTGAACAATATTTTTATTGTCTTTAATGTTTTTGACCAAGCCAAAAACCGCCGCCGCCAGCAAGACAAACAAAAGAATGATTAAAAAAATCAGCGCCATAATCGCCCGACCCCACCTTTTTTTATACCACTTTTGGGGCGCCTGATTTATATTGTCGGCCAAATTATCAGAAACGATTTGCGTCATATATTTATCAATAGTATAACACGAAAAACACAAAAACACAAAAACATGGAAACATGGGACACTAATTAAATTATTTTTTTATTGTTTTTGTGTTTTTGTGTTTCCATGTTTTTGTGTTTTTGTGTTTTTGCGTCCCTTGCCTTGACCTCGCGTGAGATTTGTGATACAATAAATCCAGTGTATCGCTTGGCCAAATTTGATTAACTATCCCCGATATAACAATTTGTATTTTTATGATTATAGACATTATTCAATTAACGGCGGCCGCGGCTTTAATTGTCGCCATCTTAATGCAAAATCGCGGCACGGGCTTGGGAGCGGCTTTCGGCGGCGAAGGCAATGTGTATCGCACCAGGAGAAGTTTGGAAAAAATTCTCTTTAGGATTACCATCGCGCTGGCCGTAATTTTTTTCTTGACCGCCCTTATCAACATCTTATACTAATTCAAAAAACGGCCTTATTACCGTGAGTTTTATATCTTCTTGGAGAAAAAAAATATCCGACCTTTTTTCTCCGCAAAAAAGAAAATTGAAAGAATTCCAAAAACAGCACCAATTGGACAAACACTTGGTAAGTTCTTTG
>Ga0265296_1001070_pt1 | contig 33873 bp, 30 predicted proteins | sample MunlanPumphouse1_FD_189073 | JGI IMG/M metagenome (GOLD analysis project Ga0265296, IMG submission 189073) | Groundwater microbial communities from a municipal landfill in Southern Ontario, Canada - Pumphouse #1 | ecosystem: Environmental > Aquatic > Deep subsurface > Groundwater | place...
GGCGATGAGGTGTTCCTGCTGCTGACCCTGCCTGATTCCAGCGAGCGCCTGCCGGTGGCCGGCAAGGTGATCTGGGTGACTCCGGCCGGCGCGCAGGGCAACCGCACGGCCGGCATCGGCGTGCAGCTGGCGGACGGCCAGGAAGGCGAGACGGTGCGGCACAAGATCGAGACGATCCTGGCCGGCCTGACCGGTTCGGACAAGCCGACGCATACGATGTGATGTGGGCGGATTGCCCTCCCCAGTAGAGCCAGGCCATGCCTGGCTGATTCGGGGAAATGGGCTGGGAAACACGATGTGAAAAGGTGTTGACGCCCTGAAAAACCGCCCTATAATGAGCGGCTCAGCAACACACCGGGCGGTTAGCTCAGCGGTAGAGCATTGCCTTCACACGGCAAGGGTCACAGGTTCGATCCCTGTACCGCCCACCATGTTGCAGAACGAAAAAAGCCTCCAGCAATGGGGGCTTTTTTGTTGCCCGTGATTCAACCGGGCTCCTTTCCCACGGCTGTGATTGCATCGCCAAGGCCGGTCTGCGCGGCATGCGCGATCTGGCGTGCAGCCAGCAGCAGACCGTTTCGATGAAAGTCGCCAATCTGCTCGTCGGCACCTCCGTCCACGCGCGTGTGCTCTGCCGCGTGCAGAAGGTCCAGCACGACGTTCAGTGCGGACAGTGAACGGCCGAGGGCGGCGAGGGTGTGCGCGTTGAGGGTCTGCGTGGTGCAGGGCTGGCCGTCTTCGCCATCTCCCCTGCGTATCGCATCAAGGAGAGTGAAGAACATCGGCTTTGATGGTGGGATCTGCTGTTCCTTGAGTGCGCACTCGATCTCGCGTGCGAGGTCTTCGGGAACGTCGGTAGCGATGTCGCCGATCAGGGCGTGCAGGCGGGGATGGATGGCGGTGCGGTTGGTCATGGCGGAACCCTCACTGGCATAGGGCCACCCTCCAAAGAGAGGGTGGCGGACGGTGCGGGTTGGCGTGCCGGGGCAAACACAACGGAGTGAGAAATCACCCGGCGGATCGAGTGATCCCCACGCACCGCCCGCCATTGAGGGCCGTCGGTGCATTCTTGCGGCTGCGCACTGCTGCGCAACCAATCCGTCAGGTTTGCTTTTTCGAGACGCCAATCCCGGCCAAGGCAACTTGCCTCGGCCCGGCGATCATCAAGTCGAACAATCACGTCGGTCTGTAAGGAAAGTTCTCAACTGCCCCTAAGCAGTCCAAGCGTGTTCTGTTCTGTGCCGTCGAGCACCAGCCCGCTGGGCAGCCCATCACTGATGGCGTAAATCGCCGCCCCTGCCAGGCGTGCACATGACGACTCCGCAGAAACGCCACCACGGCGATCGCGTCACCTCGCGCAGTTCTGGCGGGAACATGTCACGGATGGAGGCAGAGGGTTCCATCCATGCGCTGTTCCGGCGCCCTTGGCGGGCGTAATCTCGGGCCATTGTTGTGCCCCTCCCATCCTTGGAATGCCACCATGCCGCTCGCCCGCATCGATCTTCGCAAAGGTAAATCCGTCGAGTACCGCCAGCGTGTCGGCGAAGCCATCTACCAGGCCATGCGCGCGGTCGGCGTGCCGGAAAATGATCGCTTCCAGATCTTCCACGAGCACGACGAGGACACGCTCGTGTTCGACCCGGGTTACCTGGGCATCGCCCGCACCGATGACTTCATCTGCATCCAGATCACCTGGAACGAAGGGCGCACGTTGGAGCAGAAGAAGGCGCTGTATGCCGGTATTGCCGATGGCCTGCACGCGGCGGTGGGTATCCGCCGCGAGGATGTTTTCATCAATCTGGTGGAAGTGAAGAAGGAGAACTGGTCGTTCGGTAACGGCCAGGCGCAGTACGTGAGTTGATGCGCGAAGCGCATCCACGCATGGCGTGGATCTACTGGATCCGTCGCGAAGACGTGTTCATCAATGTTGTCGGTGCCAGAGCCCTGCGTCACAGTGTCGCAGCAGGTAAACCCTGAACGCGGTCCAGGGTTGGTCCTGGCCCCGTAGAATGGCTGCGTGCGCCGCTCTGCTCTCCACCGCCGGTTCCAGGCCCTGGCATGGCTTGCCATGCTGCTGGTCCTGCTTGCCCCGCTGGTGAGCCGCTGGCTGGCGCATGCGCACGTTGCTGTTGCTGCACCGGTGGCGGTCATGGACCACGCCGTGCACGCGCAGCACGCGATGGAAGGGCACCACGACCACCACGCGATGGCAATGCAGCATGGCGAAGCAGCACCGAAGCCGCCGGCCGATCCACACGCCGACCACGAGATGGGCGTGGACTGCGACTACTGCCTGATTGCCGCACGACTGATCACCCTGCTGGTGGCGGCGCTGCTGTTGATGATGCCGCTGGCACCGGTGTGCCGCGCGCTGCGCGGTGCAGTGCAGACGTTGCCGCACCGGATCTGCGGCACGTTGGGAGCGCGTGGGCCACCGGTACTGCTGGCTGCTTGAGCCCTGCGCGTGCGCCCTTGGATTGATTCTCCCGAGCTGCCAGGCATGGCCTGGCACTACTGCGTGCGCGTTTCCCGAACTCCTTGAGCTTCCCTGCTACTGCGGGGTGGCCTTGCATGCCGTGAAACAATGAAAACAAACCCAAACTCCGCGCGCCTGCGCCGGGCGGCGCTGTCTGCCGCTTGTGCGCTGCTGCTGCACTCCGCTTCTGCCCTTGCTTCCGACGCGGCACCACCGACCACGCTGGATACCGTCCGCGTGGTGGATACCCGCAGCGGTGCGCTGTCCTCCACCGCCAGCACCGGCTCGGCCCTCGGCCTGAGCGTGCTGCAGACCCCGGCCAGCCTGACCGTGATTTCGCGCGAGCAGTTGGAGCAGCGCGGTGATTCCAATCTCAACGACGCGATCACCCGCGCCGGCGCGATCAGCGCACTTCCCCATCCGGGCAACGGCCTGAGTGCGCTGTCCAGCCGTGGCTTTACCGATGGCGCCTCGGTGATGCGCCTGTACGACGGCCTGCGCCAGTACGGCGGTGTGGGCATCACCTTCCCGTTCGATACGTGGTCGATCGAGCGCATCGAGGTGCTGCGTGGGCCGGCCTCGGTCATCCATGGTGATGGCGCCATCGGCGGCGTGGTCAACATCGTGCCGAAGAAGCCTTCGCGCGGTGCCATCGAGAACGAGGTGAGCGTCACCCTGGGCAGCGAAGACACCGCGCGACTCGGATTCGGCAGTGGCGGTGCGCTCACGCCGGCGCTGGCTTACCGGGTGGACGTCAGCGGCAACTACAGCAGCGGCTGGGTCGACCGCGGCCACAACGGCGATGCTACGTTTTCCGGTGCGTTGCTGTGGCAGCCACGGGCGGATCTGCAGTTCACGCTGACCCATGCGCAGGGCTACCAGAAGCCGATGCGCTACTTCGGTACGCCGCTGATTGACGGTCGGCAGCTGGATGCACTGCGCCACGAGAACTACAACGTGGCCGACAGCGTGATCCGTTTCCGCGACCGTTGGACCCAGCTGGACGCGCTGTGGACGCCGAACGAGAACGTGGAGTGGCGCACGCGCGTCTACCAGATCGACAGCCAGCGCGATTGGCGCAACGCCGAGGCCTATGTCTACAACGAGCGCACCGGCCTGATCGACCGCTCCGGCAACACCCAGATCACCCACAACCAGGACCAGACCGGGCTGACCTCCACGCTGCGCCTACTGGGCAAGGCGGGCGAACTGCCCAACAGTTTCGCCGTCGGCTTCGATGCCAACCGTGCGCATTTCAAGCACACCAACAACACCTATGCGGGCAGCTCGGGGCCGGTGGATCCCTTCACCCCGGTGCCCGGCGGGTTCGTCAGCGATGCACCCAACCTGCCGCGCTACCGCAACAGCGCCGAACAGGTCGCGCTGTTCCTGGAAGACCGGCTGGAACTGAGCGAGCGCTGGTCGGTGCTTGCTGGCGTGCGCCACGATCTTGCCACGATCGACCGCAACGACCTGGTCAGCGGCCAGCGGGCGTTCTCGAAGACCTACAGCAGCACCGGCTGGCGAGCGGGCACGGTGTTCGCGATACAACCGTCGATGACCCTCTATGCGCAGTACTCGCAGGCGGCGGACCCGGTCAGCGGTCTGTTGATGATCAGCCCTGCCAACGGCGTGTTCGATCTGGCCAAGGGCAAGCAGATCGAGGTCGGCATGAAGCAGGCCTTCGATGGGGGTGAGTGGACGCTGGCGGCCTATCGCATCCGCAAGACCGGGCTGCTCAGCCGCGACCCGTTGCAACCGGACCGTCGCGTGCAGGTGGGTGCACAGGCCTCGAAGGGAATCGAAGCCTCGTTGAACTGGGCCTTCGCGCCGCAGTGGTCGCTGGATGCCAACGCGACCGTGCTCAAGGCCGAGTTCGAGGACTTCCTGGAAGCTACCGGCACGCCGGCGGTGATCGTCTCGCGTGATGGCAACGTGCCGCCGAACGTGGCCGAGCGCCTGGCCAACGTCTGGTTGAGCTGGCAGTTCCTGCCCGACTGGAGCGTGGCCGGTGGCGTGCGCTACGTGGGCAAGCGCTACGCCGACAACGCCAATACGCTGCAGCTGCCGGGCTACACAACCACCGATCTGGCACTGACCTGGCAGGCAGCGCCGCGTACACGGGTGACCGCACGTGTGTTCAACGTGTTCGACAAGGCGTACTACGCCACGGCGTACTACACCAGTACGCAGTGGCTGCTGGGCGCCGACCGGCGCGTCGAATTCACCTTCGACCATCGCTTCTGAGGATGGCCGCCATGTCGCTGCGATCCACTGCCAAGCGCTGGACCTACCTGGTGCACCGTTGGCTGGGCATCGGTGGGTGCCTGCTGATGTTGCTGTGGTTTGCCAGCGGCATGGTGATGCTGTTCATCGGTTACCCGAAGCTGACGCCGGGAGAACGCTTGGCCGCGCTGCCCGCTTTGGCCGATACGCGCGGCTGGCAGGCACTTTCCGTGCTGCCGGACGCCGTGCGACAGGAGCCTGAGCGGATCGTGTTGACGACGCTGCGTGGCGAGCCCGCCTACGTGGTGCGCTCCGGGACGAACATGGGCGCATGGTCGGCGCTTACCGGGCAGGCATTGCCGCCGGTATCGGCGCAGCTGGCCGAAGTCTCCGCCGCGCAGTTCGCCGGTGGGCCGGCTTTCGTTGGTGCCATGCCGCTGGACGAGGATCGCTGGACGCATTCGCGCGGCCTTGATCCGCATCGGCCGCTGTACCGCGTCGGCGTGGGTGGCGCACAGCCTGGTGATGTCTACGTATCCTCGCGTACCGGCGAAGTGGTGCTGGATGCACCGCGCCTGCAGCAGCGGTGGAACTATGTGGGCGCGTGGCTGCACTGGCTGTACTTCCTGCGCATGCAGTCGGTGGACCCGGTGTGGACCTGGACGGTGATCGTGCTGTCGGCGCTGTGCACGGTGGCCGCGGTCAGCGGGGTCGTGGTCGGCATCTGGCGCTGGCGGTTTCGCGGGAAGTACCGGTCGGGGTCGAAGACGCCGTATCAGGAACCGTGGATGCGCTGGCATCATCTGATCGGATTGATGGCGAGCGCGTTCGTTTTCACCTGGATCTTCAGTGGATTGATGTCGATGAACCCGCTGGGTGTGTTCAGCAGCTCACGTGCCTCGCTCGACGTTGCGCGCTATCAGGGTGAGGTTCCGGCGGATGCAGGCGTCATCGCACAGCCGGCTGCTGTACTGGCTGCAGTGCACACGCCGCAGTTCGTGCCGGTCGAGATCCAGTGGCGACGGGTCGGCGGTGACCTGTTCGCGGTGGTGCTGGATGGCAATGCCGATTCGCGCGTGGTCACAGAGCGCGGCGGCACGCTACAGGTGTCCACTGCATTCGGTGCAGACTGGCTGCGGGGCAGGGTAGAGGCGATGTCCGACGCGCGCCTGCGTGGGTTCACCATTCTGCAGGCGCCCGATGCCTACTTCTATCCGCGCGCTGCGGAGGCGATGAACGGCGCCGCGGTACGTCGCTTTCCGGTGGCGATGGCTGACTTCGATGATGCTGAGGCAACCCGCGTCTATGTCGACCTGGCTACCGGCGATCCGCTGTTGACGATGGGCAGGCGCGAGCGGGTTGGGCGCTGGCTGTTTTCCTTCCTGCACAGCTGGGATCTCCCCGTGCTGCTGCGGCAGGAGAACAGCCGTTTGATCATGCTGCTGTTGCTCAGTCTGGCAGGCACCGCGCTGTGCGCGACGGCCACGGTGATCGGCTATCGGCGGTTGCGGATGACATTCCGACGCAAGCGCCGCCATGCACATCACCCCCGCAGCCACCGCGTCGACACCGCCACCAGCAACAGCGCCACCGCCACGCCGACGAAGGCGGCGATGAGGCCGAAATGATTGGCGGCGAAACCGATCAGCGCTGGGCCGGCAAGAATGCCGGCAAATCCAAGCGTGGAGACCGCAGTGATGGCGATCGCCTGCGGCATCCGGTTCTGGCTGCCAGCCAGCGAGAACAGCGCCGGGGCGATGTTGGCGCAGCCCAGGCCGACCAGCACGTAGCCGCCCAGTGACGCCTGCCACGGCGTGACCAGGGTGAGCACCAGCACGCCGGCGCAGGCCAGCAGCGCACCGGCCACGATGGCCCTCTGCCGGCCGATGCGCTCCACCAGGCGGTCGCCGAGCAGGCGCGCCACGGTCATGGTCAGAGTGAAGGTGACGTAGCCGATGCCGGCATGGCTGGCATCGACCTTGCGGATGTCGGTGAGGAACACCGCACTCCAGTCCAGCATCGCGCCTTCCGCCAGGAACGCGATGAAGGCAAGCACGCCGATGAACATGACGATGCCGCGCGGCCACGCCAGCAGCGGTGCATCGTGTGCGACGCGCTCGCCACGCCAGTAGCGCGCCGACAGCAGTGCGACCACACCCATCATCAATACGCCGAGCAGCACCGCCGAGATCGGCGCCATGCGCGCGCTCAGCAACAGGGTCATCGTCGCCGCGCCGAGGAATCCACCGATGCTGAAGAACGCGTGGAAGCCGGACATCATCACCCGCTGTGCTTCGCGTTCCACCACCACGGCCTGTACGTTCATCGTGCAATCCATCGCGCCCACGCCGGCACCGAAGACGAACAGCACCAGGCCCAGCATCCACGCCGACTCAGCCAACGCCAGGCCGGGTACCGTTGCGCAGATGATCAGCGTGGTGGCGACCATCACACGGCGGCAACCCAGCCGTGCGGCGAACAGGCCCGACAGCGGCATGGCCAGCAGCGAGCCGGCGCCCAGGCAGAGCAGCACCAGACCCAGCGTGGCGTCGTTGATGTCGGTGCGCGCCTTGGCGAAGGGCACCAGCGTGGCCCACAGCGCAGTAGCGAAGCCGGGAATGAAGAATGCAGCGCGGGTCGCGTGCTGTTCGGCACGCGGTCGGTTGGCGAGGGACATGGGCGGTACGGTCAGGGAGGTGTCGGATGTACGGCGATGCCGGCGGCACGGAAACGGGCGGCCAGCGCAGGTGGTGCCGAGGTGGTCAGTACCAGATCGTCGATGTCGTCCAGGCCGGCGATCTGCCAGTTGCCGCGTGCGCCCAGTTTTTCGGTGGTGGCGGCGACGATGATGCGGCTGCTGCAGGCGACCATCGCGCGCTTGAGCGTGGCTTCCTCGGCGTCCATCGCCCACACGCCGGTATCGACGTCGACGGCGCAGGGGCCGGGCAGAAAGACATCCGCCCGCAGGTGCTGCACCTGGGCCAGCGCCTCGGCACCGACCGCGCCGCCGCCTGCTGCCAGGCGGCCACCGATCAGCTGCACGGTGGTGCCGTCCTGCCATGCCGCAGCGGTGGCGATCTGCGGTGCGTTGGTGATCACCGTCAGCCCCAGCGCGCCCGGCAATTGCTGGGCAATGGCCAGATTGGTGGAGCCAGCGTCGATCAGCAGGACCTGGCCGGGCTGCAGCAGCGTGCAGACGCGGGCGGCCAGTTCATCCTTGCCGGTGCGGTCCTGGGTCATCCGTTCGCGCAGCGGTACCGCCTTCGGGGCCGGCAGCACCGCGCCACCATAGACGCGCTGGCACAGGCCCTGGGCGGCCAGCTCACGCAGATCGCGGCGGATCGAATCTTCGGATATGCCATAGCGGCGGGCCAGTTCGGCGGCCACTACGCGCCCCTGCTGGCGCAGCTCCTGCAGGATCAGCTGGGTACGTTCGGCGGGGAGGGTGGGGTCGGAGTTCATGCTTCAATTGTGCATAAACGTGCATAAACGTGCAACATCGAGTGCCCGGCCAGAAGTTGGCGAGACGGGCTGTACACACTCCAACTGCAGCGATGGTGAATCGCGCGGGCGCTGGCGCTGCCCATCCCCTTTCCCGCGCGGCATCATGGCGAGGCACCCGGCACGGAACCCTGCATGTCCTCCACCGTTCATCACAAGCTGCGCATCGGCATCGATCAGTTCACCGGCCAGAAGGTGGTCGACCAGCAGTTCCACGAGTGCGATTTCTCCGGCGCGGACCTCACCGCCACCGAGTTCGTGAACTGCGGCTTCTACGACGCCGACACGCGCACCGGGTGCCGTTTCAGTGGTGCCACGTTGAAGGAAGCCAGCTTCCGCCAGTGCGACATCAGCATGTGCAACTTCAACTTCATCAAGGCGCTGGGGCTGGAAATCAGCGAGTGTCGCGCGCAGGGCGCGGATTTCAGCAACGCCAGTTTCATGAACCAGATCACCACGCGAAGCTGGTTCTGCAGCGCCTTCATCAAGAAGACCAACCTGCGCTATGCCAACTTCTCGCGGGTGACGCTGGAGAAGTGCGAGCTGTGGGAAAACCGCTGGGAAGGGGCCAACGTCAGCGGCGCCAGTTTTGCAGGGTCGGACCTGTCCGGTGGCCAGTTCGATGGCATCGACTGGAACACGGCCAACTTCACCGATTGCGACCTGACCAACTCCGAACTGGGTGAGCTGGACGTGCGCAGCACCAACCTGCGTGGCGCCACGCTGGATGTGCAGCAGGTCGCGCTGCTGATGCAGCGGATCGGCATCACAGTAGTTCCTTGAGCATGCGTCGCAGCGCTATGCCGCTGCGGTCGGCGCATGGGCCACCCAGCCCTTGAAGCTGAAGCCGGCATAGAACAGTTCCACCTTGTCGAAGCCAGCCTCCTGCAGCAACGCCACTTCCTGCTCGGGCGACAACAGCGGTAGACGCTCGGCGATCGTGGCGGCTGCGCGCTGCGCATCGGCACGTGGAATGCCGGAGGCCTCCCCGAATGCGGCGTAGCGTTGCAGCCAGCGATGCTTGCCGGCCGCGTCCTGCGGCACGCTGTGGTGGGCTACCACCAGCGGCGCACCCGGCCGCAGCCGTTGCCGCAGTTCGTGCAGGGTGTGCAGGCGCTGTTCAACGGAGAGGAAATGCAGGGTCAGCAGGCAGGTGGCGCCGTCGAAGGTCGTCTGCGCTGCATCGTCGATGTAGCCTTCCAGCAGCGTGACCTGCGCCATCAATGGCCCCAGGGTCTGCTCGGCCAGCGCGAGCATGGGCGCGGCCGGGTCGATGCCGAGCATCTGCCACTGCGGATGCGCTTCGGCGAAGGCCTTGAGCTCCAGGCCGCCACCTGCGCCGAGCACCAGCACCTGGCCATCGTCGGGCACATGTTCGGCCAGCAGCAGGTGGGTCATCTGCTGCAGTCCGAGGAAACCCGGCACCTGCCGCAGCGGACCGTCGGCATAGCGTGCGACGGCGTGAGGATCGGAGAAGGACATCGGAAGCATTCCTGCAGCAATGGCGAACGTCCACTTTACCGCGCTGCGCAAGTGTCGATTGCACGAAGGGCCGCCTTTGCTTAAGGTCTGCGCCCGTCTGTATTCCAGAGATCGCGAATGGACCCTCGCACCCCCCCGATGCCATCGGCGGAAGCCTTCGAACTGGCGCTGACATTGCTCGGACGCGAGGACGTGGATGAAGAGCAGGCCGAGCGGGCACTGCTCGCGCTCGGCAGCGAACACGGGCCGATGCGCCGCCTGCTGGTGTGGTTGCCTGAAGCATTCGCCATGGCCTTGATCGGGCACATGGAACTGGGCATGCTGCTGCCGCGGACATTCACCGCTTCTGACGCGCAGGGTGAGCTGCATGAACTGCCGCTCGACCGTGAACAGGTATTTGCCGCTGGTCTTCAGCGCGCCCTGGCCATGTACCACGAAGGTCCGCGCGCTGCGTTCAAGGCGATCTGCCAGCGGAGTTCGCTGCTCAATGCGATCGACAATGCCTTGAACACCGGCGCCGATCTGCAGGGCGCGACGCTTTCAGGTCCAGAGCTGCTGGACATTCCCGCAGAGACCTACCTCGCCGATTGAGTCCGAGGTATTCAGAGCGCCGGCTTCATTCCGTCTGCTTCCAGTCGATACAGGCCGGTCAATCGCCAGTCATCCTGCACACGTTGCAGCCGGTACTCATGGATGAGGATGCTGGAGCGGCGTTGCTGTGCGGTACGTATCGACGCTGCGTCGCCGAGGATCTGCACGGCCAGGACCTGTTCCAGTGCCGGATCATGCGCTGGCTCAACGCTTGGCCGTTGCATGAAGGTGTACGGGGTACCCGGCAGGGCATAGTGCTCCACCAGCTTTGCATACGACGCACTCGCCAACGCCAGGCCACGCGGAGCACCATGTTCTGTCACCCCTGCAAGCGAGGCATTGTTCCAGTCCAGGAAGTCGGACTGGAAAGCACGCATGCGTACCACCGGAGTGCTGCCGCCCAGATCGAGCGCGCTACGCTCGAAAACAAGGAGCGGTAGAACCTCGCCGAACCTCACGTCGCGGCCATAGCGGAAGTTGCGTTCGGCCTGCAGCCTGCCATTGCACAGCAGGGCGACGTGACCTGGCCTGCTGGAATGAACCATCACGTGCCGTTGAAAATACCCCTGTACCGGCTGGGCTTCCGCGTTGGATGCGCCCGGCGCGGTGATCTGCAGTTGGCAGTTCCCGTCCGTGGGTGCATAGCCAATGACCCGCAGTGAGCCGTCTCGGGGCCCGAACGTGATGCAACCACCGGTCAGGCTGCAGACCAAGGCGATGCCGATCCATCGACGCATGCGGATGCTCCTTGCTTGGATGGCCGGCAGGATAACGCACTGGGATGCTTCAGCTGTTCTGCTGCAGTGCCTTCCCCAGTACCTGCCAGATCTTCGGGTCCTGGCACTGCGACACATTGAATCGCACGTAATCAGCGGCTTTCTGCGACTGGCTGAAGGCATTGCCGGGCGCCACCACCACGCCTTCGCGCAGGCACAGCCGTGCTACCGCTGATGCATCGCGCCCATCGGGCAGCTGGCACCACAGGAACAGCCCTGCTTCCGGTTGCAGCCATGGCGTGATGCCCAGCTTCTGCACCTGCCGCAGGGTGTGCTTGCGCGCATCGGCCAGGCGCGTGCGCACCGCCTGCATGTGCCGTCGGTAGCCGCTGTCGGTCAGTGCGATCTGCATGAGGTGCGCGGCCAGGTGCCCACCGCCGAAGCTGGTGGCCAGCTTCAGATCGGTCAGTGCCTCGATCCAGTCAGGGCGTGCGGCGATGTAGCCGCAGCGCGATGCAGCTGAGATGGCTTTGGAGAAGCTGCCGACATGGATCACCCGCGACAATCCATCCAGCGCCGCCAGCCGCGGCGCGGGGCGCAGCTCGAAGTCGGCGAAGATGTCATCCTCGATGATGATCAGTTCGCTGCGGTCGGCCAGGCCAAGCAGGCGATGTGCCGTGGTCGCCGACAGCACCGCGCCGGTCGGGTTGTGCAGACCGGCGTTGGTGATGTACAGGCGCGGCGCGTGTTCCTGCAATGCGCTGGCGAACACCTCCAGATCCGGCCCGGTGTGCGTGTAGGGCACGCCGATGGCCTGGACCTGATGCGCCTTCAACATCGCGTGGTAATTGAAATAGCTCGGGTCGTCGACCAGCACGCAGTCGCCGGGCTTCAGCAGGAAGCGGCAGATGAGGTCGACCGCATGCGTCCCCGATTCGGCCAGCAGCAGCTGCTCCATCGACGCTTCGATACCCAGCGTGGCCGCGCGTCGCTGCAGCGTCTGCCGCAGTGCCGGCAGGCCGAGCGGCCCCGCGTAGTCGACCAGGTGTGCGGCGTCGGCGCGGGCCATGCGGCGCAGGCCGCGGCGCAGGCCATCGTGGTACAGCCAGTCGCTGGGCATCCAGCCGCAGCCGGGCTTGAGGTGGCCGGGCGGGGTTTCCAGTGATTGCCGCGATACCCACAACGGGTCCACCGCGCGATCAAGGCGCGGTTCCATCTCGGCCAGCGCCAGCGGTGCTGCCGGGCCAGTCACGTAGAAGCCGGAGCCGGCGCGCGCGGCGATCACGCCCTCGGCCGCCAATCGTTCGTAGGCCTCGACCACGGTGGACACGGAAACGCCCATCGTCGTCGCCTGCGCGCGCACCGAGGGCAGGCGGCTGCCCGGGCCATCCAGGCGCGAGCTGATGCGTGAGCGGACGGCGTGGATGACGCTGTCGATGCGGCTGGACGGTCGGGACATGGGCGTGACTGTAAGGGGATTGTTAGCAGTACAGTTACTTGTGACTGTACTGGATTGTAGCTGTGTATCGCCGGCACCCGGTGGCTCAATGACGGGCACAGCCGGCTATTGCCCGGTACTTCTGGAGCAGGGTGTGGAACGGTCGGCAAGCGGGTGGATCAATGGCTTCATCGGTGTGGTGATCTTCGCCGGCTCTTTGCCGGCCACTCGCATGGCGGTGATGGAACTGGACGCCAGCTTCGTTACTGCCGCACGCGCCAGCATCGCCGCGTTGCTGGGGCTGGTGCTGCTGCTGGCATTGCGCCAGCCGCGCCCGGTCAGAAGCGATCTGCCTGGTTTGGCGCTGGTCAGCCTGGGCGTGGTGGTGGGCTTTCCGTTGCTGACCGCGCTCGCCCTGCGCCACGCCTCATCGGCGCACACCATCGTGTTCCTCGGACTGCTGCCGCTGAGCACGGCGGTATTCGGCGTTCTGCGCGGCGGCGACCGGCCACGCCCTGCATTCTGGGTGTTCTCGCTGCTGGGCAGCGCCTGCGTGGTCGGCTATGCCGCACGCAACGGCATCGAGGCTTCCCTGCAGGCCGACCTGCTGATGCTGGCGGCAATCGTGGTGTGCGGGCTCGGCTATGCAGAGGGCGGCCGCCTTGCCCGACATCTTGGCGGTTGGCAGGTGATCAGCTGGGCACTGCTGCTGGCATTGCCGGTCATGCTGCCGCTGATGGTGGCGATGCGCCCGGTCTCGTTCACGGCGGTCGCTGCTTCCGCATGGTGGGCGCTGGGATATGTAGCGGTGTTCAGCATGCTGATCGGGTTCCTGTTCTGGTATCGCGGTCTGGCCCAGGGTGGCATCGCCGCGGTTGGCCAACTGCAGCTGCTGCAGCCGTTCTTCGGCCTGGCGCTGGCGGCAATGTTGTTGCACGAGACCGTCAGTGCCGGCATGTTGCTGGTGACCGTGGCGGCGGTGATCTGCGTGGCCGGTGCCCGTCGCTTCAGCCGCTGAGAGCTCAGCGCCATCGCCGCGCGATACCGTTGGCGTATCGCGAGGGCGTGCAAACAGTATTGGCCGAGGAGGATGGCGCTCGCCGATGCTGGCCGGATGAAACCCAATTCCAGTATCTCGTTCGAAGGCCAGGTGGGCCTGGTGACCGGTGCCGCCGGTGGCCTGGGCATGGCCTACAGCCGCCTGCTGGCGCAACGTGGCGCGCATGTGGTGATGCATGACGTGGGCGCTGCAACGGACGGCACGGGCGCCGATCCGCAGCGCATCGCCACGGCGGTGGCGACACTGCACAGCCAGGGCCTGCCGGTCGAGGCCGCCAGCGGCCCCATCAACGAGCGCAGTGGTTGCCATGCGCTGGTGCAGGACATCCTGCAGCGCCACGGTCGCCTGGACTTCATCATCCACAACGCCGGCTGGGTGGCCTACGCCGCTATCGAAGCGGTGGAAGACGATGCGCTGGAGCAGATGTTGTGCCTGGCCGCGAAGACACCGCTGTGGCTGGCACAGGCGGCATGGCCCGCGATGCGTGCTGCCGGCGGCGGCCGCATCGTGCTGACTACCTCCGATCGCGCGCTGTACCCGCAGTATGCGCAGCGCGGCCTATGTGGCTACGCGATGGCCAAGCTGGCCGCGCAAGGGCTGGTCAATGTGCTGGCCCTGGAAGGCGCCGAACATGGCATCGTGGTCAACGCGGTATCGCCGGTGGCCAAGACACGCATGTGGGGCATCGACGGAGAGCCGGATGAACTGCATCCCGATGCCGTGGCCACCGGGGTGGCCTTCCTGGTTTCCACGCGCTGCCGGCAGGGTGGCTGGATTCTGCGTGCCAGCAACGGCCAGTTCCATGCACTGCGGTTGCAGGAAGCAGAGCACGTGGACTATCCACGCGACCTGCGCGCCGTGGCCGCCGACAGCATCGAATCGGTGGCCCTGCAGTGGCCGGTCATTGCACGGCCGAGTGTCGACGCGCGCGGCTGAGCGCGTACCCTAGGCGGGTCTCCACCTGCCTGCGATGAAATGATCGATCTGCGCCTGCTCCGCCAGTTCGTGGCGGTGGCCGAAGAACTGCACTTCCATCGCGCCGCTGCACGCCTGCACATGTCGCAGCCGCCGTTGACGGCGGCGATGCGGCGCCTGGAAGACGAAGTGGGCACGGGATTGATCGTGCGCGGCAACCGTACGCTGGGCTTGACCGCAGCGGGGCAGACGCTGCTGGTGGAAGCGCGCGCGACGCTGCAACAGGCCGAACAGGCGCTGCAGCGCACGCGCGAATCGGCGGCAGGGCAGACTGGCAGCCTGCGCGTAGGCTACGTCGGCAGCGCACTCTATGGGCGCCTGCCGGCACTGATCCGCCAGTTCCGCCATGCGTTTGCGCAGGTGCAGCTGCATCTGCACGAAGCCACCTCGCGGCAGCAGCAACAGTGGCTGCGCGAGGGGCGCATCGACCTGGGCATCCTGATTCCACCGATCATTTCCGCAGAACTGCATCTGCAGGCGTTCGACCATGATCGACTGGCCATTGCCCTGCCGCGCGCGCATCGGCTGGTCGCACGGCAACGGCTGGACGTCGCAGACCTGGTGGACGAGCCCTTCGTGTCATGGCCCTCTGCTGAAGGTGTCGGCTTCCATGCACAGGTACTGGGCCTGTGTAACGCTGCCGGCTTCACGCCACGGGTCGTGCAGGAAGCGCAGGGCATGCACGCGGTGCTGTCGCTGGTGGCTGTGGAAGCGGGCGTGGCAATCGTGCCGGCAAGCATGAGCGGGTTCCGTCCCGAAGAAATCGTCTACCGGCCACTGGGCGGTGGCAATGCTGCGTTCGAGCTGCAATTCTGCATGCGCCCGGAATCGCCGACGCCGGTGCTGCAGAATTTCCTGGCGATGGCAGCGCAACCGGTAGTGTCGTGATTGCCGGCTGAGCTTCCGTGCTGCATGCACGGGTAGAGCAGTTGTCTGCGTCGTGCATGCCTCTGGAATGTGATCCGGCCTGCAGTTCTGACCCTGGGAATCGCGCCTGCCGCAAGCCTGATGCACAGGCGCGGGCAACCCCTACATACCGTCCCGGCGACAACGACCAGCATGTGCCCGTCGGCCATCATCGGCCGGCTGGGATTGGCGTCCCACAATCAACTCTGGCACGTGATCGGCAGGCGCACGGATGGCGCCTTCGGATCACGTGACCCGCTGTCCGTGGTGGGCGATGTGTGGGGATCACCATGATCCGCCGGTCAGTCCCAGAGTTGTCCGGTACGCCAACCCGCATCGCCCGCCGCCTGTGCGTGGTCAGCCACGAATGCGTTGATCGCGCTTGCCTCGGGGGTGGCAATGCGCGTCGTGCATGGGGAGCGGCGGCGGGCGGTGCATCTGTCTGCTCAACAAGGACGGGCGAACAGATGGTCGGCCATGTAATCGATGAACACCCGCAGGCGCGCGCTGGGATGACGATTGCCGGGCCAGAGCAGTGAGAATTGCCCGCGCTGCGGCTCCATCATCGGCAACACCTGCTGCAACCGGCCATCGGCCAGTGCTTCGGCCGCCAGGAAGTCGGGCATCCAGGCGACGCCCATGGCGCCGATTGCAGCGGCCAGCAGCGCTTCCATGTTGTTGCAGGTCATTGCTGTAGTCAGAGCGGCGCCGGCGTCGCCATCGACGCCGGGCAGGCTCCAGGGTTGCAGCATGCCGGTGGTCGGGAAGCGGAATCGCACCGCCTGCAGCGTACGCAGTTCCGGCAGCGACTGTGGCCAGCCGTGTGTTCGCAGGTAGACCGGCGCTGCGCACAGCACGAAGTGGAAGCTGCCGAGGCGCCGCGACATCAGGCTGGAGTCGGCCAGTTCACCGCTGCGTATCACCGCATCCAGTCCTTCGCTGACGACATCGACCAGGCGGTCATTGAAATCAAGTTCCAACTGCACCTGCGGGTAGCGCTGCTGGAAGCCGGGCAGCACCGGCAGCAGAAAACGGTAGCCGATGGTGGGCAGGCCAATCCGCAGCAGCCCGCGGGGAGCGAGTTGGCGCTGCGCAAGATCAGCCTGGGCCTCGGACAGTTCATCCAGTGCACGTCGGCAGCGCTGCAGCAGCAGGTCGCCTTCGTCGGTGAGGTGCATGCGGCGGGTGGTGCGGTGGAACAGTCGCGTACCCAGGTCCTGTTCCAGGCGGGCGATCCGCTTGCCCACCGCCGAAGCGGACAGGCCCAGTACGCGCGCGGCGCCGACAATGCTGCCGGCCTCGGCGGTGCGGACGAAAGCCAGTAGTGCGGAAATGGAATCCATGGCGGGATGATTGCGGAACACCTGGCCGTAATCAAACGCCTGTGAGCCTGTTTTTACCCGATCGCGGCCTGTTCATCATCAATGCCCCGATTGCAGGAGGCCCCGATGGCCCGTTTCTTGATGGATTCCCAGCCCGTGCAAGGGCGTTGGGCCCTGGTGTCGGTGTGCCTGGCGGCGCTCGCGTTGCCGTTGTCGTTCTCGGCCGGCGCGGTAGCGGTGCCGGTGCTGGCCATCCAGTTGGCCAGCTCGCCCGCTTCGTTGGCCTGGGTGACCAACGCCTTCATGCTCAGCTTCGGCAGCCTGCTGCTGGCGGCAGGGGGACTGGCGGACCGCTATGGGCGACGCCGGCTGTTCCTGCTGGGCAGCGGCGGTTTCGCGTTGGCGACGTTCTTCGTCTGCATGGCGCCGGATCTGTTCTGGCTGGACCTGGCGCGCGGTCTGCAAGGCGTGGGCGCTGCCGCAGCATTGGCATCGGGTAGCGCGGCGCTGGCGCAGGCGTGGCACGGCCAGGCCCGTATGCGTGTGTTTGCCCTGCTGGGCACCACCTTTGGCGCCGGCCTGGCGCTGGGGCCGCTGCTTGCGGGCGCGCTGCTTGAGGCGATGGGTTGGCGAAGCGTGTTTGCCGCCGGTGGTGTGCTGGCTCTGCTGGCATGCATGCTGGCAGTGCGCGTGCTGCCAGAGAGCCGCGGGCAGGCCGGGCGGCTGGACGTGCCGGGCATGCTGGCTTTCAGCCTGATGCTGAGCATGCTGACCCTGGCGCTGTTGTGGCTGGGCGAATTCGGCCTGCCCGCAGCGCGGGTACGGTGGGCATCGCTGGCGGCCGCGCTGCTGGCGGCTTCGTTCGTACTGATCGAGCGCAGGCAGCCGGCGCCGTTGCTGGATCTTTCGCTGTTCGCGCAGCGGGCATTCGTCGGTGTGCAGCTGCTGCCGGTGGCAACCTGCTTCGGCTACGTGGTGCTGCTGGTGGTGCTGCCGCTGCAGTTGCTGGGCGTGCATTGCCAGGGCGTCGCCACCGTCGGCGTGCAGATGCTGGCGCTGTCCGCGCCGATGCTGGTGCTGCCACTGCTGGCCGCGCGCTGGGCCGGCCGGATGGGAAGCACGCGCCTGTGCGTGGCTGGGTTGCTGCTCTGCGCGTTGGGGCTGTATCTGCTGTCGCGGCAGGCGGTACATCCGCTGCCTGCGCAATGGATCCCGCCGCTGCTGCTGATCGGTGCAGGCACCGCATTGCCCTGGGGGTTGATGGACGGGTTGTCGGTCAGTGTGGTGCCGGTGCAACGCGCGGGCATGGCGGCGGGGATCTTCGGCACGGTGCGGGTAGCGGGCGAGGGCATCGCACTGGCGGCGGTGACCGCATTGCTGGCGACGCTCATCAGCCACCGCCTGCAGGGCGCATCTGCTCCGGCACTGGGCAGGGCGGCGGCCTATCTGGCAACCGGAGCATTGCATTCGGCCCAGCCGCTGCTGCCCGCAGCAACGGCCCTGCAGTTGCAGCGCGCCAGCGGCGAGGCGCTGGCGCAACTGCTGCACATGCTGTCAGCGCTGACCGCCGGCAGTGCCTTGCTGCTGCATGTGCTGCTGCGGAGCTCAACGGCCGTTGCCGTGCCCAGAGCCGGTAACTGATGGTGGCGGTGACCGCCTCAGGGAAGCCCGTCTGCAGCGCCGCGGATGCTCATCCAGGCGCCGCCGTCCGGGCCGCTGCCGGCGCGGACACGGAAGCCGTGCAGTCCCGCAATGGCGGCCACGATCGACAGCCCCAGGCCAAATCCTGGAGCTTGCCCGGCACTGCTGCTGCCGCGGAAGAAGCGCTGGTAGATCAAGGTGCGGTCCTGCGGCGGGATGCCCGGCCCGTTGTCGATCACATCGATGCGGGGCGCGCCGTGGTCGTCCACCGCGCGCAGCAGGATGCGCCCGTGCGCGGGCGTGAACTGCAGGGCGTTGGACAGCAGGTTGGCCACCGCTTCGAACAGCAGCTCGCGATCGCCGCGCAGCACGCCGATCTGCGGCGCGACCTGCAGCTGCAGCTCCTGTTGTTTCTCCTCGGCCAACGGCAGGTAGAACTGGTGCAGCTCCTGCAGCAGGTCGGCGATGTCGACCTCGTCGAAGGCTGAGCGGCGCTGGTGGCTTTCCAGCTCGGACACGCGCAGCAGCGCGGCGAAGCGCGCCATCAGCATGTCGGTCTCCGCCAGCGCCTTGTCCAGCGGGTCCGCATGCGGGTCGTGCTCGTCCAGGCCCACGCGCATGCGATAGAGGTGTGCGCGCAGCCGGGTGAGCGGTGTACGCAGGTCATGCGCGATGCTGTCGCACACGCCTTTGACCTCGGTCATCAGCTGTTCGATGCGTTCCAGCATGGCGTTGACGATGCTCGACAGCCGATCGATTTCATCGCGCCGGTTGGACACCGGCAACCGTTGCCCGAGGTCGCCGGCGATGATCCGGTTGGTGGCCGCTTCGATCTGCTGGATCCGCTTCAACGGGCGCCGGCGCAGGATGTGCCAACCCACCAGCCCGGGAATGACGGTCAGTGACACGCCCCACAGCAGCGCATCGAGGATGATGCTGTTGACCGCCATCAGCTTGCCGTTCTGGCGCACGAACACCAGTGTGCGGCCATCGCGGGTCACCACGCCGAGCGCGCTGCCACCGCTCTCATGCGGGCCATCGACCAGTGTCCAACCCGCCACAGGATGCGAGTTGCCATCCAACGGCAGTCCCTCGGGGATGGCCGTCAGCGGGCCCGCCATCGGCATGCCGGCGTTGTCGAACAGCCCGTACGTATACACCTGGTGCAGGTCGAAGCGCTGGCTGTCGCGCAGCGCGTCATCCAGGGCAGGGCCGTCGAAGCTCATGAACAGATGGGCGCGCTGTTGCAGACCCGATTCGGTCAGGTCGTTCAGGTAGTCCGAGATGCGCCAGTACATCACCCCCAGCAGCATGCTCGACCAGGCCACGAACAGGATGCAGTACAGGCCAAGAAGGCGGCTGCTGGACGAGCGCCACTGATCAGGGTTGCGCGTCGAAGACATAGCCGGTTCCCCTTACGGTCTTGATCGGCTGCGTACGGCCGGGCTGCTCGATGCGTTTGCGCACACGGCCGATATGCACGTCGATCAGGTTTGTGCCTGGGTCGAAGTGGTAGCCCCAGACTTCCTGGAACAACATGGTGCGGGTGACCACCTGGCCGGCGTTGCGGACCAGGAATTCGAGCAGCTTGAACTCGGTCGGCAGCAGGCTGATCTCCTGGCCGCCACGGCGCACCGAGCGGCTCATCAGGTCCAGTTCGAGGTCGCCGGCGCGCAGCATGCTGTCGACGGTGCCCAGCTGTCCGTGGCGGCGGATCAGCACCTCCACCCGCGCTGCCATTTCATCCGAAGCGAACGGCTTGGTCAGGTAGTCGTCGCCACCGGCGCGCAGCCCGCGCACGCGCTCGTCCACGTCCGACAATGCGCTGATCATCAGTACTGGCGTGGTCACGCCTTCGCGGCGCAGCGTGGTGACCAGGGTCAGCCCGTCCACGCCCGGCAGCATGCGATCCAGGGTGATCACGGCGTAGTCGCCGGCGCGTGCCAGCGCCAGGCCATTGCTGCCATCGGCCGCCAGGTCGACCTCGAAGCCGTGGCTGCGCAGCTCGGTGGCGATTTCCTCCGCGGTGACAAGGTCGTCCTCGATGGTGAGTACGCGCGGCATGGGCCACTTTGCAGATTGGGACCAGCGCATCCTCGCAACCACGGGCGTGCACTGCAAATGAAAAATGTTTCATGCGTTTTTCGCTGGATCGCAGCGCGGGGTCTTCTATATTCGGCGCCGAGCGCTCCCCCCGGCGCGTGGAACCTGCTGCCGATGACCCTTCCGTATTCCTTCCCGCCGGCTGCGGCCTGGCGCCTGCCCCGAACCTGGCGCCTGCCGCTGCTGTTGCTGGCCCTGGCGATCCTGCTGGCCGGTTGCGGCAAGGACGCGCCCAAACCAGGCACAGCGACGCCGGAAGTGACCGTGCTGACGCTGCAGAACCAGTCGCTGGCGCTGGAGCAGGAGCTGCCGGGACGCACCATCGCCTCGCAGGAATCGGATGTACGCCCGCAGGTGGACGGGGTGCTGGTGAAGCGGCTGTTCGAGCAGGGGCAGCTGGTGAAGGCCGGGCAGCCCCTGTTCCAGATCGAGCCGGCGCTGTACCAGGCCGCCCTGAACGAGGCGCAGGCCAACCTGAAGACCGCCGAAGCGGCGGCCGTGACCGCGCGTCTGCGGGCGCAGCGGATGCAGGCGCTGGGCAAGGACCAGCTGGCCGCGCGGCAGGACGTGGACGATGCCATCGCCAGTGGCCAGCAGGCCGCTGCGGCAGTGCAGGCTGCGCAGGCGGCGCGCGATACCGCCAGCACGCGGCTGGGTTTTGCCACCGTCACCGCACCGATCGCCGGCCGCATCGGGCGCGCGCTGTTCACCCCGGGTGCGCTGGTGACGTCCGCCCAGGCCGACCCGCTGGCGCGCATCCAGCAGGTGGATCCCATGAACGTGGATATCACCCAGTCCAGCAACGAGTACCTGGCGTTGCGTCGTGCCATTGCCGAGGGTGGGGTGCAGGCCAACAGCGCGCCGGTGCGGCTGCGCTTGTCCGATGGCACCGACTATCCGCTGCCGGGCACGCTGGAGTTCGCCGACATCGACGTGCAGCAGGAGACCGGCAGCATCACCCTGCGGGCGCAGTTCCCCAATCCCGAAGGACAACTGCTGCCGGGCATGTATGTGCGCGCGCGGGTGGGCCAGGGCACGCAGCAGCAGGCGCTGCTGGTGCCGCAGTCGGCGGTGGACCGCAGTGCCAAGGGCGAGGCGCAGGCGTGGCTGGTCGACAAGGAGGGCAAGGCGCGGCTGCGCACGTTCCGCACCGCACGCGCGGTCGGCAACCAGTGGCTGGTGCTTGACGGCATCAGCGCTGGCGAGCAGGTGGTGGTGGCGGGGGCGCAGGGCCTTGCCGACGGCATGCCGGTGCGGGTGAAGCCCGCGCCCGTGGCCGCGCCGGCCGGAAAGGACTGAGCGCATGCTGCCGCGCTTCTTCATCCACCGCCCCGTATTCGCCTGGGTACTGGCGATCTGCATCATGGCGTTCGGCACGATTGCGGTGACCCAGCTGCCGGTCGAACAGTATCCGGACATCGCACCGCCGCAGGTCAATATCACCGCCAACTACACCGGCGCGTCTGCGCAGACGGTGGAAGACAGCGTCACCCAGGTGATCGAACAGCAGATCAAGGGCATCGACCACCTGCTGTATTTCTCTTCCACCAGCTCGTCTTCGGGGCAGGCGCGGATCACGGTCACCTTCGACCAGAGCGCCAACCCCGACATCGCCCAGGTGCAGGTGCAGAACAGCGTCAACCAGGCCATCAACCGCCTGCCGCAGGAAGTGCAGCAGCAGGGCGTGACCGTGGCCAAGTCGCAGGGCGACTCGTTGATGGTGGTTTCGCTGTACGACACCAGCCGGCGCATGGAGCGGGTGGACGTTTCCGACTTCCTGGTCAGCAACGTGCAGGATCCGATCAGCCGCATTGCCGGCGTCGGCGAGATCAATGTGTTCGGTTCGGCCTATGCGATGCGGGTGTGGCTGGATCCGCACAAGCTGCGTGCTTACGACCTGATGCCGTCTGATGTGCGCAGTGCGATCCAGGCGCAGAACACCCAGGTCACAGCCGGTGAACTGGGGGCGCTGCCGTCCAGTGCGACGCAGAGCCTCAATGCCACCGTCACCGCGCAGTCGCGCCTGCAGACCCCGGAACAGTTCCGCGCGATCATCCTGCGCACGCTGCCCAGTGGCGCGGCAGTGCACCTTGGCGATGTGGCGCGGGTCGAGATCGGCGCGGAGAATTATCAGACCAGCAGCTACCTCAACGGCTATCCGGCCGCAGGTTTCTCGGTGACCCTGGCCTCCGGCGCCAACGCGCTGGCCACCGCCGATGCAGTGCGCGCGGAGCTTGAGCGGTTGCGGCCTACGTTCCCGCCCGGGCTGCAGGTCGCCTATCCACGCGACAGCACGCCGTTCGTACGGGTCTCCATCGAAGGGGTCATCCACACCCTGATCGAGGCGATCGTACTGGTCGTGGTGGTGATGTTCCTGTTCCTGCAGAACGTGCGCGCCACCCTGATTCCTGCGATCACGGTGCCGGTGGTGCTGCTGGGTACCTTCGGCGTCCTCGCGGTGGCCGGCTTCACCATCAACACGCTGACCCTGTTTGCGATGGTGCTGGCCATCGGCCTGCTGGTCGATGATGCGATCGTGGTGGTGGAGAACGTGGAACGCATCATCCACGAAGAGCATCTGCCGCCACGCGAGGCAACCGAGAAGTCGATGGGCGAGATCACCGGTGCGCTGATCGGCATCACCGTGGTGCTCGGTGCGGTATTCCTGCCGATGGCGCTGTTCGGCGGTTCCACCGGCATCATCTACCGGCAGTTCTCGATCACGATTGCATCGGCCATGGCGTTGTCGGCGCTGGTCGCGCTGACTTTGACACCGGCGCTGTGCGCGACCCTGCTCAAGCCCTCGTCGGCACAGAAACCAGCGGGACGCTTCTTTGCTGCGTTCAATCGCGGCGTCGAACGCAGCCAGTCGGCCTACCAGGGCAGGCTGGGCGGCGTGGTTGCCCGTCCACGCCGCTGGATGGCGGTCTACCTGCTGCTGGTGATCGCCATGATTGCCCTGTATGCGCGCATGCCGACCGGCTTCCTGCCGGTGGAGGACCAGGGCCAGGTGACTTTCCAGTTCTCCACGCCGGAAGGCACGCCGATGGCGCGCACCGAGGCGCTGGGCGAGCAGATCAGCCGCTACTTCATGGAACACGAAAAGCAGAACCTGGACGTGGTGTTCGTGGTGGTCGGTCGCAACAATGCGGGTACCGGCCAGAATGCCGGGCAGGGCTTCCTGGCGCTCAAGCCGTGGGACCAGCGCAACGGCGACAACACTGCGGCAGCGATCATCGCGCGCGCCAACGCCTATTTCCGCAAGCTGCCCGACGCCAAGGTCAACGTGCTCGCTCCGCCAGCCGTGCGTGGCCTCGGGCAGTCCAGCGGTTTCGAACTGTGGCTGCAGGACACCAGCGCGGCCGGTCGCGTGGCCTTGCAGGCGGCGCAGGAACAGGTGGTGCGCGCGGCCGGCGAAGATGATGGGCTGACGTCGGTGCGCTTGAACGGGCTGGGTGACAAGGCCGAGCTGAGGCTGGACATCGACCACGCCCAGGCCAGTGCGCTGGGTCTGGCCCAGGCCGACATCAATTCCACACTGTCTGCCGCTTGGGGCGGCAGCTACATCAATGATTTCCTGGACCGCGGCCGGGTCAAGCGTGTCTACATGCAGGGCGACCAGCCCTACCGCAGCGTGCCCGACGACATCGGCCAGTGGTATGTGCGCGGCGGCAACGGTCAGATGGCCTCGTTCGCCAGCTTCGCCAGCAGCCACTGGGCGCGTGGGCCGCAGCTGCAGCAGCGTTTCAACGGCCTGCCTGCGATGCAGATCCAGGGCAGTGCGGCCGAAGGGCGCAGCTCGGGCGAAGCGATGCAGCGCATGCAGGCGCTGGTGGCCGATCAACCCGGATTCGATCTGCAATGGAGCGGGCTGTCCTACCAGGAGCAACTGGCCAGCAACCAGACCCTGTACCTGTATGCCGCATCGATCGCTTTCATCTTCCTGTGCCTGGCCGCGCTCTACGAGAGCTGGACGGTGCCGGTAGCGGTGGTGCTGGTGATTCCGCTGGGCGTGATCGGTACGGTGCTGGCGACCACGGCGGCGGGCTTCGTCAATGACATCTACTTCCAGGTGGGGTTGCTGACCACGATTGGACTATCGGCAAAGAATGCGATCCTGATCGTGGAGTTCGCCGAAGCGCGCTACCGCGCAGGCAGCTCGGCGGTGGACGCGGCACTGCAGGGTGCGCGCCTGCGCCTGCGGCCGATCGTGATGACTTCGCTGGCGTTCGTGGCAGGCGTCATTCCGCTGGCGTTGGCCACCGGCGCCGGCGCGGTCAGCCGCCGTGAAATCGGCATGAGCGTGATCGGCGGCATGCTCTCCGGAACGGTGCTGGCGGTGGTGCTGGTGCCGCTGTTCTTCGTGCTGGTACGGCGGCTGGGCAGGGCGCGGCCGGTGCACTGAGGAGGCCAAGGCCGTCGGTTGTCATCGGCCTGCCGCAACGCCATCACCCGGTCTTGGCCCGGGCATCGGTAGGGTTGATCGTCCCCGTCCCCCACGGAGACCTGCCATGTGGTTGCTTGACCGACTCTGGCCCTCGCGCCTTGCGCTGCCTGCTGAGACGCTGCCGCCTGCGGCGGACGCGCCCTCGCGTCGAACGCCGCTGAAGCGCCCGTTGCGCGTCGGCCGGGCCAGCATGGCGCCGTGGCAGAAGATCGCGCCGCCGCCCCGGCGCAGCCGCCACTAACCGGTACGGTCGGCGGGGTGGTTGACCCCGTCATTGACCGGAATCGTTCCCAGCGCGAACGGATCGATGCCTTCCAGGCAGGCCACGTTGTAGCCGTACTGGTCCGGGTTCGAGCGGCGGCGGTGGTGCGTGTAGATGCCACAGATGCCGCAGAAGTAGTGCTCGGCCACGTGGGTGTTGAACTGGTACAGGCGCAGATGATCCTGTCCGCGCACGATCTGCAGCCCGTCCCGTGCCACGCTGGCGGCGATGGCGCCGCGGCGCCGGCACATCGAACAATCGCAGCGGCGCGGGTCGACGATGCCCTCGGGCAGGTCCAGCAGCAGCTCGACCGTGCCGCAATGACAGCTGGCCCGATGCTGCGCCTGCACGGCGACGCCGGCCACGGTGGTGATGCCCATCTCTGCTCCCTGCGCGCCCTTGGTGGGTGCCAGTATGCCCCCGGCCACGCCAGCCTGAACCGGTTGTAGATGTCGCCGTGAGGCGGCTTGTGGCTAACTATGCCGCCCCGGGACCTCGACAGGACGCCAGTGAAAGCCGCAGGACGATGGATGACAGGATGTGTGATGGTGCTGCTGGCGCTGTGGGTGGCCGGTCTGTTGACCTACCAGATGCCCGGGCCGGGCTGGCTGGGCGGTGCTGTGGCGTTGCTGTGGTTGCTGGGGGCCGGTTGGGCGGCCTGGCAGGTGGCGCGCGGCCGTGGCACGCGCCGGCTGTGGGCGGCCTTTGCCGGCGCTCTGGCGCTTGCCGGGCTGTGGTGGCTGCTGCTGACCCCGCGCCAGGACCGCGACTGGGCCGATGACGTGGCGCAGCGCCTGCACGTGCAATCCTTCGATGGCCGCCACGTGGTGCTGGACAACGTGCGCGATTTCACCTGGCGCACCGAGACCGACTACGACGCGCGCTGGGTGCGCCGCAGCTACGACCTGGACCAGCTGCGTTCGGCCGACCTGGTGCTGTCGTACTGGATGGGGCCGGCGATCGCCCACACCCTGGTCTCGTTCGGATTCGAGGACGGGCGCCACCTGGTGTTCTCGCTGGAAATCCGCAAGGAGCGCGGTGAATCGTTCTCGGCGCTGGGCGGCTTCTTCCGCAAGTTCGAGATGACCCTGGTCGCCTCTGAAGAAACCGACATCATCCGCACCCGCACCAACGCGCGCGGCGAGGATGTCTACCTGTACCGCCTGCACGGCATGGACCGCAACCAGCTCAAGACCCTGTTCGCTGCCTACATCGACCAGGCGCGGCAACTTGATGCCAAGCCCGGCTTCTACAACACGCTGACCAGCAACTGCACCACGATCGTCTTCGATCTGGCGCGGCATATCGCCCCGCGCCTGCCGCTGGACTACCGGTTGCTGGCCTCGGGTTACCTGGCCGAGTACGCGCAGGAGGTGGGCGCGCTCACGCCTGGCGTGCCGTACGCCGCACTGCGTGCCAAGGGCCGCATCACCGAGCGCGCGCTGAAGATGGCACCCGACGATGATTTCTCCACCGTGATCCGCCAGGGCATCCCCGGCACCGAGCAGGACCCGCAGCAATGACCCCGATGATCCTGTTCCGCTGGCAGCGCGTGCTGCCGGCGCTGTTGGCTGCCTTCCTGCTGCTGGGTGGCAGCGGCTGCGCGATGGTCACCGTCAAGCAGGTGGCGTCCAGCGATTACCTGGTCAACAAGCGTGCCGACGTGCTCAACACCGGCAAGCTCAGCCCCGCCTCGCGCGAGACGCTGAGTGCGGCCGGGCTGGACGAATCGCAGTGCGAGAAGGACTTCCTGGTCTGCCGCAGCACGCTGTTGATGACCGATGACCTCAACGTCGAGCAACGCTTGTCGACGCTGTCCGAGCTGTGGGTGAAGGCCGCTCTGGCACTGACGCCGAAGAAGCAGGCGGCCAACGAGCCGCCGATGAGCGATGCAGCGCTGGATGCGTGGTTGGAGGCGGCGCGCTATGGCTACGCCTATCTGTTCTACAGCGGACGCTCGCCCTCCGATCGTGCGTTCGAGGACCGGCAGACGCAGGTGCGCGATTACTACAACTACGCTGCCGAGAAGGCCGCCGTGGTGTTGTTCGCGCGCGCCCGCGCCGCCGCATTGGCCGGCGAGGACTACACCAAGCCGGTGTCGGCGGGCAGCTGGACGCTGGCGTCCGATTTCCAGCGGTTGTCGCTGAAGAGCATCCCCAAGCAGCTCGTGCCGGCCGGCACCGTCAGCTTCGTCGGCATGCGCAGTACCTATCGCCGCGATGGTTTCGGCGCCGAGCTGGTGATGGTGATGGACCCGCCGAAGCTGGTGGTGCCGGTGGTCGCCGCGGAAGGGCCGAAGGCCGAAACGGCACAGGCGCAGGCCACCAAGGACGAGCAGGAGGAGGGCGTCCGTCGCGGACGCCGCCACCAGCACGACGATTCGGTGCCCGAGTACAGCGAGATGTCCTCGATCAACGTCACGGCGTTGCTGCGTTTTGAAGGCAACACGCTGGAGGACGTGATGCGTACCCGCCAGGTGCTGCTGGATGGCTATTCGCCGGAGGCGACCGAGCGCATCAGCCTGCATGGCGAAGAGGTGCCGCTGGCGGGCAACTTCACCGCCGCCTACGGCCTGTGGCTGGCGCAGAGCGGGTTCGCCACGCAGTCGCTGCGTACCCTGTTCGGCATGAGTGAGGGCATCGGCGAGCCGCACATCTACCTGATGCAGCCATGGGATCCGAACCGGCGCATCATCTTCATGCTGCATGGCCTGGGCAGCAGCCCGGAAGCGTGGGTGAACCTGGCCAACGAGATCATGGGTGACCCCGAACTGCGCCAGCAGTTCCAGGTGTGGCAGGTGTACTACCCGACCAATGCGCCGATCGCGCTGAACCGCTATGAGATCGCCAACGCATTCAACGACACGCTGAAGCACTTCGACCCGAACGGCAGCACGCGGGCCTCCAAGGACATGGTCTACATCGGCCACAGCATGGGCGGCGTGCTGGCGCGGCTGCTGGTCAGCGACTCGGGCGACGTGCTGTGGAACGATCTGCTGGCCAACTATGACCTGAAGGGCGAACGCCTGAAGCGGGTGCAGTCCAAGCTCGGTCCGCTCCTGCACTTCAAGGCCGAACCGAACGTGGAGCGTGCGATCTTCATCGCGGCCCCGCACCAGGGCACGGACATCGCCGGCAACAAGGTCGGCCGCCTGATCGGCCGCCTTGTTCGCCTGCCGTTGACCATCCTCGGCAAGTTCGAGGATGTGTTTTTGGCCCTGGCGCAGGCCGAGCAGCAGGTGGATGGCACGGCCAAGCCGAAGATTCCCAACAGCATCGACAACCTCAAGGCCAGCGACCCGTTCGTGAAAGCCGCTGCACAGCTGCCGATCACGCCGGGCCTGAAGTACCACTCGATCATCGCCCAGCGCAAACCGGAACTGCCGGTGGAGAAGTCCGACGATGGGCTGGTGCCGTACTGGAGTTCGCACCTGCCCGGCGCGCTGTCGGAGAAGGTGATCATTTCCGGCCACAGCGTGCAGGAAACCCCGCAGGCGGTGCTGGAAGTACGCCGCATCCTGCACCAGGACATCGATGAAGTGGGCACGGTGGCGCGGCCATAACGGGATGTTCTCCGCGGCGTCTACACCCGCTTGGCGATCACGGTGGCGAACGCGGCCAGGCCCAGGGTGATGGCCAGGCACAGGATGTAACCGGTATGCGGGGCGCGTTCCACGAACAACGCGAACAGCGCGCCGGATACCGCCAGTGCGGTGGTCACCGACAGCGCTTCGCTCAACTGCAGGGCCGAGGTATTCGCGCCCTGTTCGTGCGGCGGTGACAACGACAACGTCAGCACCGACAGGCTGGCGTAGATCATGCCCATGCCGAAGCCGGTCAGCGTCCAGCCGACCAGGGCGACCGGCAGTGGCACCGCAGTGAACAGTACCGCCAGCGTTGCGGCGATGCCCACGGTCATCAGCGGCGTGCCCACGCGCAGCAGTTGCTGGCGCGACCAGCCGCGCTGCTGGTGACCCTGCAGCCACGAGCCGGTGAACCAGCCCAGTGCGCCCAGGCTCAGCACCGCACCGGCCCAGCTGGGCGACAGCCCGCGCTCGCGCTGCAGCAGCAGGGGCAGGTAGGCCTCGCAGGCGAAGAACGCGGCAGCGGCCACACCGCGCAGCGCGATCACGCTGGGCAGGCCGCGGCGCAGGCGCAGGGTGCCGGCCGGCAACAGGCGATGCACGCAGAACAGCAGCGCCAGCATCGCCACGCCGATGCACACCAGCGCCGGCACGCCCTGTTGCTGCCCACCCAGGTACAGCAGCAGGGCAGCCAGGGACGCGCCGGTCGCCCAGCGCACGATGTTGCCGCGGCCATCATCGGCAACATCCGTGGCTGTAGCCTGCATGCGCGCCAGCGCCGGTCGCAGCAACAGGCCGGCCGGTATTGCCAGCAGCGGCACCGCCAGGAACACCCAGCGCCAGCCCAGGTGCTGCACGATCACCCCGCTCAGTGCCGGGCCGATCATCGAGGGCACCACCCAACCGGCAGAGAACGCGGCGAATACCTTCGGCCGCAGATGCTCGGGATAGGTGCGGCCGACCATCACATACAGCGAGACCGAAATGGCACCGGCGCCGAGGCCCTGCAGCAGACGGCCGGCCACCAGCATGCCCATGCGCATCGCGAAGCCAGCCAGCAGCAGGCCCAGTACGAAGCAGGCCAGGCCCCACCACAACGGCCGTGCCGGCCCGTGGCGGTCGGCCCAGCGGCCGGCCAGGGTCATGCCGATCACGCTGGTGGCCAACGTGCCACCGAAGGCCAGCGCATACAGGCGCAGGCCGTCCAGGGCCTCGGCCACGGTCGGCATCGCGGCGGCTACCGCCAGCGCCTCGAAGGCATGCAGGGAGACCAGGGCGACCATGCCCACGGTGGTGGCGCGGTAGCGCGCGGACAGGATGGAGGAATCGACCGGATCGGCCGTGGCAGCGGGGGAGGGCATCGGGTTCCTGCGGGTGGCGGACGGGCCGCGCTTGTCATCTGGCGGCGATGGTAGCAGCATGCCACCTCAACCAAAGTTGAGGTCAATCGATGCTGGCACAGGACATGAGCGTCGGCGATGTCGCCCGCCGCAGTGGCGTAGCGGTTTCTGCGCTGCATTTCTACGAGCGCAAGGGGTTGATCAGCAGCCTGCGCACGTCGGGCAACCAGCGCCGCTACGCCCGCGATGTGCTGCGGCGGCTGGCGGTGATCCGCGTGGCGCAACGCGTGGGCATGCCGCTGGAGGCGGTGGCGCGTGCGTTCGAGAGCCTGCCGCAGGGGCGGGCGCCGACCAAGGCCGACTGGGCCAAGCTGTCGGCACGCTGGCAGGTGGAGCTCGAAGAACGCATCCACATGCTGCAGTTGCTGCGCGACGAGCTGACCGGTTGCATCGGCTGCGGCTGCCTGTCACTGAAGCGTTGCCGCCTGGCCAACCCGGATGACGTGCTCGGCGAGCGCGGCGACGGCCCGATGCGCTGGGGCTGACCGTGCTGGTGGGTGCCGCCCCTGGTCGGCACGCTCGTTACCAGACGGTGATGGTTTCGCCGCTCTGGATGCCTTCCACCGCGCGCTGGAAGGCCAGCGCCGCGCGCTGTGCGGTGACTGCTTCAAAGCCGGGGAAGTACGGAGCGTAGGCCTCCATCGATTCCACCAGCACGTTCGGGCTGACCACGTTGATGCGCAGCCCGCGCGGCAGCAGTTCCAGCGCCGCCGCGCGCACGAAGCCTTCCAGTGCATGGTTGACGGCGGTGGCATTGGCACCATCGCGGATCGGCTGCGCGCTGACGATGCCACTGGTCAGGGTGATCGAGCCGCCCGCGTTGAGATGGTGCTGCGCCGCCAGTGCAAGGCGCACCTGGCCGAGCAGCTTGTCCTGCAGGCCGATGTTGAACTGTTCGGGGGTCATCTGCTGCAGCGGGCCGAAATGCAGCTTGCCGGTGGTCGAGATCACTGCATCGACCGGGCCGGTCTGCGCGAACAGCTCGCGCACGCTGGCGTCGTCGGTGAGGTCCACGCGCAGGCTGCCGCTGCGGCGGCCGGCTGCGAGGATCTCGTGCTGCTGGCCCAGGTGGCGGGCAACGGCCTGGCCGAGGGTGCCGCTGGCACCGACGAGAAGAATCTTCATGACAGTTCCTTGCGAGAGGGGATGGACGCAGTCTGCGCCGTCGCCGGATGGTTTGGTAAGGGGCGTATGATTCGCATATTCCTAACCAAGGGTTTGCAATGGACACTTTGCGCTGCATGCAGGCCTTCGTCACCGTGGCCGAGCACGGCAGTTTTTCCGCTGCGGCCAGCCAGCTGCAGGTCTCGGCGGTGATGGTCGGCAAGTACATCCAGCAGCTGGAAGCGCATCTGGGCACCGCGCTGCTGCAGCGGAACACCCGGCGCCAACGCCTGACCGAAGCCGGCAATGCCTATCTGGCCGGTTGCCGGCAGGTGCTGGAACAGGTGCAGCAGGCCGAGGCCGACGTGGCCGGGCTGCAGGTGCAGCCACGCGGGCTGTTGCGGGTCAGTGCGCCGACCACCTGGGGCAGCTGTGTACTCGCACCGCTGCTGGCCGAGCTGCTGCGGGCACAGCCGCTGCTGAACCTCGAACTGGACCTGAGCAATCGCCGCATCGATCTGATCGAGGATGGCTTCGATGCAGCGATACGCGTCGGTCCGCTGCCGTCGCAGGAACTGGTGGCGCGGCCGCTGCCGCCGTATGCGATGAGCCTGTGCGCATCACCGTCGTACCTGCGCCGCCGCGGTACGCCGCGCACGCCTGCCGATCTTGAAGGACATGATTGCCTGAGCCACCTGGCCTGGCGCGGTGGTCACGGTTGGCAGTTGGCCAACGGCGAACAGGTGGACTGGGAAGCACGGTTGACCAGCAATGACGGTTACGCGCTGCGCGAAGCAGCCGTGGCGGGTGCGGGCCTGGTGCTGCAGCCGACGGCGCTGCTTGCTGGTGAAATCGCGGCAGGACGATTGAAGCCCCTGCTGCGTGACCATCTGCCCGAGCCACGGCCGATGCACCTGATCTACCTCCCCGACCGTCGCCCACGACCGCGTCTGCAGTGTTTCGTCGATTTCGTCATGGCCAAGTTGGGCACGTAGATCCACGCCGCGCGTGGATGGCGGCGGGTGCCGACCGTTGGTCGGCACACCTGTTTCAATCATTCGCTGCAGAGAGCTCCCGCCCACGCACCTGCGCTGCACGTAGTGCTTTTCCCACCAACGCTTCAAACCCGCCGGCCTGGAAGCTCTCGATCGCCGCCTGCGTGGTGCCGTTGGGTGAGGTCACCCGGCGACGCAGTTCGGCCGGGCTTTCACCGGCTTCGTCCAGCATGCGCGAAGCGCCCAGCAGCGTCTGCACCACCAGCGTGCGCGCCGCCTCTGCAGGCAGGCCCTGTGCGATCCCCGCCGCTTCCATCGCTTCGGCCAGCAGGAACACATAGGCTGGGCCACTGCCGGATACGGCGGTGACCGAATCCATCTGCGCTTCGTCGTCGATCCACACCGTGCGTCCAGCGCTGGCCAACACACGTTCGGCCTGCGCATGCTGCTGCGCATCCACCGAGGGCGTTGCATACAGACCGGTAACCCCGGCACCGAGCAGCGCCGGGGTGTTGGGCATCGCGCGCGCCACCGGCAGCGAGCCACCCAACCAGCGCTGCAGCTGCGGGCTGGTGATGCCGGCGGCGATCGAGATCACCAAAGGCTTGCTCGCCTGCGCCAGCACCTGCAGTGACTGGCAGACATCGCGCAGCACCTGCGGCTTCACCGCCAGCAGCCACGTATCGCCTTGTGCTGCGGCGTCGGCCGCGTTGTCATGGGTCTGCACGCCGAAATCGGCAGCCAGTGCTTCCCGCAGTCCGGCCACCGGTTCGGCCACGTGGATATGCGTGGCCGGCACGCCCTGCCGGATCAGGCCGGCGATCAGGCTGCGTGCCATGTTGCCGCCGCCGATGAAGGTGATGGAATCAGCTGCCATGAGAATCTCCTTGGAATCAGGCCGGGCGCGGACGCGCGCCGAACAGGGCGGTGCCGATGCGCACCAGGGTGGCACCTTCGGCAATGGCTTCAGCGTAGTCGCTGCTCATACCCATCGACAGGGTGTCCACTTGGGGATGACGGGCCGCCAGTGCCTCGAAAAGTGTGCGCATGCGCACGAACGCATCGCGTCGGCGCTCGGCCTCGGGCCACGGCGCAGGAATCGCCATCAAGCCGCGCAACCGCAGGTTGGGTTCGGCGAGGATGGCCGCGGCCAGCGCCTCGACGTCCTCCGGCACACAACCGTGCTTGCTCGATTCGTTATCGATGTTGACCTGGATGAGCACGTTCAGCGGGCCGCGTTCAGCGGGGCGGTAGCGGGCCAGGGCGGTGACCAGCTTGGGCCGGTCCACGCTCTGCACCCAGTCGAAGTGCATGGCCACCGGTTCGGCCTTGTTCGACTGCAGGTGGCCGATCAGGTGCCATTCCAGCCCCAGACGCTGCAGCTCCTGCATCTTGGCCAACGCCTCCTGCACGTAGTTCTCGCCGAAGGCGGTCTGGCCCTGCGCGGCAAGGGCCGCGACGGCCTCGGCCGGCTGGGTCTTGGACACCGCCAGCAGGCGCGGCGGTGGCCGCCCTGCGGCATCGGCGGCGTTGTGCAGGTTGCTCAGGATCTGGGGCAGGGGAGTGGCCACGTAACGCGTTCCGTTCAATCAGGAGGCTATACTGCCGCCCGGGGAAAGATCCTTCCAGTCGAAGCCGTTATTGG
>Ga0265296_1001071_pt1 | contig 33859 bp, 23 predicted proteins | sample MunlanPumphouse1_FD_189073 | JGI IMG/M metagenome (GOLD analysis project Ga0265296, IMG submission 189073) | Groundwater microbial communities from a municipal landfill in Southern Ontario, Canada - Pumphouse #1 | ecosystem: Environmental > Aquatic > Deep subsurface > Groundwater | place...
TTTGCGTTCTTCTTAATCTCTGCGACTTCGTCCTTTTTCCAGGTGGGCAGGTGGTGGGTATACAACGCCATTATTCCAGCCTCACTGCGGGACCCATCGTGGTCTTGACAAAGATGGAACGAACGTTCAACGGACCCTGTGCAAGGACAGCTTCGATCCTTTTTACGATCGTTTCAATGTTCTCGGCGACCTGTTCCGGCTTCATAGCCGTTGTACCGACCTTTGAAGAGAAGACCGTCTTGTCTTTAGTACGGATCTTCACAGAGTTGCGAAGACGCGCGACAATCGGGCGGATATCCTGCTGTGCAGGAATCGGCATCGGCATTCTGCCCCGCGGACCGAGCCGGGGACCTAAATACCGGCCAACGCCGGCCATGACACCCATCTCTGCAAGGAAGTACCGGTATGTACTGGCAACTTTCCGTGCTTCGCGGGGCTGACCGCCGAGCCGCTCTACTTCTTCAGGGCCGATAATCAGATCAACCTTGGCTTCTTTAGCCTGCGTGACGATGTCGCCTTTCCCGATGACACAGATACGGATTGGTTCTCCGGTGCCGTGGGGGAGCATAATCGTCTCGTCGATACGATTTTTCGGCTGCGCCATATCGATATTCTTGAGATTGATGGTAATATCGATGCTCTCAGAGAACTTACGCTCTGGCGCTTTTTCAATAGCCGCATTCACGGCTTCCAAAATTTTGGCCCTATCAACCATCAGATTCCTCCATAGTTCTGCGACCGGACCTATTCCCGATCTCCTATGGTTTTCTCATGTTATTTCACGAGAACGCTGTCATACTTGCCTTCATTGATGAGGGTAAAGACATCTTTTGCCTTCTTGCCGTCAACGGTAACTCCCATGCTGACACACGTGCCAATGACTTCCTTTACGGCAGTCTTGAGCTCGTACGAGAGCATGTTTTCGAGTTTCATGTTGGCAATTCTGACTGCGGCCTCGAATGGTAGATTGCCTACCACTTTGACGTTGGGCTCTGCGGATCCTTTCTCGATATTGGCCTCTTTCTTGATGAGTGCCGTCACCGGTGGGATACCCACGGTGATCGTGAATTTCTTTTTGTCGTCAACGGTGATAACAACCGGGACCTGCATTCCATTGAATGACGCGGTCTTTGCGTTGATCTCATCGACGACAGCTTTCACGTTGATACCGAGTGGTCCGAGCGAAGGTCCTAATGGGGGACCTGCGGTTGCCTTTCCGCCGGGTACTAAAACCTCGACCACTTCTGCCATAGTCTTTGCACCATGCCGTCCCGTATTTGCGGGCTCCGAGCTTGGGTCTGTAAATATTGATGCCAAGGGACATAAAGGTGATCTTGGGGATCTGAAAGATGGTTGAATATAGGATGTCCAATGCTAGCCCCAATATTGTGTAATTTATGAATGAAAAAGTAAATGAGACAATAAATCAATTTTATTTTAGTTGATTGAAATTATTTTGGAATTTCTTAGTCAAGGTTGGATCGGTTCTCTTATTGGAATTATTGGAATATGTCTAGGCATAGTGGTTGCCATTTATTTCTACCGCCAATCAAGAGTGGGTCCACGACTTGTATATCAAACCAAAGCAATCAAAATTATTGGAAAGGATGAGCGAGCAATTCCAGACGATGTTAGAATTTTTTTTGGAAATACACCCGTTGAAAGATTAGTAAAAAATCTTATTATTATTTGGAATTCGGGATACACAACTTTCGATGGGAAAAATATCATTGATACTAATCCTTTACGAGCCGAATATAGTCAAGGCACCTCTGTAATGAGGGTCACAACACTAAAAGCGACAAGACCTGAAAATGGATCTCGCGCACACGTAAATCCAACAAATCTAAATGAGGTAATTTTTTCCTTTGATTATTTAGATCCAAATGACGGTGCAGTGTTTGAAATTTATCATACCGGCGAAGAAATTATTCCTAATATGATGGGCACCATAAAGGGATTGCCTAAAGGCATTTCCGATTGGGGGATTATAAAAACCGCAGCTCGAAAAGAAGAACCTACCAAAATTAAAAATCCAATATTGGCTATTTTAGTGGGATTGGGAGCTATTATGCTTCTATTGATTATTGCATTTATTATTTTGGCATTAATCTATACAATAATTGTAACAATCACGAATGGAATATCAAGGGGAGATTGGAGTTCGTTGATTTTTCTTTTAGTTCCTGCATTGCCTCTCTATCTGTTGTACAACTTCTGGGCTGATAGAAAAAAATTCCCAAAAAACCTGATGATAGACGAATTGAAATATTAAATGCTCGGACACCCCATATCCGCTACGCGAGAGCGGTCGTTTATCGTCATAAAGAATAGTGAAAGCAGGTTTTATCGAACAGATAGAATCAATGATTTTATTCAATCGATGAAATACGACAATTATTTATCAAGACAATTTAAATTACCCTTAAAAAGGCACTAACATGGATAAAGGAAATGATAGTCAACATTCCTCTCAATATTGTGTAAATGAATCATCAGTTCATGATTTTGAAATAGATTATTTTGGATATAAAAAAGTTGCAAAAGAACTTGCATCTAATATTATTCGGTTAGATTCTCAATCCGGCTATGTAATCGCCGTAGACGGAAAATGGGGGAGCGGAAAATCGTCTTTTCTTTTTTATACAAGGCAATATCTTACAGACCATCGGAAAGATTTGGATATCCCCTTGAATAGTCAAGAAACAATTGTTTTTAATTTCGATCCTTGGCTTTTTTCCGGCCATCAGGATATTGTCTCTCAATTTTTTACCCAGTTAAAAGCTCAAACTGATATCTGTCGGTCAAAATTTTCCCCAAAAACATTGAAAGTTTTAAATCATTTTTTTAGGTACGGGTCACACTTAAAAAAAGTACCAACCTTGGAAGGACAAATATCAGGATGGGCTTTTACTGGAATAAATAAAATAATTGAATCAAAGATAGAAGATTCTATAAAATCCATTTTTGAAATCAAACCTGAAATAATTAAAGAATTACAAGACCTAAACGAGAAGATTGTAATTATTATCGATGACATCGATCGTCTTACATCAGAGGATATTCGAGAATTATTCAGAGCAATAAAAGCAATTGCAGATTTTCCTAACATAGTTTATTTACTTGCCTATGATGATGAAATTGTCATCAATTCTCTCAAATGTGAATTCAATAAATGTGAGGATCAAAAATCTACACAGCATAATTCAAGGGCCGGCTTAAAATATCTTGAAAAAATTGTTCAATTTTCAATTCCCTTACCAATGATCGGAGAAAGTTTGTTAAAAGAATATACCGAAAAAATTGTTTTCGATGAAAAATTTAAAGATACTCAAGATAATTTAATTGAATCCACACGATGGACTGATATTTATCATAATGGATTACGTCATTTTCTTAGAACTCCTCGAAACGTAATACGACTTAATAATGCATTATTAATGCTTTATCCATCGGTAAAAAATGAAGTCAATATTGTCGATTTTATTAGTATTTTAATTTTAAGGCAAAATTACCCTGAATTATATAATCATATCAAAGACAATCATAGATTTTTTATCATAGATACTTCAGTAGAAGGTTTGTGGTTTTACCGGGACCAAAGTTCTGAGATTTTAACAAAAATACATGAGGATTGGATAAATGCTAATATAATTCAAGAAGATCGGAAGGCAGTTGCGATAATTTTGGCATCTCTTTTTCCGGAAATTTCTCCGTATATACAACATTTTTTTACGAGTTCCAGTTACTATGTCCTACGAAGTCCAAAAATGCATAATATTAGTTTAAATTATGATACATTTCTCAAATATTTTAGATTCCAATCTGAACCAGATTATTTCTCGGAATCTGAATTAATTAATATACTAATTTCAATAAAAAATCCTGACGAGTTTGTAGATTTTATAACGAGATTAAACAGTCGATCTTCGAAGATAGGATCAAAAGCCCTCACATTTTTTGAAAGAATTCTTCCATTAATAAATGAAGAAACACCAGAAATTTCTCTTGAAAATCTTATTATGGGAATTTTCAAAATTAAAAACGAAGTTTTGAATTTAAAAAATACACCACATTCTAAATCCGGTTTTCGGAAAAATATTTTTGAATATATTGAAGCAATTCTCTACAAGATTTTATCTCTCTACCCAGAGGAAAAAAAATTGGAATTACTGAAAAAATCTTACTCGCAAGGAACTTCATTCTCTTTGGAAGCAGGACTAATAATTGTAATCCGGCAACAAAATGGTGATTGGGAAGGCGGGGATTGGGAAGATACGGGATTAAAAACCCCGATAAAAGCATTTCTAAATTTTTCGGAACTAAAACAAATTGAAGAAATCTATGTAAAAAATATTCGAAATGCTTTTTCGACAGATCTGAGAAATTTTTCTGCGCCGTATTTGAGTACAATTATCTTGGTTTGGAATAAGTTGAGTCCAAACGATCCAAAATTGATTGAAGCTATAGAAAAAATGTGGATGGATAATGGTATATTAATTGAGATTATTCGATCATCGTATGAAAACAATTACCTTTCGCCAATTTCTCCCGTTTCATTGGAACCTATCAAATCTGAAAAAGAATTCCGGGAGAAAGTGGAGACCATTTTAAAAACACGAGAATTAAAAGATTCAGAAAAAACATGCCTATTAGAATTTCTTAAGGCAAATCGCAAATTAATTGATCTCATCGAAAACTTAGCAAAACAAAATTCATAAAAAAATTCTCAATGATTTTTTTTATTCAAAAAGAAATCGAATGCCGCAAATCGACATTATTGTTCGGTTGGCAGCAGTAAAAAATTTATAAGAGGACTACAGTTGATACAACGATCCAGCCGGGCGACCCCCATCCACGTGTAGCCCAACTCGCCAATAATGCGATGCGGTCCTGGCCTGCCACCAATGCTGTACCCATACGACCCCCCCTCTCGCATTCAGCCCGCTCATGCTCCGCCCATGTACAAAATTCACTTCGTAAAACTGCTCGAAAAAATTCAAGAAATCTTCCGAAAATTGCAAAGGGAGAGAGGGGGTCGCATGGGTACAAAATGAAAATGGACACCATGAATGAAGCGCCAGGACCTTAAATTCATGATGTGAACTTTCTGGTTCCTTCCTTCCGCACTTGATCAATTTGTACCCATGCGACCCCCCATATCCGGAGAGTGAGAGCGGGTGCCTCAGACAACAATCACTATGACTTGTGCCCCTTTGCTCAGGAATTCATTACATTCTGAAGTAGTGGTTGTCAATTAGGTTGTCAATCTGGTTGTCAATTAAGAATAATTGTCAATCATAAGAATCCGGCTATCGGGAGATGCTTCAAACAACAACCTCGATAACATTTCCCCTTTACCGGGAATGATATTCTCATCGGGTTCAAGATACAAAGAATACCGCTTCCTTGATATTCTGTTTTGCCTCTTTGATAGTCCGGCCCAGCGAGGCCCCGACGAGGCGGCCGAGCGACCCCCATAAGGGGGTGGGTAAACTCGCTAAACACACAAGAGTAGTACCCAATCAAGGCAAATCCGGCCCCATCCCAGCCCCCGATTCCCCATAAAGATACCCCCAACCGGCCAGTTCCGGCGATTTTACGAACGGTTAAAATTGAATTCCCAACATATCGCGCCCGATTACCAAACGAGCGTTTTTACGAGGAGATTAACCGGCCAGTACGGTGCAGTTTGAATGGGCGATCGCCAGACCACGCGATGGAATGGACGGTCGGGAAAACAGCAGAAATTCACCCGGCAAAAATCCGCACATAGCAGCCATTGACGGGGCGATTACAGAAGCCCGCGATGGGCTGGACGATCGGACGGGAGCGGAGAGCAAAATTCAAGATCCCCTGATTCACATCGGACGATATAGCCAATCCTTAAAATACTCTGTTTACGCACATTGCATTGAGAAGAAAGGTGCGTTTATGACAGCAAAAAACAGCGAACTCGTGACCACGGTTTCCATCCTCACGCGAAGGCTGAGAGAAGGCAAGACATACGATGATTTCCGCAAGGCTTGGTACCACACAACCGGTTTCGGCGTCAAGGACAAGGAAGTAGAAGGGACCGGTAACCGCATGTTCTCCATGATCAATGTGTTCGACCCGCGAGAGGTTGTTGTTGTCGGTTTTTCAACCACGACGCTTGAGCAGCTTAAGGATGCACTGGACATTGACGTGAAAGTCCGGGGGGAAAACCCGCTCGATGATATCATCGAGCCCGATATCGGCAGGAAATTCTGTGCCCTCATTTCGGAGGATGACTTTTCTGCCGTGGGAAATATTCCCTATAAACTTCCAACCATCGCAGGAAAGGAAACAGATATGGCAGAGTTCGCAAAGACTATGCAGTCCCTGCAGGGACTCTTTGGTGCAGCGTCAAAGAAACGCGATGCGGTAAATGAAGCCCGCAAAAAAAGAAATGATCCTTCCCGGTATCATTTCAAACCTTTAATGACATGAACGAAATTCTGTAAAACTTAGCGAACCTGTTGGAAATATTCCCCGGCCAGCATCCCGTAATACCGGGTCGAACGCCAGTGATCCCGCAGCCAGACATGCTCGCGGAGCGTGCCTTCGTACTGCAGTCCACACTTCTCCATCATGAGTACCGAGGCACGATTCAGCTCGTCGCATTTCCCGTACACCCGGTGCATCCCGAGTGTCACAAACCCGAATGCTATGTACGCCCGGAGGATCTCCGTTCCATACCCGGCATTACAGAAATCCGGGAGCAGAACAATCCCGACTTCTGCTGTGCTCTTCAGTTCGCGATCGATCTCGATGAACGTAAGGCCGGCGAATTCCCCCGTTGCCGGTATCCGGGCGGCGAGCACGTAGTCCATCCGGTCTGCCCGCTGCGATTCATCGATTGCGTGCTGCAGGAACCCGGCAACCTGCTCATCGTTCTCAAGCCAGATGAGCACGTATCTCATTATGCCGGGGTCACGGGCGATGCGCTGGATGTTAACGAGATCCTGCCCGGTCAAATCCTCTAAAATCAGCCGCTCAGTTGTTATGCAAAAACTCAAAATTCCATTCCCCGTGGGTTTACTCAGGAAGAAATATTTGCCCGGAAACATATGAAACCTTTTTTTTTAATTTCCTCCGATGACAACCTATGAAAGTCATTGGCAGCAGTCACCGTACGGACCTGTGCACAAAAAAAAGATTCACGAATAATTTTTGTTAAGAATTTCCCGGCCTCATTCCCATACCGGTCCTCACTTCCCCTTAAGAACGGGATGCTTTATTACTAAATTTTTAAAATTCGTCCGCACTTCCTTTTCTATCGCAGTCAACTGTTGATACGCGGCGCACAGCTCTTCACTCTTTTGTTTAAGTTCAATATCTGCCGTTTTTCTATCCGTGATATCTTCGAGTGACTCAACGGCCCCGATGATTTTCCCGTTCCGGTTTTTAATGACCCCTGCGGTAAAATGAAGCCATCTCCCCGCTTTTCCGATATGGGGGAAGAAATCCGTTGCTTCATATGCACCTTCAATAAGAACCGATTTTGCATACTTATCCCGGTAACATTCAGGAATCTTATCCATTGCGTTATCCATGAGAAGATCAGCAAGGCATGGACGCCGGGTGGGATAGAACGCCCTCCAGTGTTCATCAGTTCCGACAATATCATCTGCCGCTATACCGCTAAATACGACAAGCGCCCGGTTCCAGTAGAGGATCCTATGATTGTGGTTAATCACAAACTGGGGTATCGGGGATTCCTCAATGATCGCATTCAAGGTCATCTCCTTTTCTTCAAGAATTCGCTGGCTTGTTGCAAGATCCTCGTAACTGTATCGGAGCTCTTCTTCTACCGCAGCCATCTGTTCATACGCAGCGCAAAGCTCCTCATTCATTTTTGCCAGTTGCAGTTCTGCAGATTTGCGATCAGTGATATCCCTGCCCACGGACTGGTATTCAACAAGAGTCCCGTTCTCATCGAAGATGGCCCGGTCATTCCACTGGTGGTACCTGAGAGACCCGTCCGGTAAAATTGCCCGGTGCTCCATGGTGCCTATGGGCCTGTCCCGGGTCAGTGATGCGAAATGCGAGCGGATGATCCTTGCATCATCTTCCGGGATATGGGGAGTGAACCGGTGACTGATGGTACTCTCCCCCTGCACCCCGAAATGCCGGCAATATGCATCGTTTACAAAATGGTGGGTTCCATCCGGTTTGAACCGGCAGATGAATTCAGTCTGGTCCTCCACGACATTCCGGTACCGTTCTTCACTCTCCTTTAACGCTCTCTCTGCACGTCGTTTTTCAACGGCCAGTATAATTTTATGACTGAGTTCCCGGAATTGTGAACGGGTCTCTCCCCCTTTCTGCACATAGTAATCAGCACCGGCATCGAATGCCTGGATAACAATTTCTTCCCGCCCCTTGCCGGTAAAGAGAATGAACGGGAGATCGGGATGACAGGAGCGGATTTTTTTGAGTAGTGCAATACCATCCATTTCCGGCATCTGGTAATCGGAAATTACCCCGTCATAATTTCTTTTTTTCAGTAAAACGAGCGCTTCTACAGAAGAAGGTGTGGTGTCAACATCAAAGGCACCCCCGCGTTCAAGGAATGTTTTTCCCAGGTCCAGAAGGGTTGGTTCATCATCAACATAAAGAACAGAAATGCGATTGTTGGGCACTGGCACGTTTAACACCTAATGAAATGCTATAAAACCCTCTATTCATCCCGTGCCAATCATAGTGCCTGGATGATTTGAAACCTGATAATTCGTTATATTCTTCAGATGATTTATCGATTATTGTTTTAATCTCAACCGGGATTTCTACATTAAACAAAATCGGTTTATTTAATATTTAAATTTTGTTACTTTTGATTATCAGAAGCACGACCAAAATATCTCCAGATAACAATGATTATTTCAGGAACGAAGGATTACTTCTACTGTTTATCCTGCATCTGCCCGACTAAAAACCATTGAAGAGGGGAACATTCTGGACGAGGAACATTACCGGAATATAATCGGCCTTTTAAGAGATGCGCACAAGGGACTTACTATCGAAGAAATTTCAAAAAACTTAAACCTGAGCAGAATAACCACAACAAAATATCTCAATTCCCTCTTTGTTTCCGGCCAGGTAAATATGAGAAAACTCGGTCCGGCTAAAGTATTTACCCTCTCAACAAGAATCCCGGCCGAACAGATTCTCAGCCAATCCTCGGATCTAATCCTTATTCTTGACGAATCCTATGTCATCAGGGAAGTCAGCGAATCCTTTCTTTTAGCATTTGGGATCAGCAAAGATCAGCTGGAAAACCAGAAGATTAGTACAACATTTATCGGTCCCATCCTGATAGATCGGATCCGCGACCCGGTAAAACAGGCAATGGCTGGGAAAGAATCCATCGTCAATGCATGGATCCCGGTACACAAGGAAAAAAGAGCGTTCCGTATCCGCATAATCCCGCTTGCATTCGGGTGGGGAGATAAAGGAATTGCGGTTATGCTTGAAGACCGGACGGCAGAGATCCTGGCACAGGAAGAAAATGCTCTTCTTGCCGATCTTCTCAACGCCTCCCCGGCAGCTATTACCGTTCACGACTTCAAGGGAAATTTCCTGTATTCAAACAAAAAGAATCTCGATCTTCACGGGTATTCGCTTAACGAGTTCCGTAACCTGGACCTTTCTAAGCTTAATGTTCCGGAGTCTGCAAAACGCATTGCCAGACGTATGAAGGAGCTTAAGGAAACCGGGGAAGCGTCATTTGAAGTTGCTCATTTCCGGAAAGATGGCCATCAAATCCCCCTCGAGGTCCACGCTAAAGTCACGACGTGGGGAGACAAAAATGTGATCATCAGTATTGCTACAGATATATCTGAACGGAAACTGGCAGAGAGTGCACTTAAGGAAAGTGAACGTAAGTTTGCCGATATCATCGCGTTTCTCCCGGAGGCTACGCTTGTTGTGAACCGTGAGGGCACGGTTATTGCCTGGAATCGCGCCATTGAAGAGATGACCGGGGTCAAAGCATGCGACATTGTGGGAAAAGGGAATTATGCATATGCAACTGCCATGTACGGGGAACGTCGGCCATTTCTTCTGGATCTTATCTTCCATGACGATCCGGATGTGAGGATGAATTACCGGCATCTCCGGAAAGAAGGCAATACTTTTACAGCAGAAACTACCCTGACTCCTCCCGGTGCCGGAGAACTGCTCGTATGGCTGAAAGCATCTCCCATGTATGACAAGGATGGCAGAATTATCGGGGCGATAGAGTCCATCCGGGATATTACCGATCTCAAACGGGCAGAAACAGAATTACGCGAATCGGAACACAAATTTGCTTCCGTCTTTCAGAGCAATCCGGTTGCACTTACCCTTGTATCGGCCACTGATGGTGTATTTGTCGAGGTTAATGACACGTTTTCGATACATTCCGGGTATACCCGGGAAGAAATAATCGGCAAAACGTCAGAGGAACTGGACTTTTTTGTTGATAATGATAAATATGCACAGATGGTCTCCCTGATCCAAAAACAGGGTCACATTCAGGACATGGAATTGCGGTGCCGGATAAAATCCGGCGATATCCGGACCTGTCGGTTTTCATCCAATATTATAATAATGAGCGGAAAGCCTCACATTCTGTCTACCGTAGAAGATATCACGGAACAAAAAAAAGCAGAGGACGCCCGGCAGCAACAAACCCGGGCACTTACAACGCTCAATACACTGGCAATAGAGCTGGCATCGATGCCATCAGGTAAACCGGTTGAAAAGATAATTTTGGAAACACTCACGAAGATGTCTGGCGCTGTTGTGACGTTGTTCTCAGACTATGATCCTGTTGACCGGACACTTCGGGTAACACATATGGAGATGGCGCCGGGCATGCTTGAAAAAGTCATCAAGCTGCTGGGGAAACGGCCTTTTGATATGCGGATACCGCTGAGCGATGAGATGTACCGGGAGATTACCCGGGACATCATAGGGAAGAAAAAGACACTGACCGAGATCAGTTTTGGGCAGATCCCGCCACTTGTCAGCACCAGTATCCAGAAGTTAGTTGGTATCGATCGATTCATCGGAATTGCGTGTGTTATCGAGGGCCAATTGTACGGTACATCGATGCTGGCAATGAAAGCCGGCCAGCCGGATCCGTCAACCGAACTTCTCGAATCGTTTGCTCATATTGTTGCCGTTTCGCTCCGAAGGCGGCGTGCAGAAGATGTAGTGCGGGAAATCGGGGAGCGCTACCGCCTGATCCTGGAAAAGGTGAATGACGGGATACTGGTCAATGAAATGACACCAAAGGGACCGGGAAAATTCATTGATGCAAATGACCAGGCATGCCGGATCCTTGGCATGAGCCGTAAAGAGATGCAGGATATATGTCTTGTCGATCTCGACACTCCCGATATGAGAAAAAGAGCTCCTGATATTTTCCAGGAGATTGTGAGAAACAACCACGCTGTTTTCCAGACCAATTACCGGACAAAAGACAACCGGGAAAAAAACCTTGACATAAGTGTCAGTCTTTTCGATCTCAATGGACGCCCGACCATGCTATCAGTAGTCCGCGATATCACGGAACGCAAAGGCCACATAGTTGGACGTCAGTGCAGGATATCTGAAGAGGAATGAATATACGGAAAATTAAAACCCTGAAAAAACCCGGTGAAGGGTGAGGAAGTTCAACGGACCACACCGGGGATCTTCATAACTAAAATGTAGGGAATGATACGTGCTGCTGTTTTGAAATATTTTTTTTAGTCCTGCCACTTTTATTCTCGTGATACTTTCTTGGAGGGACCAGCATTTCCAACCGTGCACCTGTACCGGTTATCCCGGCATCCCATGGAATTACCCCAGATACGTTCACAAAGACCATACAACTCCGATAGCCACGAGCATCCGCAGTCGTATCACACAACTTAAAAACCAACAATTTAAGGAATCCAACAAGCAATAAGAGATCAAACGGGATTAACTCTCACAGAAAGAATGGATCATACTGCCGTGAGTGTCTTACCGTTTCAAATGATAATATGAAAAGAAACGCTCTGATTTCGTTACCGGGGCTGTGGTGAAAATTATGAAATGTTACGTCTGTGGAAAAGAAGGAAAAGACAGTGATGCCGTGGCAGTCTGTGTTGCCTGCGGTATGGGAACCTGCATGAAGCATACGATCCGGCGAGATGTAGATGTATGGGAGGGCAGGTACCCGCTCCCCACCCATAAGATGCCAAAAAAGATGCCCCGTATGCTCTGCCCGGACTGCGATGCTGCGTTCGGGGAGGGTAAGTGATGGCTTCCCTTGCCAACCGCAGTATCGCAGAAGCCGTTGGGACGGCACTCCTCGTGTACTTCGGTGCCGGGGCAGCGGCGATCACGTTGATGATCGCACATGGGACAAAACCGGCGACATCTTTTAACATTGGGATCGGCCAGCTCGGGGGGCTTGGCGACTGGTTTGCCATCGGGATCTCGTTTGGTATCGTTATCGCTGCCGTGATCTATGCGCTCGGCCGGGTCTCCGGGGCTCACATCAACCCGGCGGTAACTATTGCGCTCTGGGCAACGAAACGGTTCCCGTCCGGTGACGCTGTTGCATACATAATTGCCCAGTGCATTGGGGCTGCGATCGGGAGCCTGCTCTTCTTCTTAACCGTGGGGATGGATGCAGTCACGATCGGTGGACTTGGGGCGACCGCACCGTTTCCGGGGATCGGGTACGGGCAGGCAATCCTTGTCGAAGCAATTGCAACCTTTGTGCTGATGCTCGTTATCATGGGCGTCGGTGTTGACAAACGTGCCCCGCCGGGATTTGCCGGGCTCATCATCGGCCTGACCGTGGCCGGCATGATCACGGCGACCGGAAATATCGCCGGGGCCTCACTCAATACAGCCCGTACCTTTGGGCCGTATATGATGGACTTCCTGTTAGGAGGTCCAAACCTCTGGGCATTTTTCCCAATCTATATCATCGGACCCGTCATCGGTGCTGTAGTTGCAGCAGTCTTCTACGACCGGATTACCGCAGAATGACGGCGGTCCAATCATCTTTTTTAAGTAGATTTTATTCTTATTTTATGGAACATCCATAAGCGTCCTACCCCACGTGAGGCGTCAAGAAATATAGTTCCGGCCTACATTCTGGCAGTCGCAGAAGTTTTTTCACCACAGTCAAACCGCAAATACAATTATAAACAACCTGTGTAGCAATAACCAGTTAACCTATGTGGAGATCGGGCCATGTACACCGTCCTCTATGTTGATGACGAACAGACACTTCTGGAACTGGGAAAAATATTCCTTGAACAGTCAGGTTCCATCACTGTAGAGACCGCCCTCTCTGCAAAAGAGGGAATCGAGGCACTGGAAAAAAAATCTATTGACTGCATCATTTCCGATTACCAGATGCCGGAAATGAACGGCCTCACGTTTCTCAAACACTTAAGAAAAGAGAACAACTTAATTCCGTTTATCCTCTTCACCGGCCGGGGGCGCGAGGAAGTCGTCATCGATGCGGTGAACAACGGTGTCGATTACTACCTCCAGAAAGGAGGAGATCCCACATCACAGTTCGTTGAGCTGGAGCATAAGATTAAACTCGCCATTGAACGCCGACGTACTGATGATGAACTTCTGGAATCCCGGCAGAGGATGACGGACATCATTAACCACCTGCCAGACGCAACCTTCGCAATCGATCTTGATGGGAACGTGATCGTATGGAACCGGGCAATGGAGGAAATGACCGGGGTTAATAAAGAGAAGATCCTTGGGACAGGGGATCATTCCTATGCCATCCCGTTTTACGGAACGAGGCGCCCCATTCTTCTCGACCTTGTTTTAAAGGATGATGAAGAGACCTGGAAAAAATATCCGCAGATCATCAGAAAGGACACCAAACTGATCTCTGAGATATACATCCCCATCCTCTACGGTGGAAAAGGTGCTTTCCTCTGGTTTATCGCATCCCCGCTCTATGACACGCACGGGAACATTACCGGTGCTATCGAATCCATCCGGGACATCACGGACTGGAAGACGGCAGAGGATGAACGAAGGGGTGCATATGAACAGATCGCTGCAACAGAAGAAGAACTGCGTGAACAATACGATGAACTGAAAAAGAGCGAAGATGCACTCGGCGAGAGTGAGGAGAATTACCGTACCCTGTTTGATGAGGCGGCAGATCTCATCGCCATTGTGGATGCACATGGCACGTTTCTCAATATGAACAGGAAATTTGTAGAGGAAAGCGGTTATGAGCGGGAAGTAATAATGGGCAAAAACGTGTTGACATCAGGCATCGTAACTTCATCCTCCGCAGCGAAGGTCGCAATTCACATGGGCCAGATTTTCCTCGGAAATAAATCTCCTGTCTTTGAAATTGACGGCGTTACAAAGAACGGGACAATTATACCCTATGAGATCCAGGCGACACCTATTGTAAAACACGGAAAAGTGGTTGCAGTCCAGGCAACATTGCGAAATCTCACCGAGCGAAAACATGCGGAAAAGGAGATCCGCGAACGTAAAAAAATGTTAGAAGAGATCGTTTCAGGCTCCCCCATCCCGCAATTTGTCATAGATAAAAACCACCGGATCGTCAGCTGGAACCGGGCACTTGAGGAATACAGTGGCGTGAAGGCAAAGGAAGTTCTTGGTACAACACATGCCTGGAAAGCCTTCTATGACACAGAACGGCCGGTGATGGCGGACCTGTTGGTGGCAAATCAGCCTGAAAAAATACCGGAATGGTATACCGGGAAATCTGACAGGTCCAAATATGTCGATGGGGCATACGAAGCAACCGATTTTTTCCCGCGAATGAGGGGAGAAGGCATCTGGCTCTACTTTACCGCAGCAGTGCTCCGGGATTCGGAGGGTAATATTGTTGGCGCAATCGAAACACTCGAAGATATTACCGAACGAAAGAAAGCAGAGGAGGAACTGCGAGCATCCTATGAGCAGATCGCTGCCTCAGAAGAAGAACTGCGTGATCAATATGAGGAACTGAAAAAGGGGGAGGATGCACTCCGTGAGAGTGAGAAAAATTACCGCAGCATCCTTGAAGATATTCAGGATGCTTACTACCGGAGTGACAGTGCCGGAAACCTCATACTGGCAAGCCCCTCGGTAGCACAGCTGCTCGGGTTCGACTCGGTATCAGAACTGATCGGGATGAATATTGCAAAATCTCTGTATTACAATCCGGAAGAACGCAAAAAACTCCTTGCTGAAATAACCAGCAGAGGATCAGTTACCGATTACGAAGTAACGCTGAAAAAGCGGGACGGAACTCCGGTTCCTGTTTCGACGAGCAGCCACAGGTACTTTGATCAATCCGGGAATTTTCTTGGTGTTGAGGGGATTTTCCGGGACATCACAGAACGCAAAAAAATGGAAAATTCGCTCAAAGCAAATGAAGAGAAATACCGCTCACTTGTCGATAACCTCAATGTGGGTGTCTACCGGAACACAGCCGAATTTCCCGGCAGGTCTCTCTGGGCAAACCCGGCATTTATCAGGATTCTTGGGTATGATTCTTTACAGGATTTCCTGGAACACCCGGTCACGGATAGCTATGTCAATTCGGAAGAGCGAAAAAAATTTATCCAGATCGTGGAGAAAGACGGTTTTGTTAAGGATTATGAACTACAGCTGAAAAAGAAAGACGGTACGCTTATCTGGGTTTCAATCACCGCACAGGCAAAGAAGAACCCGGAGGGGATAATCGAATGGATTGACGGAATTTGTGACGATATCAGCGCTTTGAAAGCTGCTGAGGAAAAGAGCCGGCGTTACCAGTTCGAAATGTCAAGGGCCATCGATTATCTGCCGGATGCCACTTTCATCATCAACCGGAAAGGTTCCGTTATTGCGTGGAACCAGGCAATTGAAGTGATGACCGGGGTCAGTGCTAAAGATATAATCGGCAAGGGAGATTACGAATATGCCATCCCGTTTTACGGAAACCGGCGACCGATCCTGATCGATCTCATCTTTGCATCAGAAAATGAGTTGAAAAAAGGAGATTATGTAGAGATAAACCGGACCGGGGAGATCCTTTCTGCCGAGACTCCCAATCCAACCCTTAAGGGGAAACACGCGGTGTTAAGGGCCATTGCCGCTCCCATCTATGACGAAGTCGGAAATGTTGCCGGTGCCATCGAAACGATTACCGATATCACCGAACTAAAACGGGTGCAGGAAGAGCTCGTCGAGTCGGAGAACAGGTACCGGACGATATTTGAGAACACCGGCGCTGCAACAGTCCTATTAGAGGAAAATACTATTATTTCCCTTGCCAATGCCGAATTCGTGAGACTGTCTGGATATCCAAGGGAGGAAATTGAAGGCAAAAAGAGATGGACAGAATTTGTGGTAAAAGAAGATCTCGAAAGGATGCTCGCCCAGCATAACCTGCGGCGGGAGAGACATGAAAAAGCACTCAGGCATTACGAATTCAGGTTTGTCACAAAAACCGGTGAGATCCACAATATTTTCTTAACCATTGATGTAATTCCCGAAACGAAAAAATCGGTTGCCTCCTTAATGGATATGACCTCGCAGGTCCGTGCACAGGATGCCATGAAACAGGCCAACAGGAAGCTCAATCTCCTGTCGGGCATCACGCGCCATGATATCGGGAACCAACTCCTTGCCCTCTCAGAATTTCTTGAACTATCAAAAGAGTCTCTGGCCGATCCAGCCCGCATATCCGGATTCACCGAAAAGGAGATGCATATCGCAGAGACGATCACAAGACTGATCAATTTCACCAGGGACTATGAGGAATTAGGCGTGAATGCTCCCGCGTGGAAGAACATCCATACGATTATTGGCAATGTCGTCACCCTGCTTCCGATGCGGAACATCCGTGTTGATGCCGGGGATCCTGCCCTTGAGGTGTTTGCGGATCCGTTGCTGGAAAGAGTGTTCTACAATCTTATCGACAATGCCCTGCGGTACGGCGGGGATCGTATGACTTCCATTCGTGTCTCGTCGCACGTGAGCGGGAACGGGCTGGTAATTGTATTCGAGGATAATGGTGCAGGAATTGCCATTCAGGACAAAACCCACCTCTTTGAGAAGGGTTTTGGGAAAAATACCGGCCTTGGACTTTTCCTTTCCCGGGAGATCCTCGGGATCACCGGAATTACCATCACCGGGGACGGTGAGCCAGGGAAGGGGGCACGGTTCGAGATTACCGTGCCTGAGGGTGCGTACCGGTTTGCTGGCAGAACCTGACAAATCCGATGTAAAGAAAAGAACCGGGGTGAGACATCCTTTAAAAATCAACCCGCTCACCCATTCCTGTGTAATCTAGTCACCCAAACACGGGATACATAAAAACTGCGGTTTGTTTACAAAGGGGTTGAGGGCACGATTATACCATCGAAAAGGATATTCGGTGAAGCGGTAATGGATGTATCATGGCAGACAGGATACGAGTCATATTCGTCGATGATGACGAAGCCCTGCTCGGCTTGGGAAAGATTTTTCTTGAACAGAACGGGGAATTCTCTGTAGATACGGCAATATCAGCCACTGTAGCACTTGATATCCTCAATAAAAAAAACTATGATGCGATCGTCTCTGATTTCATGATGCCGGGAATGGATGGCATAGAATTTTTAAAAAGAGTCAGGACCACTGATAAAACCATACCATTTATCATTTTTACCGAGCGAAGGCAGGAAAAGATGGTCATTGAAGCCTTAAACAACGGGGCTAATTTTTTTCTCAACAAAGAGGGTGACCCGGAGGCTCTCTTTCAGGAGCTCGTTCATTTCATCCGGCAATCAGTCCTGTTGAATCGGACCCTCGGGACCCTTGCTGAACAGGAGCAGCGCTATCACGATCTCCAGAATGCAAACGACCTGATCCAGAGTGTTGAGCCGGATGGTCATTTCCTGTTCGTCAATAAAAAGTGGCAAGAAACACTCGGTTACGGAGAACAAGACATCCCCAACCTTACCTTTTTCGATATCATTCATGAAGAAAGTCTCAAGTATTGCAAAGAAACATTCCAACGAGTGATCTCCGGCGAGAACGTAGGAATTATCGATGCAGTATTTAAGACCCGCAACGGGATGAAAGTGTATGTCGAAGGGATTTCTGAATGTAAGATGGTGGATGGGCAGCCGAAGTATACCCGGGGAATATTCAAGGATGTTACCGATCGTAAGGCAATGGAGTATTCCTTCCAGACCCTGGTTCGGAGCATGGTGGGAACAACCGGGCTTGATTCACTCCGGAAAATAACAGAAAATATCAGTTCCTGGCTGGGGGCCGATTGCGTCATGGTTGGTGAGATCCAGCCCGACCGGGAAACGGTCAGGGTGTTAGCCATGCTCCTTGATGGAAAGAATATTCTCAATTTTTCCTATACCCTCAAAGGAACTCCCTGCGAGAATGTCAGGGAGAAAGGATTCTGCCTGTATCCGGATAACGTCATTGAACTCTTCCCAAAAAGCAGGGATCTTGTGGAGTTCAATATCCGGGGATACATGGGAACCCCCCTGCGGAATTCTTCTGGAGAAGTGATTGGGATTCTCTGTGCACTTTTCCGGAAACCTGTCAAACCTATGCCAGTGGTGCAGAATATCATAAACATTATCGCAGTGAAAGCGGCAGCCGAGATCGAACGTTTGCGGATGGTGGCTGTACTGCAGGAAAACGAGGAACGGTTCCGGTTGCTGTTCCAGCATGTCCCATCCATAGCGGTTCAGGGATATCGTGTTGATGGCACAACGGATTACTGGAATGATGCGTCCGAGAGGATTTATGGATATACTGCAGAAGAAGCTATTGGAAAAAACCTTCTCGACCTGATCATCCCGCAAGAAATGCGCGAAGAGGTCAGGAAAGCGATAGCATATATGGCAGAGACCGGCCAACCCATCCCGGCATCAGAACTGTCCCTCATGAAAAAGGATGGAACACGGGTCGAAGTATTTTCCAGCCACGCAGTTGTTAAACAATCTCCATACGGGATGGAGTTATTCTGTATTGACATTGATCTCACCGAGCGCAAACGGGCAGAAGACGTAATCAAGGTTGCCCTTGCCGATAAAGAAGTGCTCTTAAGAGAAGTGCACCACCGGGTCAAGAATAATCTCCAGCTGATATCCGGCCTGCTCGATATGACCCGGATGCGAACGAGTGATGAATCAACAAACAGCATACTGACCGATATAATGCTCAAAATCCAGACTATGGGACAGATCCATACCCGGCTCTATGAAAGCAAACAGTTTGGGAAGATCAGTATGACGGGGCAGTTCAGGGACCAGGTAACGGCATTATCAAGTATTTATTCCCGTAAGGGAAACGAGATCGTCTGTGAAATTGATCCCCGCGAAGTATGTCTCCCGGTAGACCAGGCCCTGCCCTGTGCACTCGTTGTAAATGAAATTTTATCGAACGCATACAAACATGCCTTCAAAGGGAGAACACAGGGAAAAATCGAGATTTCTGCAGTACAGGAGAACGACAGGATCAGAATCATGATCCGGGATAATGGAGTAGGGTTACCCGACAATTTTGATATCAGCAGTTCCACCAGTCTTGGACTTAAACTGATCAGGACACTTGTGCAGCACCAGTTGAAAGGATCAGTTACGATTACCAGTCAGAAGGGTACGAAGATCAGTATAGAATTTCCTGTTATCACGGCAGAAACGAAATTTACGTAAAAAGAAGCGGCATGTTAAGGATGATTCATTAATTGCAGCAAACCGTGTCCATACAATTTCCTTGTCCGATAATCCATCCATCTCTCATTTCCTGAAAAATGTACGATTATTACACGAAAATAAACCGTAACGAGTCCTCCCGATAATCAGCGCCTTAAACGCTCTTTAGTGCTTCCTGACACAGTATATCTCCGGGCTTTTTTTTATAAAAATCGGTTATTTCTGAATGACAAGTAAACTCATTCATTTCCAAATCATTATCACAATAAAGGAGAAATCAGGTACTTTTTCCCATCATATTTCGATGAGTAAGTATGTTACTTGTTGCAGCCCGGTGTCGTGTTCACCTTGAACATTGCGAGGATTTTGCACTTCAGGTTGAACGAATTATCCCCCTTGTTCGTGCAGAACCCGGGTGTTTTCGATACGAACTCCATGCAAACGTCTTTGAAGAAGGGTTGTTTGTCTTTTGTGAAGAGTGGGATAGCCAGAAACATCTTGACGATCATATCGCCACTCCCCACATGCAGGATCATTTTTTAACATGTGCTGAGTGGATGGCGGCACCGACCGAATTAACCTTGTATGAGGTATCGGGACGTCAGACCGTGGTAATGTAAGAATCCACAGGTTTGATTATTTTTTAGTCAAGGGCATAATCAAAGCGGGAAACCGGCTACTAAATCCTCAAGGAACCTGTACGGTCAGCCTGCATTGAAAATAAAAAAGAGTTGAGAGGATTACCGGTCGGAGAACTTCTCGACCACACGGACGTTGTCGCCACGGACCGTGATCGGGATGGGGACAACGCTCTCGTAAAGTTCGACAGTGATCTCTTCCTTTGAAGCATCCACCCGCTTGACGACCGCCTTCTCGCCTTTGAATGGTCCGGCAATAAGTTCGACAATCGTGCCTTCTTCGATCCCGGAGACAACCGGCTTTGGAATCAGGAAGTGCCCGACTTCTGCAAGGCTTGTTTCGCCTTTGATTACCGTGCGCGCGTGGGCGATCAGCTCCACGAGCTGCTCGATCCTGTTCATCTTCTCGGGGGTTTCTACAAGCACGTACCCTTTTAGTTCATTGGGTACAATGATCGCCGTCACCTTGACATCAGTTGCCTTGGTCTCGATGGATTTTAAGATATTATCCGCTACCGTCCGCTCCTGTTTGGAAGTGGTTTTGATCGCAAAGATCCGGTTGACAAAGACTTCCGGGGCGGCGGGAACCAATGGAGCTGCGGGGGGAGCCTGGGGAGTCGTCATGGCCATCAGGATCAGAAGCCCAGCAGTTTCTGGTGTTCAAAGAGTACGTAGATGATAAACCCGATCAATCCGATGAGGAGCACACCTGCGGCAGCAACCGTTGCAATCTTTCCAAATTCTTCCCGTGTGGGTGTGCGCGCGAGTTTTAAGACCCGGAGGTACTTACGGAACAATTCCTCATGTAACACGCTTGTTTTGAAATCAGGTTTTGAAATTTCCATATTGACTCACTTGAGAAAATCGATCTCAAACTGTTTCTGTACTTTGGGGGTTAGTTTCTCGCTCCGACCATATATTTGTGACGACCGTACGCCCGTGACCACAAGCAGGGTCCGCATCTTGTTCTGCATGGCGGGATCGATCTGGGCACCCCAGATGATCCGGGCATTCGGATCGACACGGCTGTAGACTTCCTGAACTACACCTTCTGCTTCTTCCATGGTCATGTCCGGACCACCGACCACATTGACAAGCGCAGCAGTTGCCCCGGATATATCTACATCGAGAAGCGGTGAGCGGATCGCTTTCTTCACCGAGTCTGCTGCCTTGTCCTCGCTGTCACTCTCGCCCATGCCGATCATGGCAACGCCACCGCGTTCCATCACGGTGCGTACATCGGCAAAGTCGAGGTTGACGAGACCGGGCATGGTGATCAGTTCCGTGATACCCTTGACCGCACGCATCAGGACTTCATCGGCTATCTTGAACGCCGCGGAGAGCGGGAGTTTGGGGACGACTTCGAGCAACCGGTCATTGGGCACAACAATGACCGTGTCTGCTACCTCCCTCAGGCGCTCAAGACCTGCCTCTGCGTTCTCCATGCGGATGGCACCTTCCGCAGCGAACGGCAGGGTCACGACAGCGATCGTGAGAGCTCCTTCTTCCCGGGCAGACTTTGCCACCACAGGAGCTACACCGGTACCGGTACCGCCACCGAGACCGACGGTTATAAAGACCATGTCACAACCCGAGACAACTGCCCGGATCTCCTGTTCGTTTTCAAGGGCTGCTTCCTCACCGATCTGGGGGATGGAACCGGCGCCGAGACCCCGGGTCCGCTGCCTGCCGACAAGGATGCGCTGGTCAGCGTGAGTACGGATCAGGTGCTGGGCATCGGTGTTGATAGCGATAAGTTTTGCACCGTGGATACCCTCTTCCATCATTCGGGAGATCGTATTCGATCCGCCGCCTCCGCAACCAATCACAGCAATCTCGGTCTTGAGCTCGGCCAGAATCTGGTCAAGGTCTTCATTATTTTGCGAAGGTTTTACGGTTTCGTCCCTCGCCTTGGTTAGTGCCTCTTCTACAATGGACCTCATGAAAACTTCTCCAACCCCGGGATGTGGATGTCGGTCTCACTGCGCAGAGACACCATTGCTGGCGTGATAACCTGACCGTTGATCTCTATAGACTGGCCTGCTGCCAGTTTTTTGTAGGCTGGTCCGGGCGGTACCCCCATTTCACGCGCTTTCTGGGGATCGAACCGTACCTTAGTAATGATCAGGTGATCGCTCTCTGTTGCAGTGATCTCTTTATTACGTATGATTTTTACGCACAAGGTATTTAAATCATTTATTATTTGTGAAGAATGCTCCTCATACGTGATAAAATCGGGAAGCAGGCGATTATCACGCGTGGATAAGTGAACGACCGGTAATTTATCGAGATCTTTTATCAGCCCCGGTTCGTCCGATTTGGCAGTTTCGGCAATTAAAATGGGATTTGCCCGGATCAGGCTGAGAGATCCGTCCCCACTAAGATCATGAATATAGCAGCGGGCACCCGACGATACTGCTTCCGCCATTGCTCTCACAGACCGGTACGTGTTCCATGAGAGATGTCCCATAGCAGAGATCTCGCTTTCCGAGAGCCGGGGGATGGCAAGCTGGTCCAGCATGCCCGACACCTGATTGAGAGCGTCACGATCAAGGGCTTTACGATCGATATAGGCTGCAACTGCCCCACTCTGTTCCTGCATCCGGCGGATCATTTCATTGTCAAGCCCTGCGATCTCCCGGGTGTGGGCAATATGACCGAACGCCCCGCGGGAGGAAAGTGCAATCTCGGTCTGGCGGACGGCGTAATGAGTTCCCCCGAATCCAATCAGCGGGACGGCATTTAACAAAACTGCATCCAGTACAGCTTTGGCTACTGCCTTGCCGGCATGGGGATCGATCCATTCCTTCTGAGTACTCCCGATCTCAACAAAGAATGAGGGGTGATGCAAAGAAGTAGGGCCGTGATGCGTCACTTCATAGGAGACCCGGTAGCCTTCAGGACAATGTTTTGCAAGCGCCCGTAAGGTTGCCTGCATCATCGCAGGTGCAGCAGGAGCGAGTGTCCGGTCAGAACCCCCGAGTGCTGCTGTGCCGAAATTTCCCGTCACATGCACCGTGAGGACTGGCACCGGGTTGACGCTCGAATGCCGGGAGAGAAAGATTACCAGATCGGCATCGATCCGTTCATCCACATCTTCGGCATGGATCAACCTTCCCTCCACTTCAAAAAATTCGTAGGTCCGCCCCTGCTCATGCCTGGCTGGATCCGCGGCCAGCAGCTGTTCGATATGGTGCCGGATGTTCACTCCCGCTTTGTCCTGCCGGGAGTTCACGAGCGCGACTTTCATTACCGGTATATAGGTAAGGCTGAACCCATAAGGTTCATGGTGCGGTTCGGGTAATATCTATATCAGAAACACCGGAGATCTGGTGACATGGACACAGATAAGATCGCACAAGCGTTTGAAAGTGCCGGCATCGGTACCACGGTTACCTGCGATGATGCTTTTTCCCTCGCGACACGATATGGTATTTCCAAAAAAGAGATCCGGGATTATTGTGAAGCACATGGGATCCGGATCAGGGGCTCACAGACCAGTTGTTTCCGGTGATGGTTACCCAAAACATTCGAAACGCACTATGAGACAGAGAGATTAATAACATCAGCGAAAACATGTGATGAATCGTACCTGGAACCCAGGTACTCATGCAGGCCTCCCTTAAAACCTGATGAAAAATACATGACCGACCCGGTTTCTGCTGACACTATGAGTTCTCTTCGCGATGAAAATTGCAATTTTGACGATTCGGTCCGCTTTATCACGGCGCTCGCAAAATCCACGGATCGGTATGGCGGCCATTCCCACGACATCGATAAAACCCTGCTCCGGGTCATCAGGTCACTGGGCCTGAACGGGGAGATCCTTGCAACGCCCAGTTCACAGATAATCGCCATCTGGCAGAATCACACGGAACACCAGACAATTCACATTGCCACAACCCAGACCCCCGTCTATGATATGGCACGGCTTGAGAGGGTGGGGGACCTTATCGGGGAGGTGGAAGCCGGCCGTACCTGCCCTGCTGACGGGATCATCCGATTAAAGGAGATCGGGCAGTCCCCGCCCCTCTACGGAACCCCACTCAAGGCGCTGGCGTTCTTCCTTGCGGGTGCTGGCTTCGGGGCACTCATGGGTATATCCTGGCTGGAGATACTTATCGGGGGCCTTCTGGGTATCATTGCCTTTGGAGTTGAGATTTGGGTCTCCCGGATCTCCAAACTGGAACACGCCCGGGAAGTAGTCATATCAATTCTTGTTGCATTCCTCGCAGCACTCATTGCCGCTGTAATGCCGGGGATCCACCCGGTGGCCGTTACAGTCTGTGCCCTCACCATTTACATCCCGGGGTTCGGACTCACCATCGCTCCGCGAGAGATCATCCTGGGCGAAACGCTCTCGGGCATCATCTATTTCATGAATGCCCTTGTTGTCTGCATAAAACTCCTGATCGGGGCACTTCTTGGCATCGGCATCGTCTATTACTTCCTTCCTCCGGCAGCAACGGGACCTCTGGCAGGTGTGGCTCCCATCGTCATCTGGGCCTTTATCCCCTTCCTGCTGGTAAGCAACAGCATCCTGTTTGGCGTATCACCCTCACGATTATGGCTGGTTGTCCTATGTGGGTTGATCGTATGGGCGGGTGTACGGGCAGGAGATACGTTCGGTTTCTGGCAGGGATCGTTCTTCGGGGCGATCATCCTGACGGTCTACGCCAGTATTGCCGCGAGCCGGTTCAAAATTCCCCTTTCCACCGTTCTGCTCCCGGTAGTTCTCATGCTGGTGCCCGGCTTTGCATTCATCCAGGCATTGTATGAGATGAATACCGGCGGGCTTGCTGCCGGGATCAACGCCACATTCCAGGTGTTCGGCATCATCGGCGCCATCATCTGCGGGGTATTTGTCGGGGATATCCTGGGGTCATTTTACCGGGGGAAAAACCATCCTGACAAATAAAAACAAAACAAGATATTTCCGGTCCCAGCTGTCATCATCTTTCCCGGTAATCACATCCCGGGCTGGGAAATGATTTTATTCAGGGCACTACTTCTGATACATTACACAGTGTCATTTTTTCACAATTGATAATATAAGGAGAGAGACTGATGAAACTACACTTCGATCTAATAAAAATACCGTTCTGCGGACAGAAACCAGAGCAAAACCTGCAACAGGGAGATGAATGAGATGAGCATAATCGTCATCCGTGCAGGAAATGTCTGGGACGGCGTAGCCGAAAAGCCGCTCGGCCCGCAGGAGATCCTCATTGAAAAGGGGATGATCACTGCGATGGACAAGAGCATACGGGCACCAGCCGGTGCGGAAGTTATCGATCTCCGCGACCGGATGGTAATGCCCGGCCTCATCGACTGTCATGTCCATATCACCCTGCGGCCTGAGATGGTTGGTAGTTTCTGGAGTTATTCAGGAGGGTACAAAGCCCTCCTCGGTGCACAAGCGCTCAAGAGCCACCTGATGAACGGGTTTACCACGGTTCGTGACTGCGGGGATATGGATCTCCACGGGTACACGGTCCGGGACGTAAAGAGGGCTGTTGAACAGGGGCTTATCCAGGGTTCCCGGCTGATCAATTCCGGTCATATGCTCTCTGCGAGAAGCGGTCATATGGATGTCACCTCACTCCTCTCTCCGGACTGTAATTGCTGGCAGAACAATCTTGCTGATGGTTCCGAGGAGATCCAGAAGGTGGTACGGGAGGAGATAAAATATGGCGCCGAATGGATCAAGTTTGCTGCTTCCGGTGGCTTTGCGACACCATCAGACGATCCGGTCGATGTCGGGTATACCCGGGAAGAGATGGAAACCCTTGTCACAACTGCCACACAATACCACCGGCCGGTTGCCGCCCATCTTCACGGCGATGATGCAGTCCGGATGGCGGTTCTTGCCGGAGTGCGATCGGTTGAGCATGGCTGCATGGCGTCGAAAGAGACGCTCCGGTTGATAGAAGAGAAGGGAATCTTCCTCGTCCCAACCCAGTATGGGGGGGTGAGAACAGCCCGGTTTTCCGACAGCGAGGAATTCTGGGAATCAATTGGGAACAATCCATATGAGAAAATAAAGATACGGATGTACAGGGATGTCCTTTTGGAAAATGCACGCAATCTCGCAACAAGTACGGTAAAGATCGCGTTTGGCACCGATCTTGGCATTCTTCCCTACAATGTCAACGGTGCACTCGAATTTGGCGAGATGGTAGCAAACGGTATCTCACCCCTGCGGGCTCTCCGGGCCGCAACAAGTGTTGCCGCCGAGATGCTGATGCGCCCTGAACTCGGAACACTCGCACCCGGGAAGACTGCTGATATCATAGCAGTTCCAGGCAATCCATTCGAAGATATCACAGTGATGGAGAGGGTAAACTTCGTTATGAAGGCTGGCACGATCTATAAGTCAGGATAATTGGTCCAGGAACTGGATAGTTCCCCTTTTTTTCTTCATGTAATCGTCAACAAGGGGCGGTAGAGATAACCGCACAGAAAAATCCTGCCGGAATGATCTGGTAAAACATATCCCGGCAGTAATGTACCGATACTACAAAAATGAGGATTTGGATATTTTTACGGAATAAATGGACATGTGTTTTAATAAAATATTCTCATCAGGACATCAATATTCTGAAATCGCCCTTTCCACCGCTTCTTCCGGAGTTGCACAATGTTCGACCCCCGCAATATCCCACGTTTTGAGCCCATAGACCGGCCGCTTCATTTTCAAGGCGATCGCGATCTCTGAAAGGGTACCACAACTTCCCCCGACCGCTATGACGGCATCGGCCGACTGGACCACAAGTACATTACGGGCATGGCCCAAGCCAGTCCGGATGATTACGTCGAGATATGGGTTGCCATTACTCGTATCCGGCAGGATTCCCACGGTCAGGCCTCCGTGTTCCCGGGCTCCTTTGCAGGCAGCTTCCATTACTCCGCCAAGGCCTCCGCAGACAAGTGTCCCCCGGGAAGCGATAAGAGCGCCAACAGTACAGGCTGTTGCATATTCATCGGCATTCGCATCAGCCGCACCGATCACCGCAATCTGCATGGATGAGAGATTTTTCTCCAATGGAGATAAACGCAGAGTGTTCCCCATCATTAAAAACGTAAAGAACCGTTTTTAATTTACTTCCGCTCAGTATCCGCCGATGTGACCATCTTCAGGTAATAATTGTTCATGTAATCCTTGACCATCCGCCGGGCACAGAATCGTGGTGCGATGCTCTTTATCGACTCCTTCATCATCTTGACCCACCCGTGCGGGATAGCGTCGAGCGAACTGCTGTAATAGAGCGGTATGACTTCCCGCTCAAGAATATCATAGAGTGCTGCTGCATCCGCTGCATCCCGGTTTCCTTCACCGTGTGCAGCACCGAATGCCCAGCCATTCCTGCCATTGTAGCCTTCCAGCCACCAGCCGTCAAGGATGCTTAAGTTCAGGACACCATTTATGCCTGCCTTCATACCACTCGTGCCGCAGGCTTCCATGGGGGGCAGCGGGTTATTGAGCCAGACATCAACCCCGTGCACAAGGTACTGGGCAGTCTGTTCGTTGTAATCTTCTACAATGGCGATCCTTCCTTCAAACTCCGGCTGCCGGGCGATCTGGTATATCTTCTGGAGAATTCGTTTGCCCTCATAATCCGACTGGTGGGCTTTACCGGCAAAGATGAACTGGACCGGTCTCCAGCGGTTCGAGATAATCTTCTTAAGCCGCTCGAGATCATGGAAGATCAGGTCTGCCCGCTTGTACGTAGCAAAACGCCGGGCAAAACCGATGGTGAGAACAGACGAATTCAGGAGGGGGCCCTCGGTGACAAAGTTTGTTGTATCTTCCTGTGCCTTTGTCCACTTCACCCGCTTGCGTTCGCGTATACGGTTGAAGAGCTTGTTCTTGAGCTGGAGATGTAGATCCCAGAGGTCCTTATCCGGGATCTCATCGACCAAGTTCCAGATCGTTTCGTCATCATGTTCCTGTTGCCAGTTGGGGGCAACATAATAAAAATGGGAATCCAGGAGATCTTCTATCCGGGAGTTCATCCATGTCGGGAGATGGACACCATTCGTGATCGCATCGATCGGGATCTGATCTTCGGTAAGATCCGGCCAGAGCCCTTTCCACATCTGCCGGGTCACCTCCCCGTGTTTTTTTGATACAGCATTATGGTAACCGGACAGTCGGAGTGCTAGGACCGTCATGTTGAACCCGTTGTCAGGATTATCAGGATGCTTTCCCAGGGCAAGGAACTCATCGCGGTCAATACCGAGTTCACGGTAATACGTGCCGAAGTATTTGTCCATCAGTTCTGTTGAGAACACATCATGTCCTGCAGCGACGGGTGTATGGGTGGTAAAGAAAGTCGTTCCCTGTACCTGTCGCACTGCGTCATCAAACGAAGTGCCTCGCTCCATGCGTTCACGAATCCGTTCCAGCAGGGCAAACGCGGGATGGCCTTCATTGAGATGCACGGCAGAATATTCAATGCCGAGTGTCTGCAGCACCTTGCGGCCACCGATTCCGAGTACAATTTCCTGCCTGAGCCGCTCCTCGCGATCGCTCATGTACAGGCTTGAGGATATGCGCCTGCTCGCTTCATCATTTAACGCGATGTCAGTATCGAGCAGGTAGAGCGGGACGTTCCCCACATCCACTTTCCAGACAGCCACGTAGATCGCCGGTTCAACATAGGGCACCCGGACTACCAGGTGATTCCCGTCCCAGTTCAGCACTTTCTTGACCGGTGTGGCTTCACGGTCGAGGTACTCTTTTGTCCCGGTCTGCCATCCATCCGACTGGATGTGCTGGTGAAGGTACCCTTCCGAGTACATGAATCCCACGGCAACAAGCGGCACGCCCAGATCGCTGCACTCCTTAAGATAATCCCCGGCAAGGAATCCAAGCCCCCCGGCATAGAAGGGAAGGGAGTGGTGCAGCCCGTACTCCGCCGAAAAATAAGCGATAGTCAGGGCTTCTTTCCCGGGATATTGTTCATTAAACCAGCCGGACCTGGAGTTCAGGTAGCGCCGGAACCGGTTCATGATGATATCATAACGGCGGAGATACTCAGCGTTATTCTCCGCCGCTTCCATGAATTCGGCCGGGATGTCCCGCAGCATCCGGACCGGGTTGTGGATGCTTGCCTTCCAGGCTTCCTGGTTTAACTGCTTAAAAAGGATCCGGACCTCCGGGTGCCAGCTCCACCAGAGGTTGTAGGCAAGATCAAGAAGTCCTGACATCCGGAAGGGGATGTTAGGATACTGGTTGCGTATCGTTTTCACTTAAATGTCTGCCTTAGGGAGGCGGGGAGATAAATATTGTGAAGCGATATGCCGGAGTATTCATACCGTGGATTGCATAGAGGAACGGGACAGGGCCCGCACGTCAGACTCTATTCTACCCCGCCATTCCGGTTGATCACCATCAATCGAAGCTCGCTCATCTCCTCTATCGCGTAACGGGGGCCTTCACGGCCAAGGCCGGAACCCTTCGCTCCGCCATACGGCATCTGGTCGACCCGGAAGGTAGGGATGTCATTCACGATCACACCACCGACGTCCATGTCTGAAAATGCCTGCATCGCCCGGTTGATGTTCTGCGTGAAGATGCCAACCTGCAGGCCAAATTCACCGGCATTGGCAATCCGGATCGCTTCAGTGAAATCATCGTACTGGGTAAGAGACAAGACCGGTGCAAATACTTCTTCTTTGTTCACCCGCATCGTAGGAGTGGTATCCGTAAGGATGGTCGGTGCGAACATTGTCTCTTCAAGCGTTCCACCGGTAAGGATACGTGCGCCCTGCTTAACCGCTTCCTGCACTTTCCGGTACGCCTCCTCTGCTTTAATCCGGTCGATCATCGGCCCGACATCCGTAGCCGGGTCCCGCGGGTCTCCCACGTTGAGCGCTTTGACCGCTCCAAGGATCTTTTCTACGGCACGTTCGTACACCGGACGATGGATGAGCACGCGCTGCACAGAGATGCAGACCTGCCCGGCATTGATAAAACCGCCAGTGGCAATCCGCTGGGCTGCATAGTCAAGGTTCGCATCCTCGTGTACGATCACGGCTGCATTCCCCCCAAGTTCCAGCCCAATCTTTGTCCTTCCTGCAATCTCCCGCAGGTGCCAGCCGACCGTACAGCTGCCGGTGAACGAGAGATAGGCAACCCGGGGATCCTTCGCCAGTATTTCAGCACGTCCACCCGCACAGGGCACAACGCTGACCGCTGCAGGGGGCATGCCTGCCGCAAGCACCATTTCACCCAGCAGCAGGCTGGAAACCGGGGTCGATGACGCAGGTTTGAGGATGATGGAGTTTCCCGCTGCGATCGCAGGCGCCAGTTTGTGACACGCGAGGTTGAGCGGGAAGTTGAACGGCACAATCCCAACAACCGGGCCTAAGGGGAATCGCTGGAGAAAACCGGTGCGACCTGCAGTATCGTCGCTCCAGTCCAGCGGGAGGATCTCGCCATAGATCCGCTTTGCTTCCTCTGCAGACGTTCGGACGGTTACTTCCGCCCGGGCAACTTCGTTGATGGCAAACTTACGGGTCTTTCCCCCTTCCATCACCAGCACTTCGGCGAGTTCGTCAGCCCGCTGATGAATCTCATCGGCAAGCCGGGTAAGTATCTGTGCCCGGGTGCCAGACGATAGTTTTTTTGTGGTTTCAAAACCCTTCACCGATTCAGTGACTGCCGCTTTGAGATCCAACGTACTTGCCTGGCAGACCTGCGCGTACACTTCGCCCGTATAGGGAAACCGTACGCTTACGATCTCATCGGTCTGCTTTTTCACTCCACCGAGGATTATGGGGAACGTCTCCATCATGTATCACTCCCGTAACGTTGTGTGCATCCATATCCTTGCACATTTTCTTTGTACAGCATTATTCGACATCCATAAAGAGTTCTCGGCAAAGTGCAGTGGTGCACGATAATTACTTTGTGCAGGGAAGCCAACATTCCTTAACGCTCGCGGATATTCGCGTCCGATATTACTTCAAGAGGGGTTTTGTGAAGGAAGTCGCTGCAAATTTCAATGCAAAAGGTATAGAAATCGCGGTGCAGGAATACTGGCGCACCAACGATATATACGCAACCGTAAAACAGCATCGCAGTCAGGGAAAACCGTTCTTCTTTGTCGATGGCCCACCCTATACAACGGGCACCATCCATCTCGGTACGGCATGGAATAAGATCTTAAAAGACTCGATCCTGCGCTACCACCGGATGAACGGCCGTCATGTGATCGACCGGGCAGGTTACGATATGCACGGCCTGCCGATCGAAGTTAAAGTTGAACAGGCGCTTGGCTTTGAGTCAAAAAAGGATATTGAAAAGTACGGCATCCAGAAGTTCATCGAGCAGTGCAGGGAGTTTGCAATCAAGAACAAACTCCTGATGGATGACCAGTTCATCAATCTCGGGGTCTGGCTGGATTTCCCCGGCGCGTACAAGACCGTCATGCCCGAATACATTGAAGCGGCATGGTGGACGCTTGCCCAGGCGGAAGACAAGGGCATGCTCGAACGCGGGCACCGGGTTGTGAACTGGTGTCCCCGTTGCGAAACGGCAATAGCCGATGCAGAAGTGGAATACGCAGATGAGAACGACCCCTCGGTTTTCGTCAAATTCCCTCTCAAAGGCAGGACTAATGAGTTCCTTGTCATCTGGACGACAACGCCGTGGACGCTGCCGGCAAATGTTGCAGTAGCATTAGCAAAGGATTTCGAGTACGCAAAAGTTCTCGCCAAGAAAGACGATAAAGAGACGCTTCTCTGGATTGCCGAACCGCTCGTAAAGGCGGTACTCAAGAAAGGGCGTTGCAAGGACTTCTCCATTATCGAGAAAAAGAAAGGTACCGAGCTCATAGGATGGGAATACGAATCCCCGCTCGCATCCTGTGTGCCACTCCAGCGCGAAATTTCGCACAAAGTCGTGGAGGCGGATTTCGTTGCTCTTGAAAATACCGGCATGGTGCATATCGCACCCGGGCATGGCTGGGACGACTTCGTACTCGGGACTAAGGAAGGGCTTCCGATCGTCTGCCCCGTGGATGGAGCCGGAAAATTTAAAGAAGAGGCCGGGATCTTTGCCGGCCAGTTTGTGCGGGATTCCAACGAGAACGTGCTGGTTGCACTCGGCGATCACCTGTTTGCAAAGGAGATTATTTCCCACCGTTACGGCCACTGCTGGCGCTGCAAGACACCGATCATCTTCCGGGCCACATCGCAATGGTTCTTAAAGATCTCCGAGATGCGGGAGCTGATGCTCAGGGAAGTCGAGAAGGTCACCTGGTATCCCGAATGGGCAGGCAGCGCACGTTTCTATGACTGGATCAAGGATGCCCGTGACTGGTGCATCTCGCGCCAGCGTTACTGGGGTATCCCGATCCCGGTCTGGGTCTGTCCGAAATGCGATGCGTACCGCGTTATCGGTACTATTGCAGAGCTCGAAGAGCGCAGCGGTAAGCCACTTGCGGATCCGCACCGTCCTTATGTGGATGATGTCACCATCCCGTGCAGCTGTGGCGGCACGATGAAACGGGTCGAAGATATCTTTGATGTCTGGTTCGACTCGGCCGTGGCATCGTGGGCTACGATAGGATTCCCGGGAAAAACACAGGACTTTGAGAACCTGTGGCCTGCGGACTTCATCACCGAAGGTCAGGACCAGACCCGGGGCTGGTTCTACTCCCAGCTTGGTGCCAGCACAATTGCGTTTGGCAAGGCCCCTTACAAAAGCGTCTGTATGCATGGGTTTGCACTCGATGCCGAGGGTAAGAAGATGTCAAAAAGCCTCGGCAACGTAGTCACTCCTGAAGAAGTGATTGCAAAAGTCGGTGTCGATGTGCTCCGGCTTTATATCCTCTCCTCTTCTGCCCCGTGGGACGATCTGAAATTCAACTGGGAGGGCGTTGGCACGGTCAATCGTACGGCCAATATCCTCTGGAACGTGTATCGTTTCCCGGTACCGTACATGATCCTCGATAAGTTCGAGCCGGCAAACAAAGGCGGGATATGGGACGATGCGTTCATCCGGGCACATATCAAACAGATGCCCGACGAGGACCGGTTCATTATTTCCCGTATCAATTCGGTTGCCGCCACGGTTGATGCTGCAATCAAGGAATGCCAGCTCCACCGGGCCACCCGGGAACTCATCAACTTCATATTAGAAGATCTCTCGCGCTGGTATGTCCAGCTCGTCCGCGAACGGATGTGGATCGAAGGAGAATCCGAGAGCAAGCACTTTGCTTACGAGACAATCTATTACGTGATGCGCAAACTCATCGGGCTGTTAGCCCCGGTCTGCCCGCATATCACCGAAGAGATCTACAGCAACCTGCGATGCAAAAACGATCCTGCAAGCGTGCATATGCTTGACTGGAATACCGGCGATGTGGAACTTACCGATGCTGCTCTTGAACAGGCGGTCGGGATTGTTCGCTCGTTTGACGAGGCGTGCGCCAATGCCCGGCAGACCGGCAAGAGAAAACTCCGCTGGCCGGTCTCAGAAGTTGTCGTAGTGACAGACTCAGAACC
>Ga0265296_1001072_pt1 | contig 33858 bp, 25 predicted proteins | sample MunlanPumphouse1_FD_189073 | JGI IMG/M metagenome (GOLD analysis project Ga0265296, IMG submission 189073) | Groundwater microbial communities from a municipal landfill in Southern Ontario, Canada - Pumphouse #1 | ecosystem: Environmental > Aquatic > Deep subsurface > Groundwater | place...
GCACCGCTTGCAGCGCCAGGTATTGAGAAGCGGGTATACTCTATCGCTGGAACAGACAGGACAGCAGGGCATGGTTCGTTATCCCGGAACAGGAATGTATGGCCGGTCAATGTGGGTCATTTCACGTGTTTGACCCGGCTTGCGGCGTTCCGATGTTATATTGTATATATTTTCTGTTTTCATGACGTGAAATTTTTTTTTTAAATCTCTTCAGATAGATCGCGGGTATCAGAACCCGGTCTCAAGCCCGTCCCGGATATTCTTTTTCGGTTCTTTGTTGAGGCCCGCGATATAATCCTCGTAGTAGTGGATGCGGGTGCTGACGGGGAACGGGATCCCGATGGTCGAGATGATGGCTTCACCCTGGTCAAGAGTCTGGATCTCGATCTCCATCTTGCTCAGATCCTGCTTGGCACTCCCCATGATGATATCGCGATCGCCCCGGTCGCCAAGCCCCATCACCACGAACGTGTTGATTTGGGCCAGCACCTTCTGGTCGATATTCTTGGGCTGCTGCGTGACGACGCAGAGGCCGACGCCGAATTTGCGGCCTTCCATTGCACACTCGCGGAAGATCTGGGTGCTTGAACCTCCGGCTCCCAGCACTCGCTGGGCTTCCTCGATTGTGATGAGGACTTTCTTCTGCTCCATGGATTCCGTCTCGACCCCGAACTCCTCGGCCGATTTACGGTGGGCCTGCATGATTCTTCTTGTGATCATGGACAGGATGAAGAGCTCGCTGCGTTCGCCCATACGGGGAATGTCGATCAGCACGACCTTGTTCTCGTGTAAGTGCCGGAGGATCTCGGTGACCGCTGAGCCGGACTCACGGAAGAACTTCCGGTTGCCGTCTACGATGTTCCTTAAGCGGCGCTGGATCACCTGCAAGGTGCCCGGATGGAATGCCCCGAGCCGTTCAGCGATATCCGGGTACGGCCCGGTGTACCGGTTCTGTTTCACTTCATCCTGGAGCGTGTCGACGTTTGTTTTAAGGAAGAACGGAATGATCTCGTTGCCGGAGAAATCCTCAAGCGATTCGACCACATCCCGCTGGGCCTGCGAGAGATCGTAGAGTAAATTGAGGTCCGTCATCCGGAAATCGTCGTAGTCGAGCCAGAGGCTGTTGAGCGAATATTTTTTCCGGTCGGTTTCACTGATAGTAAAGACTACGAGGCCGTCCATGCCGGCACTGTAGTGCACGAGGCCAAGCGTTCGTTCCCCGGTGCTTGATTGCCCGCCCCGCACATACTCGCCATGGGGGTCCACGACAAGGAGGCCGAACTTCTGCATCTTCATGCAGGAGGCGCAGAAGGTTTTCATGAAGTTGGACTTGCCCATACCGGTGGTGGCAAACACGCCCATGTGCTGCGGGAGCACCTTGCTTGGGATCTTCACGTGGATATCCTTGAGCACACCCTGCCCGGTCCGCATAACGCCGATCTCGATATCGCCCATGACTTTTGTCAGAAACGCAAAGTCCTCGGTCTCGGGGATCTTTACTTCCGAGAACTTGGTGGGAAGCGTGCGGGGTTTTTTGAATATTCCCTTATCATCGACAAATCCGAGCGGGACGGCCTCGACCCCGATGAAGACATCCTCACCCAGGCCGTAAAAGTGCTCGGCGAACGGGCGGGTGTCCCAGTTCTCATCAGCAAAGTTGCTTTCGTGGACGAGATCGTTGACCTTGGCATAGAACGAGTACCCCTTGGCGGTATCGGTGATCTTGAGAATATCTCCCACGAAAAGTTTTGCCGCATGGGGGATGATAAACCGGTACGAGAGCACGCTCCTGCCGATCAGCCGGAATTTTGTTGCATCAGTTGTGTCAATATCGTTCAAAGTCACCATGTAAATCACCAAAGAGCACTTCAAATGTCTTGTTCTGTATTCCTTGTTTTGAGAGCCCGGCTTTTATGTCCTGCTGTATCTGCTGCACGAGCGCTTCATCGATCACGACCGTGCGGTGGGCGTCGAGGAGCGGGTACGGATACCCGGGGATTCTCCCGTCATCGGCACACGCGGCCATGGCTGCAAATGTTTTTCCTGCGGTATCGATACCGGTCCCCTTTGGCAGCTCCATCTTGAGCGGCCGGCTGTACTGCGGGTGGAGCGATGCCACGTAGATCTCACCGTGCCGGCCCTGCCGGTATTCGGCATGATCGAGAAGGTGTCCATCGATCTTCGCCCACCAGGGGCCGGTGATGCCCAGTCCTGCAACGAGCCCGCTGAGGGCCGGAAGGAGCGGATGCCCACCTCCCCAAGTGGCCCGGGTCCGCTTCGCCACGGCTGCCAGCAGGAGGTTTCGTTCGCCTGCCGTTTTTACGATATCGGCCAGCACCGGTTCGTGGTTCTGGCTGGAGACCCGGAGCGCCCCGTCCATGAGAAGGAGTGCACCTGCCGGGAGGGTTTTTGCGGTCTGGAGCGTGACCCAGTATTCCAGCGTGTCGCGGAGGATAGCCGTTGCCCGTTCCGGGTCGGCATTGTCGAGACCCTTGTGCGGCGGGATGCCGAAGCACTCCTCAAACAGTTCGTCAAAGTCCGTGTTCCGGTGGCCGGGACCGATTGTGACGAGCGTGAGGGGTGTAACGGAGCGGTTCTCGCGTTCATTACCAATGAAGGTGGTCCGGGCGGCCCGGATGGCTGCAAGCGAGATACTGCCCCCTTCTGTGATCATCGCGTTGCTCCCGTCAACTGCGCTCACGATGCCGGCAGGGCCGGGGATGATGGGGTAAATGTCGGCTTTGGTTATGCCGCTTTTTTCTGCGAATTTTAAGACGAGATCTTCCGGGATATGGTTGGCGATTTGTCTGAGTGCCGCGGTGACGGATTCTTCGTAGGATTCATAGACGCCCAATCACTCCACCTCCTTTACCCGGCTTGCCCCGTCCGTGCCCATCTCGATGACGAGCGTGTTTGCAAACTCGCCCTGCATCTCGGCAATATGCGAGATGAGGAGGATCTGGGGGAAGCGGGACTCCTGGGTCCGCAGGGCGGTTAAGAGATTACTTCTCCGCTCCTCGTCCTGGCTGCCGAAGATCTCATCGAAGATCAGGAACGTGCTCTCGTGCACCTGGTGGAGCTCCGCGAGATACCGCGAGAGGGCGATTCTCAGCGCAACCGCGATATCGTCCTGCTCGCCGCCACTGAAGCGATCGATCGCGTAATCATCGTCCACGTCCCGGACGAGCAGGTTGAAGTCCTCGTCCAGCAGCACCTGCTCGTACCGGCCTCCTGTGATCTCGCTGATGATATGGCTTACCTCGCCTTCGAGCCGGCTCCTCACGACCTGCATGAGGTACACCACGTACTCCGCAATGAGTGCTCTCGTGAGTTTTAAGAGTTCGATCTCGTCTTTTACTGCGGTTATCTGCTGTTTCAGTGCCGCGATCTGCGTCTCGCTCTTCTTATAATCTGCAATCTTTTCTTCAGCATGTAAGAGGCGTTCGGTTGTCCGGGCGATCTCTGATTCGGCATTCCTCAAAGCAGTCTCTGTTTCGGTAAGCACACCTTCTAACTCGATACCTGCTTTTGGATCGCAGGATGATCGTTCAATTAAGGCATTGAGTTCTGCGAGGTCTGCCTTTTTCTTTGCGATTTGCACCCCGAGGTCTGCTACCTGCTTCTGGAACACTGCTCCCTGTGCAATCTTTTTGCCGAGCTCGTTGAACCGGAGCTGGAGTTTTTCAAGTGCGGCTACCTCTTTTTCTGTCCGGGTAAATACTGCTTCATCAAACCCAGTCTCTTCGATCTTCTTTACAACGGACTGGTGTGCGATATCGTTTTTGTGAATCTGTTCTGACAGTTCAGCGAGTTCGCGTTCAATGTCTGCTTTTGTTTTCTGCTTCTCGACAAGGTTCCGGAGCTCGTTTACTGCGGATTTCTGTGCATCGATCCTGGTCTTTTCTGCCGTGAGTCGTTCCTGTTCCGCACAGACATCTACGGCCTGGTTACGAACCTGCTCTATCTGTGTGGCGAATTCCTGTTCTATGCTGGTATAATGGCTGCCCAGCTTCTGCCGGCAGAGGGGGCAGATGCCGTCCGTGCCGGCATTTTTTATGATATCCCAGTCCGTAAGGAGTTTTTTGTGTTCTGCAACCAGCCGTTCTTCCCGTGCAGCAAATGTGCCGATGGTATGAACGATCTCTGACTGGCGCGTGGAATATGCGGTTTCCAGCGTGGCATCCGTTATATCAGGGCCGAGGGAAAGTGCAGCCCTGATACCGGCTGCGAGCGTTGTTATCTTTTTTGCATCCTCTTCAAGAGCGGTGATCTTTGCCCGGCTCTTGTTCAGCTGCAGGGTGAGATCGGTCCGGCGCTGCTCGGAAAAGCGATGCTCTGTCCGGTACTGTTCGAACATGCTCTTTTGTTTCCGCACCAGATCCAGCTGCTCTTTTTTACCGGGATACGTGCCGATACTTTGCTCAAGCGTATGATATTCCTGCTCCAGTGTTGCAAGACCGGAAAGCGTGGCCCGGATGCGTTCCTGCTGCTGCTCAAGTCCTGCGCATTCCAACGAGAGTGCGAGCTGCCGTTCTACCAGCCGGGAGCATTCGGTCATCTTTTCGGAAAACTTCCGGAGCTCTGCTGAGAGCGTGGTCTTTTTTGCCTGCAACTCCGCGTGCTGTTTTTTCTGGTCTGCAATGGTCTGCCGGAATGTGATGACCGATACCTGCAGGGTTGCACTATCTTCTGCACTCATGCGCTCGGTAAGAGCTTTGAGTTCTCCCTCACTGCGCTGGAGTTCCCCGGCCTTCTCATCGATCTGCTCTTTTAGCATCTTCTGGCTCTCGGTATTGAGGAAATCGATCCCGAGCGCCCGTAAGAACCACTCTTTGCGCTTGCCCGGCGTGGTTTCGAGCAGGGTTAAGAGATCTTTCTGGCCGGCATAAATGGTGTTCTTGAAATCCACCGGGCCCATGCCGAGCGTCCGCTTCACTTCGGTCTCGACCTGGCTCACACCCGTGGCCACGAGTTTCTTCTCCCGGTAAAAGCTGGCATCGTGGTTCGCGGACTTTCCTTTTTTGAACGTGCGGACGACTGCGAAATTGTCGCCACCGATCCGGAACTCCAGCCGAACCTCGCACTTGTCCTTTGGGGATGCGAAACTTGAGACAACGTAATCGGCAGAAATCCCGGTCGCCTGCACGCCATAGAGGGCAAAGAAGATTGCCTGAACCAGGCTTGACTTCCCCGTGCCGTTGTTCCCGAGTACGCCCGTAATGCCGTCTTTGAAAAAGATCTCTGCGTCCCGGAACCGCTTGAAGTTCTTGAGTACCAGCCGGTCGAGAATCATGAGCGGGCTCCTTCAATTTCTCCATTTTCTTTTTTGAAGTCGCAGCCCGGTGTTCGTTTCTTTACGAGGATTTGACGCTCTTGGGGGCTTTGCCCCCGCCGCATGGGCATCCCCCGGTTGCGATAACGACGTATTACCTGCTCTGCCGGGCAGTCGATCGCGGGGGGTCCCCGTAGATTTTTCCGGTCATTGAGGCCGCCGCGGGGCGCCCTTCGGGGCGGCGGCAGGTATCGCATTGACCGGGTCTCATCAATTCCAGGTGTATAAGATGCATACGGGAGAATTGCAATCATTCCGCCGTCCCCCGGTGTTCGTCCATCACGGTCTTAAGGATCTCGCGCCCCCGTGTTGCAACGAACTCCTTCTGCTTTGCCGAGAGCTGCTTCTGGCTGATAAACCCGTCGAACTCCTGCAGGTAATCGATCAGGCGGATGTCCTGCTGGAGCGCAACCGGCGTATCCTCTTCCTCTTTGCGGGTCCGGATCTTCAAGTCAAGGAGCTGCTCCCGGACTCCTGCAAGATCCTTCATATCAATGCCCTTCCCGTGCTCACGCGAGAGCCCGTCGAGTGTCACCTGCGCCATCGCGTACTGCGGGAGATGCTTCTGTGTCACCCGGGCAATGATCTCTTCTGTTATATCGCCGGGATGCACCCCCTGGCATTTGATCGTGCCGAGATCCACCATCAGGGTCTTCGGCAAATCAAGGTGCTGGACCTCATGCCGGCCCGGGTCCACGACAAGCCCGCCTTTTGTATCGGCAATCTCGCCGTACGTGAGATACTCGGTCGAGCCCGAGTACCATGCATTGTCCGTGATCTGGCACTGGCGGTGGTAGTGGCCGAGCGCAATGTAATCGAATTTTTCAGAGAGGATCGTGCCATCAAGCTCGTGCTCGGCAACGGTCGCGAGCCGCTTGTCCTTGATCGCGGTTGCGAGCCCGTGCGTCACGAGGACGTTGTTGTGCGATGAGGAGAGTTCGGTTGCGTCAAAGGCTGTGCGATAATCCTCCGGGCGGAGCATGTTGGGAATCAGGTGGAAGAGCGTGTCGCCCAGTTCCACCTTTTCGTACCGGAATTTGTAGGCCGCTGTTATCTTTGATGGGTGGTACGTGAGGACTTCAAAGGGGGAAGTGGTGTAGCGCGTCTTCACCATGCTGTGGTTGCCGGCGATGATGATGAGCGGGATGCCGGCTTCGTGGAGGCGCTCCAGGGCTTCGAGCACGGTTGTGTAGGCTTTGGTCTTGGGTTTGACGGTGTCGAAAAGGTCGCCCGCGTGGACGAGCACGTCAGGTTTTTGCCGGATGATCTCATCGATCGCTTTGAGGAAGTTGTCGTACACCTGCTTCTCTCTTAGATTCATCCCGGACTCTGGATCGAGCCGGTTGAACGCGGAGAGGCCAAGGTGGGTGTCGGCGATGTGGATGAGTTTCATCGTATAATTCTTAATGGAATTTTATGGGATATAAGAGGAGAGGGGAGAGAGTGAAAGTGAAAACGTCTTGAAAGAAGTGCGGGATGCCGGCCCGGATTTTGGGTCTGGTTTGTGTATGAGGTCGGTTTCTATGGTGGGGGCGACCGGATTTTTCCTTGTATTTTATTTTCTATCGCCTTGACAAAATTATTGGTTGGCTGCTTTTCGTTTCGGGTTGTTTGTGCTCGGTCGGATCGGTGAGGGGGGTGACAAGGACTTGATGCCGGAGAAGGGGAGGGGATGAAAATGGGATGCTCCCTTATTCGTTAAGAATTCCCCGTTTCTTTATTTCGAAATAACATCTGGCGCATGCCTCAACGTCAGCTGATGCATCGTGAGCGTCAACAAATGATTCATTAAAGAGAATTTTGTGTAACTCGGGTAACGTGGGCCATTTATAACCTTCTCGATATGGATTTGGGATTTTACAAAATGAGATTATCTGTGGTGTTTTCATTGTACAAAATTTTTGTTTCTCTAGTAAATCCGTTTTAATTTGAGTTCTAAGGAATTCTGCATTCAATGTTGGAAGATCAAATTCAATATTATGAGCGATAATTGTCGAAATATCTATTAAATCGTCATTAAATCGCTCCAGTATTTTATTCATCAATATCCCCTCCTTCTCCGCTCTATCGAGGGTAATTCCATGAATAGCGATGGATGAATCCGGAATGTTAAAGTCTTTAGGAAAAATAATGAAATTCCGGCGTTTTATGTTGTCTCCTTCATGATCAAAAATCATCCATGCAATTTGGATAACACGGGGCCAGTTATCGATTTGATCTAAAGGAGCAGTGAATGACTTTGGTAAACCAGTTGTTTCCAAGTCAAAAAAAAGGAACATATTTGAGAATGAATTTTTAATATATTTGTGTCTTCTTATTTATCGAATTCTTCGAACTGTATCGAAAAAATTCCTTCTTCAAAGTTCGCTCAAAAATTCTCGAATTTTTGAATCTGGGCAAATTGTCCCAAATTGACATCCAATACATTTCGTTGGTGTCGGATCGGTTGGGAAATTTTCAATTTCGTAAGAGACATTCATCTTTGTATAATCGTCGACAATTTTTTTCTTAATTATCTCAAGATCTTCGGTTGAGAATTCGTAAGGGCGCATTGCTCCTGTTTTCAAGTATGCCATTTCACTTCGAATCTGTGAGGGGTCTTTCTGATAATATTGCATTGCCCAAAGAACATATGTACCGATTTGCAGATCATTTTCATATTCCTCATTATCTGCGCCGGTTTTCCAATCAGTGATAACTATTATATCCGTTTTCGTTTTACTGACATAATCTACCTTTACGATCACTTCGACATTATTAATTTTAAATTTGTCAAAATCTTCGTGCTTTAAATATTCTAAGTCGTTAAATTGGGGCCAAATTACCCCAAAGAACATACTTATCTTTTCTTGACCTTCATCGCGAAGAGTATCAAAAAAATCATCATTTAATGGAACTCCATTATAAAATTCAGTTAGTATTTCTGGCGCGGTTTTTCTAAATTTTTCGAGACGTTGAGTAAATTGTGATTTTGTACCGTCAACATTTATATCTCGTCCGAGATGGTGTTGTCCGATTTGATTTTCAATAGCTTCATGAATCAGAGAACCTTGTAAAACAAATTTCGAGTTGAGGTCTTTTAACCGTTTTAATTTGTAAATGTCGAGAATATTTGATTGTTTTAATGCCGTTCCAATATAGCGGTAATAAAAAGCTCGTTTGCATAAATTCCAAAGTCGGTGTTTACTAAAAGACCAAGCATTATATTTAAAAAACCATTCTTCTAAGTCTACCATTACACTCACTTATATCAATTCCATTTCTCTAAGGAATCGTGAAGGCATCTGTTGTTTTTCATCCCCCCACGGCATCATCTTGGATTTAGGGTATGAAAAAGCAATAATGCGTTTTGATCTAGTAACGGAAACAAAAGCCTCCCGTCGTTCCTCCTCAATTGCAATTTCTCCACTTCTCACGGCCCTGTAATCTGGAAATATTCCTTCGACCATTCCCATGATTACAACAACATCAAATTCCAAACCTTTTGCTGAATGAACGGTTAAAAGTGATATTCCTTTTTTTGTATATTTTGCTGATGCATCAAGAGCGAGTTGACTAAGAAACGTTCCAAGAAAATGAGCGTTTCCCTCATCACTTTTGAGATAGTATGTATATTTTCGTTCTAGCTCTGAAATATCTTCGAGGACCAACAGACGTTCTTCATCGTCATCCATCTCTCTTGAATATTGAGTCAGGATATTTATTGCTCCGTCGAGTCTAAACTTGGGTAAACTCTCGGATATTTTTCGGATTGAATCGAGGACAACTAGTTTGGATTTTTCTGATAAATCTTCCTGAATTGCGAAAATATCAATTTCATTTTCAACATTGTATACTTTTGAATTGATGGCGCGATCAAGCTTCCACCTCTTACATAACATTGAATAATGAAGCTGGTCTCGAGGGTTCGATAATATCCGTAGGCACAAATCAAAATCTTTGATCAAATCTGATTCAAATTCATTTTGACTTGTAGTGACAAATTGGTATTTAAGGCCACGAGAATCAAGTTTTTCCTTAATCTTCAGGAATACATACCGACTTCGGGCGATTAATGCGCAATTTTCCAATGGAATTGTTCCAATTTCCTTATGACCTTTTGATATCAATTCCTCAAGAAAATCTATAACTTTATTCGCTTCATCATCTTCATCATCACCAATAATTAATCGTGATTCTCCTACAATTGGAAGAGAATCAAGTGAGATTTTGTTTCCAAATAATTTCTCCCCGAGTATAACAACTGCCTTAGAACACCGATAGTTTTCATTGAGATTTTTTACAACCGGATTATAATCTTTTATAAATTGATCCATAAATTTGGAATCTGCACCATTCCATGAGAATATCGCTTGGTTAGGATCACCAACCATCATAATATTATTGTGTTTTTGATCGAAAAGAAGTTTAATTATGGAATATTGTGCTTGGTTCAAATCCTGAGCTTCATCTATACAGAGATATTCATATTGACGTTTTACAAAATCTAAAATTTTTGGATTTTCACAGAACATCCGGTATGTTAGAAATAGAATATCATCATAGTCAATTGCGTTTGAATTACGTAGTTCGGAATCATACCATTCATAAATTTCTTTATCTCGAGAATCTTTTACATATTCAATTGGAGTGAATGAACTTTTTAATTCGTGAATTATCTCGAGTTTTTCATTCAGGAATTTTTCAATATCCTTATCCGTTCGAAATTTTATTCCAAAATATGAATTATTATTTTTTAAAATGCCCTGATTCAGTACTTGAATTCTATCTTGATGTCGCTCGAAGAGATGTATTTCTCCTGTTATTCCAACTCTATCTCCTTTTGATTGTAACAATTCTAAACAAAATTTATGAATCGTTCCAATATATGCTCTTTCGTGAAAATTTTCAAGATCTTCAAGCCTTCCGGCCATTTCATTTGCAGCTTTGTTAGTGAATGTCAAACATAGCACTTTAAAGGGTCGGGTATTTCGAGTTATTAAACGACGAACTCGCTCAGTAAGTACGCGGGTTTTCCCGGATCCTGGCCCTGCTAGTACTAAAATCGGTCCTTGGTCATGATCTACTATGTCTTGTTGTTTGGAAGAAAGAGTATATTTCATTCTATTTTCCTCAATTTACATTCAGTTGAGATAACATCAAAAATATCTCTAATTTTTTTTGGGATACATAATTTTCCATCCTTAATACGTACTATTGCTTCTGCAATTGGTTTCGCATATTTTGTTTTATTTCTCTCTAATTCTGATATTAACTCAGTATCAGTTTTACTTTGCCATTCTGTTTTGAGCGCCTTTTCATGTTTTTCATTCATCTTCCGAGTAGAAACGATAACAGATAGTATCGTATCTCTATACTTCGGCCATACAATATATTTTTCATAGTTCTTGTTAGCAGGAAAATGAACAATATTCGGGTGATTTTTTATGTTTGGATCCTCTCCAACTTTCTCTAAATTATCTGAAAGATTTTTGAGTGGCCCCTCTTCTCCATCCGCAAAAATATACCAGGGTATGTTTGCCAGTTTCGCTAAAGCCAAGAATGGATAGTAATCGTCACCTCCAACATGAACCATAGATATACCATGACAATCAGCTTTTTTATTCCAATATTTTTCTGCATATACGGGTATTGCATCTCGTTCTGTTTCCCCTTCAAATAAAAGTAGTGCACGCGAATAGAGTAATTCACCTTTAGATTTCATAATTCTTTGATTAATTCTTCGCTTCTCATCTTCAGTAAAGGAATGATCATGTGCTTGAGATGCAATAGTTGCATCCCCATTTTTTCTAAAGAAAATAAATTCTTCAATTTTTGTTTCGCTAGCGATATATGGTGAATGGGTACTAATTAATTTCTGAGCAGAAATTTGTTTAATTTGTGAAAATAATGCTCGCTGGGCTTGAGGGTGTAAATGTACTTCCGGCTCTTCTAGTGCAATCGTCATATGCACCGCTCTTTCAGATTCTCGAATTTTTCGCTCTTTCCATTCACAATATGCTTTGAATGTCAAAATTGTTGCTAAACTTCTTGTTCCCATTCCATGATGTGATATTGGAAATGATTGCGCGCCTTTAGTCGAAAATGTTATATCTGCACCTTTATACAAATCTCTCACATGTCGCGTAAGTGGATTGATTGAAATGCTATCTTTTTCCAAATTAATTGTGGAATCCAATAGATCCAATTGTTTTTGTATATGCGATAAAACCTCACTCTCATCGACAATTCTTTCGTTAATTTTTCCAATAGTTGACTCAATTTCTTGAATCAGCGTTTCATCAAGATTTAGGTCAGATAATAGACGATTCCAGAAAGAACTCCGAATTTTAAATTCATCTTGAATGTCTCTTTTTGCATCCAATAAATACATTGAAATTGGTTCGATATGGGATGGTGATAGAGGTTTATAGATACTAACTTCTTTAAAATCTGAATAATCCTTCCACTCTTTTAGTGATGCACGATCGTATAGATACTCATTTTCATCTTTATCCCAATGATAATTTGTTCTTATTCCCAAAAATTCATAATCTTTTTTATCATGTTGGATATGATTACCCCAAAGGAAATTCCATTTTGTTGAAAATGTTTCCATAATTTTTTTTGTTTTAGCATCGTAAGGTCTGACGCAAATATCTATTATAATACACCGATCCCTTGGCAGATTTACTTCACCTTTAGCTAAAAAAATATCTTCAGTGGAAAATTTTCTTGTCCCTTGGCCAATTGCAGCATTTAATGCGTCAATAAAACTTGATTTTCCAGAATTATTCTCCCCAATTAAAATTGATGCAGGGTGTAGGTTTACATTCACATTCTTCAAGGATCTAAAATTTCTAATTTTTACATCAGAAATTATTATTTCTGAACTTGGGAAGGAATGCATAATTTAGAATATATTTTTGATGATGTAAATTTTTCTAGAAAGGATCATTCACAAAAATTTCGATATATTTCTCAAAATTTATCAGAATTAACCTTCCTCACATTCAACCGAAAAAATGTCTTCTAGATTCAGTTTTTAAGTATTCAGATTTATCCGGTATTTTCCTAATCGTTGTAATTACCTCTTGAGCAAACCGATGGAATAAATCTTCATCACTCTCAACGATTTTTTTCGCCGCATAAGGAAGCTTATTCTGCAAGACCCCTTTTGAAAACCTCATCAAATCCATCACATTTACGATTCCTCTTCCGTCAATAAACTCCTCAAAAAAAGGCGATTGTTCATATTCTGAATTATCATACCCAAGAAGAGCTCGTATTGAAATTGTTCGCAAAATACAAGCATAGCACCGGCCACACATTTTTGTTTTATTACCTCGGGGCTGCTGACTAAAACAAGAATGACTTTCTCTTACGGCGAAATCGAATTTATCTTTCAGATTGCGTTGAGCAATCCTTAAAACTTCTTTCTTAGTTTTATCTTTATGGGGCGTTAGAATATGGATATCCACTTCGTAAATATCCGTTAATAATTTCTGCATCGATTGAACAAAATCCGGGTTCATTGTCCGGGTGGGTTGTGATCCTTCGAATAATGGGGGATTATACATCATCAGCCCATTCTCCCCAGAAATTAATGTATTCGATTTATTCAGATGAAGGTGAATCGATGACAATCCAAGGAAAATAAGTCCTCTTGAATTCGAGATTCCGGTGTCTGGGGGTAATTTTGTTTTATCCCCACTTGGACTAAAGGTGATTTTTTCAACTTTTCGTCCAGGGAATAATTCCATCAATTTATCAATATGCGATCCCGTGAAACGGGATTTTACAACATGAACTAATGTTGCTTCCTCATATTCTGTCGCAGCTGCAACACTATCTAACCCCTCAGAAAAAAGGAGTATCTCCTTCTGGTCGTCAAAAAATTTTGTTTGTATCTGGGTTTTGGGTTTGGGTGCAGTTTCAAGAATAAAATTTAGATCAAAATCTCTCCTATAGAGAGACCATAGTATTTTATTAAGTCGCTCTTTTTCATTATTCCAAAATGGTTTATCGTATATGGGAATTTCAATAGGAGGTAATTCGCGCTTTGTGTAAATTTTTTTTCGATCAATGAAATTAAAATAAAAAATTATCCGAACGAGATCGTCTAATCTTGCTGGTAATTTGGCACGAATTGGATCATTCCTGTTTTGTGATTTAAAAAAACCATTGATTTGGTTGCTATTGATACTTAGTTTGTATTGTTCGAGTAAATGCCTATCAATCCTATCAATTTTCATCTTATCCTCGGAAAATTTTTTCAATGATTTTTTTCACTTCTTTTTGATGCGTGGCAATTATATATGATTCAACAAGACTTTTTTCATTCAACTCTTTACTGACTTTTTTCACCGTTTGTTTTAATTGCTTCAATATTTCCTGCTTAATCGCCCGTCTTTCATTAGGAGGCTTTGATTTGAATAATGGAGCAATCTCATTAGAATTAAGAGTTTTTCCGGCGTAATCTATTAAGCCTGCATAGAGCATTTTCTCAAAATCCGTATCGAATTCATCAGTCATTTAAGAATGCCTCCTCTATCTGATCGATGCTTTGATCAACAACCATCCCCACAATCTCTTCAATCTGTGCCCTTAGTGCGGGGTCAACATTTCCTGAGTCTATGAGAGACTCCATTGCGGAATCCGTGATATATTCACGAATTGCTCCATCTGCGATATCTTTCATAATCGCAAAAACTGCTGCATCAGTTCCTTGAGTTTCAGCGATTTCTGCATAATGAAAAATTTTTTGGATGAGTAAAAGAATACTAATTGCAGAGAATATTGATGCGAGAAATGGATTGGAAGAGATGAGTAAACTGACTAAGAGTTTGGCAGAAATTTGTTGGCCGGCTTCAGTGGGCGGAGAATCTAATGTACTTTTCAGCGGCTCAATTACATGCGTTGGATAATGAGCTACACTAGGCCCAGTAGCGGTTAGACTCAATCGATTTTGACTACCCATCTGTCTTTTCTCTTGATGTGGATTTTAACTTGATATATCTTAATTATATGTTTATATAATTCCATTTTATTAACAATTAAATTCCGGTCTGGAACCCGAATAAATGAAAGAGTAATTATGAGTAAAGTGGGCAGAAGTACCTTTAAATTTGGTTTTCGACACTACCGGCTGAAATCCAATGTCGAAGAGGAGATATTTGTTAAAAAATTTGTTGGAATGCAAATAAGCGCAATGAATATTGAGATGTTTGACATTTTTTTATAGGTTTTTTTTGAAAAATTATGATTTTATCCATCTATCAAGACCTTTTTTATATTGTTTTGGAACATATTCACTTTTTTCTCCGAATATCCCTGTACATATATCATGAACCTCAGTTACTTTTTCACGAGGGGCAAAAACATAAAATTTCCATAAATTTTGATATGCTTGGGATATCCCATCTAATTCAGTTTGATGAGGTAATTCGCTTAATTTTTTAATTTCATTGTCCCATGTATTAACATAAACATCAGCTTCTTTTAATGCCTCTTGGCCCGTGCAATAAATTATAATATTATCAGAATTCGTTTTTGTTTCATGTGCGATTTCCTGTTCCATTTTTTCTCTAGCATCATTGGGTAAATGATATTTACTTATGAATTCAGTTTGTTTTGCAATATGTGAGAGTGTCCTTGGAGACAAAATGTACGCTCTTTTCAACAAATCTCTTTTCAAAACATGTGATACAAGGCTTGAAATTTTTTCATCTGGATGTTTTTTTGGAAATTTTAGTAAAAATTGCATAAATGTTTCGTCAGTCAGAGGATACAATTGTTTTTTTTCGATGTTAAATTCTTTAGCTATGCTCAGAGCTTTAGACAACATTGCCCCTGCACATACTTTAGTATGATGCAAATACACTCGTTGTGCTAAAAAAAACCTTAATCGAAGAATATGTATGATTTCTGTTAATGCATCATCTCTTAATGCATTTCCTTTCAACAAATCCAATACAATTATATTTTTGCCATCTTTCTCTTTTATATCAAAATATTTAAAAATTCGATCATCGTAATTTTTCTTTAAACCACAAAAATACGAATCTCTTCTTAAATAATCTAGAATATCAGAACAAATTGTATTAGAAATAATCTGAGCTTGCCAAGGATTATCGAGATCATTTTCTGGTTCTTTTGTTGAAATAATTTTAATTACGTCATCAAAAATTTTTAAATTCTCTAAATTTTGGCCAAGATCGGTTTTTTGAATCATATCTATATATCTATCTTTTTTATCATGCCTATCGAAGATTAGCATTTCATCTTCAAATGTATGACCAAATGGGATGTGGGTTATGTCATGAATTAATGAAGATACTTCAATTAATCTTAAATCACATTTATCGATTATTTTTTTGGAATTAGGTTTATTCTTTAATTCTTGGAGAATTTTTTTCGTTACTCCATTTACGCCAAGGGAATGATCAAAACGTGTATGCACAGCGGTCGGATACACTAAACTTGCAGTTCCGAGTTGTTTTAATCCTCGCAATCTTTGCATCTCATTTGTATCAATGATTTTATTCTCAAGATCGTTAAAATATAAATCCCCATGAATAGCATCTCTGAGTATCATTTTAACATCCTTTTAAATTAGATTAATGGGGTCTTTATATAAAATTCTGTCTAATTTCTCTATATTTATTTGTCTAGGTAAAAACGCATCATAATTTCGTTCTGGTTAAATGGGGCTAATCTGTGAAATCCGTTCAAGTTTAACCTTTTAAGATGACCATAAGCTAGTTTCATATAATTTCAGAAATGGGGGTGGTTCTTGCTCGTAAATTCCTCGTCCGAACACTGCTCAAAAACTTACGAGCAGACCTTGCTTAAAACTCTTCAATCGATCTATCCATCCCTATTTGAAAGTTGCGTGTAGATCAATCGAACTAAAATTGAAAATTCTCTAACCTATTGAGCAGGACTCGCGTTGAAAATTTTAAATGATTTCCGCAATAAAAAATTCCATGATCCTGTCATAACAAAAATTCCCTCGCCTCTCTTGCTCCCGTCAAAGCACCCGCCCGAATACAGTCACGTCCCAGCCTCCGCCCTCTCAAGGAACCAAAACAAAGCCCAATCTGCCTCCCCGTCCCAGTGAAGACCCCCCGATATCAGATAGAAAACTCCCGGATATCTCGCATGAATAAGGGGTCCGTAAAAACACAAGAAATCCACATCGATGCACGCCGGAAGATCCCTGGATCGGAGCCCCAAAGCTGGGGTTTTTATTGCTCGTCTTGCTGCCGAATCTCCTGCCCTAAAAGGTGGTTGGAGTTCCTCAATCCAAACTGTTCAGTACTGGCAGGTCCATCTCTTCTTAAAAACGTTCCTTTTCCCCATCAGGAGTTAAAATAAGATTTCCTGAAAAGAACTGGCCGCAAAATCACCGGAACTGGCCGGTCAGGTGCTGGAAATGATGTAATTTAAGGCCAATACGAACCCGGATGAAGGGTTGGCAGGAGCAGCCTTTTTGAAGTGGAAGGTTGCAATGGCCCCCCGGAACCCGGCACTCAGACAGCCAATCCCACTACCTGAATTTAAATTTTTTAAAACGGGATAATGATTGCGATTGTTGGCGTGAAAAATCTCTCTGCATTCTTCAAACATTGCTCACTTAAACAATTGTTTCTTGTTTTGTGTTATCGATGAAATTGATTTTTCGTAATTGCGAAATTTCACCGTCAATTTTTACAGGATAGCATCCCGTTATACAACCGACACAAAAATCATCACGGTGCATTTTTATCGCATCGATAAGCGTTTCAAGAGATATGTAACGGAGTGTCGTAGCACCCATTTTCCGGCAGACCTTCTTCTCGTCCATTTTACTTGCAAGAAGTTTCTCTCTTGATCGCAGATCCACGCCGAGGTAACAAGGTGCTTTTATCGCTGGTGAGCCGATTCTTAAATGAATCTCGCTTGCACCCGCGTCACGCATCATTTTGATAATATAACTCGAATTCGTGCCTCCTAAAATGCTGTCATCAACAAGTATTACAACTTTATTTTTTATGTGCGCTGGAATCGGATTGAATTTTGCCCTTAATATCTGCGCTCTTATTTTCAATGAAGGTGCAAGATGAACCCCATCGACGTAACGGTTTAGCATTATTCCCTCACAATAGGGTATCTGTGATTGATCCGAATAACCAAGTGCTAAAGCAGTACCGCCATTGGGCACGGGACTAACTATGTCTGCTTTTATCTGCTCTTTATCGAAGAGTTTTTTCCCAATATTCAATCTTAATGAATAGAGCGATAAACCCTCAAGGATTGAATCTATTCTGCAAAAATAGAGAAATTCAAAGATACAATGTGCGTGTCTTTCTGCAACAGCAATTTGGGTGCTTCGAATTCCTTCAGTATCGATCCGGATTAATTCTCCGGGTTTGACATCCCTGAGGAACTTTGCATTCAGCCCATCTGCGGCCACACTTTCTGATGCGACCATGTAACCGTTCTCTGTCTTTGAAATGCATAATGGTTTGATTCCCAGAGGGTCACGAAAGGCGTAAAGGATCCCATTAATCATCATGACGATCGAATACGAGCCATTAAGCTTCTGCATCGTGGATCTAATTGCATCCTCGATACTCTTCGAATTACTGATTTTTTCTATGAGTATCTTCGAGATAATCTCCGTGTCCGAAGTAGTAGATAGGACCACTCCAGTCTTTTCATATTCAGTGCGCAATTCGCGCCAATCTACCAGATTGCCGTCATGGACGATTGAAAAAATATTTTTCTTAAAATGAAAATTCAGCGGTTCAATGTTTTCAACGGTGTCTCCATCAAATTTCGGGTACCTCACATTACCGACGCCAATTGATCCTTTCAGGTCGAATAGCTTATCAGGAGAATAAACATCCGCAACCAAACCATAACCCCTGGATGAATGGAGATAATTTCCATCAAATGTCGACATTCTAGTGCTGTTCCTGCCACGATGCTGGAGAGCATACAATGCATAGTAAAGACGGATAGATACTCCACCCTTATCCACTATGCCAACAACACCACACACAAGAATATTTTTTTTTAAATTTTAAGATATTATGTCTATTCTTTTTATTCTTTCTCAAAAAAGTCTAGAAACTACAAAATCAATTATTTTTTTCTTTTTTTAATAAATGAATGGATACTATTTAGTTTTTTTATTAACTATAAATGTCTCTAACTGAGTTTTATATTCAATGAGAATATTCGTCACAATCCTCAAATCCTCAATTAATTCTTTGAATTGAGGAAACTCTTTTTGAATTTGCTGAGGACTTTTTCCTTTATTTACCGGATCTTTAAGTTCCTCATCATACCATTTTCTGAAATTTGCTTGATATTTTGTAAGATGTGGACGTAATCCCATATTCAAGATATCCATTGCCATTCGGACTAATTCATCGGAATGCGGATCTTCTTTTAATGTCCTTCCTGAAATCGTTTTGATTTCAAGTCGGGTAGTCTTGAACAATTCATACCATGAGTTATAGATTTCTACAATAACATCGCATTTTTCATCAATAGGCATCGCAGCCTTTCTCGTTGTCAATTCAATGTATATTTTATGAGCAATCTCCAAATTTTCATAATTTCTATCAATTTTATATTTAAATGAGGGTCCACGGAAATTCAGGTTAAGTTCAACTAGGTCATATTTTGATTTTGTATAATATTGTCGTATTAAATATAAAATTGCCAGTAAAATGATTAAAATCCCGATTAAAAGAAGGATTACGAAAACATGAAAATAAATTGTTAACGTCTCATCGATTAATGCAACGTTCATTATTTGAATTGTTGAATTCACTCTCACTGCCTTCCTGTGCCAATATGATTATTCAATACTGAAGAATTTGAATTGTCTGGAATAATTCTGCACTCAAATCCACAAAAAATTTTAGCGTTGTCATTCTCCCAGAAGCTATTCTGACCATTCATCTCCCGAATGATTTCTCCCAAACATTGGACGATTATTTATTGGAGCTATTTGGTCTTTCCTTAGGAATGCCTCATGGATCCATTGCTGAATATCATTAGGATTCGTACTCCAATTGCGGATTGATGCAAAAGGTTCATTTCCATCATTTCGTTTCTGCAAATTATCCGAAAGTCTGGGTGGGATAGTATGCGAGTTATAATGACTCATATCATTACGCGGATATGTCGGGAGGAGTATTCCGAGAAGTCCGGATCGAGGATTATATTGAGTATTTCTTAAACTCGAATAAATTTCCCAATCAACATGTTTTCGCTGCCAGGATTGTTTACCTATTAAGACAACTGTTACTGTTGAATCTCTGAGATATTCGTCTCTGATTTTTTGTCTAATATATTCTGTATTTGCATTTGGATCAATATCGCCCTCTTCAACGGAACGCGAAACAATTACATCACTGCAAATTTTTTCGAATTGATTCCGATATTCTTGGTCATTATCGTGGTGGAAGCTTACAAATACCTTATGCCGTGTTGACATTATCTCACATCTGAAATATTTTTGTATTAAATTTTATTTAATTTCCCATCGCTTATACATTCTGTTTAATATGCAATCCCATTTTTGAGGTCATTAGCAGAACTAGTCCCGCCCCAACCACCATCCCCCCAGTTACAAAGCCCAACCCACTCCCCGTCCCGGTGAAGATCACCTGCTATCAGATCGAAAACTCCCAGATATCTCGCTTGAACAAGGGGTCCGTAAAAACACAAGAAATTAACGTCGATGTCCGACATGAGAGCAATTCGCACCGAGCCCCAAAAAGGCACTTCTTTTCTCTTTGACCGTGCTACCTATCCAGCCCCTTCGGGTTTTGCCTCCCAATAGCATCCATTAGCGTTTGACAGCGTCACGCAAATCGCTCCGTTTGGCGTAAAAAGTGCAAAATGGGCGTTTTTTGAAAAAATGTGCCGGAATTCGATGTTTTTTGCAACTTGTGCCGGAAATGACTCTCCCGGATGGGCAAACGGGGGCTGTAGCGGAGCCGGATGGTTGGTGAGGGGGGCCGCCATCCGTGGGTGTGATACAATGGCTTGGATCCCGATACCCCCCCGGTTCACGACTGCATCGCCACGCCAGAACCGACCAGCTCTATCGGGCCGGAATTATGCAGCGAGCTTCCGCCTTGGCGAATTTTCTGCCCTGTGACTCTCGTTTTACATTGTCCCATTTTCCGGAAAGACTTATGAGAAAATTATATAGAATAAGATCCCGGAAATTTCCCTCAAAGGATTACAAGTGTCTCGCAATCATAGTGGATATGAGTCATCTTCCTATATGATTGAGGAAATCGATGCTGAGGTACGTTCTGCACTAGTGCTATCGATAGCAGAGAATGCGATGCGGAATCTTATGTAAGGAGCCTTCCGTGGCATTAAGATTTATAACATTCATTATGAAAACAGAGTATTAAGCTTTTCAATATTATTTTATTGATGTAATATTGATATCATTTAAGTGCAAGTATTGTGATCGAAAAGAATAACTTTTTGGTAATTATTTTTGAAGGAATTATATATGGAGTAATTGGAAATTTTATTTTTTATTTCATAATAAATTCTGTTTACAAAGATTTGCCCACGATAATCCAGATTTCCTTTTTTTCACTCATTTTTTGTATATTTTTTAGTTTTGTATTTTATTACAATGGATATTTATCATTTTTACCAATTTGGCGAATTTATCGGATGTCATATTTGAATGAATTACTTAATTCCCCAAATATTAAAAAATGGAAAAATAGATTTAGTCCACTTGATCTAAAAGAAAAACATCGAAAAAATCCAAGTGTCGAAGTTCTCCAAAACGGACTGAGAATTGACTTAATTGAGCTTCTCTACAACCTAATTCGCGAAAATAATAAATCTGCTTGCAGAATTCTAATCCTTGGACCGCCGGGTTCTGGAAAAACTGCTGCTACACAGTACTTATCATTAAAAATCGCAGAAGAAGGTGTTTCAAATTGCGATCTGCCTATTCCATTAATAATTGATTTAGGTGATTTTCAAGAAGGTGATATTCAATCCTATATCGCATATTCATTTAAAAGAGTTACAACCAAACGATGTGTTGAAATATTTCAACGCGATTTAAATAACTTGCTCGAAAAAGGAAGGTTATTTCTTATTTTTGATGCCCTAGATGAAGCGCTTGGCGAACAAAGAGAGATTGTGTTGGCTGAATTATCAAAGTTTTTCGAAAATAAATCTTATAAGAATGTCCCTGTTATCATCACAGCAAGAACAAAGGAAGATCCGGGGGAACGTCTTAAAGATTTACAAATCTTTGAAATTCAAGATTTGAACAATGAGGCAGTAGAATTCTTTATCGAGGCATACAATGAAAGCGATATTAGAAATAGTGAAATTTTTAATAAATTAAAAAACCATCACTTTTTAGATCCTGGGGGCATTGGAAGAAATCCCTTTTGGTTAGAGATTTTAATTGTAAGTGGAGTACTTGAAGGTAATGAGGGAAAAATCTTAAACGATAGTATAAATTTTATTCTTGATAGGGAGTATGACAAGCCAAGAGGCAATCGTTTTTGGAAAAAAAAAGAATTTAACCGCGATAATCAGCGAAAATATGCTAGAACTGTTTTCTCTTATATTGCTTATAAAATGTCACAATTGAACAGAGTAGTAATAAACACTAACTATACAAAACAATTTTTAAATGAATGGATCAAGTTAAATTTCCCTCAAAATCTAATTTTTGAAGATATTATCACACAAGGTAAAGACTCAAAGATTCTCGATTACACAATTGAAGATAAAATAAAATTTCGACATCGATTACTTCAAGAATTTTTTACTGCCTGCTATTTAGTTGAAAACCCGGAATTTATCGACATAATAATTCCTGGATCTAAAAATGAAAATGGCTGGCTTAAAAGTTGGGGACCGACATTGCTCCTCTTTGGGAATCTTGCTAAAGAACAGGATCTTAATAATCTGATTTATAATCTCTTGCAAGAAAGTGAAAATCGATCAAGATTGTTTATTGCTGCAGGATTAATTCTTATTCAAAAGACGGGCGATATTGAATTATATAAGATTATTTCGTCAGGATTGGTTCCTGTTATCAAGAATGAACCTATTAATGAATTAATTAGCGAAATTGACGTAATTAGGGTTATGGCTGGGGAGGATATTGCAATATTTTTTAGAGATTCCATACGGTCTAATGAACCCGAAATTAAAAGAAAAGCGATTCAACTTCTGACATCCATGGGAACAAAAACCTCAATTAAAGTTCTATTTGAATCTCTCGTGAGTGATGATGCGGATCTGATTTCTACATTAATATCCCTAGATAAATTTGGTATTGATCTAATCATCACTTTAATTAAAGACGAAGATTCTATTACTCGATTGTTGGCAGAAAAGACTCTTGTGACGACAGGTGATCCATCAGTAGAACGGCTCATAGCTAAAATTAGAAATGGGAATGTTCGAATACAAGCTATTGATGCTCTAGGTAGGATTGGTGATCCGAAATCTGTAGAACCGCTCATTGCTCAACTCAACGATGAGAATGCATATGTTCGAATTCGAGTAATTGATGCTCTAGGTAGGATTGGTGATCCGAAATCTGTAGAACCGCTCATTGCTCAACTCAACGATGAGAATGGATATGTTCGAATTCGAGTAATTGATGCTCTAGGTAGGATTGGTGATCCGAAATCTGTAGAACCGCTCATCGCTCAACTCAAGGATGAAAATGCCCGAGGACAAGTTATAGATGCTCTAGGTAGGATTGGTGATCCGAAAGCTATAGAACCGCTCATCGCTCAACTCGAGGATGAGAATGTCCGGAGACCCGTAATTGATGCTCTTGTTAGGATTGGTGCACCCGCTGTAGAACCGCTCATCGCTCAACTCAAGGACGAGAATGCCCGAGGACAAGTTATAGATGCCCTTGGAAGGATTGGTGATCCGAATGTTATAGGACTGCTCATCGCTCAACTCAAAGATGAGAATGTCCGAAGACAAGTAATTGATGCTCTTGTTAGGATTGGTGCACCCGCTGTAGAACCGCTCATCGCTCAACTCAAGGATGAGAATGTCCGAGAACATGTTATTGGTGTCCTTTGTAGGTTTGACCGCTCGAAAGTCGTAGAACCGCTCATCGCTCAACTCAAGGATGAGAATGTCCGAGAACAAATTATTGATGCCCTTGGAAGGATTGGTGATCCGAAATCTATAGACCCGCTCATCGCTCAACTCAAGGATGAGACTGTCCGAGAACAAGTTATTGGTGTCCTTTGTAGGTTTGACAGCCCGAAAGTCGTAGACCCGCTCATCGCTCAACTCAAGGATGAGAATGTCCGAGAACAAATTATTGATGCTCTTGTTAGGATTAGTGCACCCGCTGTAGAACCGCTCATCGCTCAACTCAAAGATGAGAATGTGTGTGTTCGAATACAAGTGATTAATGCTCTTGGAAGAATTGGTGCACCAGCAGTAGAATCACTCATTGCTCAACTCAAGGATGAGGAGGTTCGAGTACTAATTATTGGTGTTCTTGGAAGGATTGGTGGCCCGAAAGTTATAGAACCACTCATCGCCGCACTCAATGATGAGAATGAGTATGTTCGAAAGATAGTAATTAAAGATCTTGGTAGAATTGGTGACCCGAGATCTATAAAACCACTTATTGCTCAACTCAAAGATGAGAATGTTCGAACACTCGTTATTGATGCTCTTGTTAGGATTGGTGCACCCGCTGTAGAGCCGCTCCTCACTGCACTCAAGGATGAGGATTGCAATGTTCGAGAACAGATTATGTATGTTCTAAAGAAAATACAAAAATGACCCGGTAATCAATGGGTTTCTTTACCTTCTCCTCTCCCACCAGTCCATCCTCCCGCCCTCTTCCCAAGAACAGCCCCGGTGGACCATCAATCTTATGACCTTTTTGTCACATTGCACCCTTTTTACTGAAAGTTCAACAATAGGTCATTGGTGGGATAATTATCCATAAAAGTGGCGGAACAAAATTCCCCACATGATATGATAAAAAATTGTGAAATCATTACGGCAGGATGTATGAGCCCCCTTGTTCTATCGAAAACTCCAGGACAACTCGCATGAACAAGGGGTCCGTAAAAACACAAGAAATTCTCATCGATGTCCGCCATGAGAGCAATTCGCACCGAGCCCCAAAAAAGCACTTCTTTTCCCTTTGACCGTGCTACCTATCCAGCCCCTCCAGGTTTTGCCTCCCAATAGCATCCATTAGCGTTTGACAGCGCCACGCAAAACGCTCCGTTTGGCGTAAATCGTGCATAATGGGCGTTTTTTGAAAAAATGTGCAAAAGTGTACGGTTTTTTGCAACTTGTGCCGGAAATAGATCCTCCGGATGGGCAAACGGGGGCCGTAGCGGAGCCGGATTGGAGGGTTGGAATGCTAGTATTCCGGAGGGGGTGACCCTGATGTTATATAGCGAGCCACCGGTCCTGGCAAAAAATTATAATTTAGTACACTTCTTCGTGTGAACCGATATCGATCAGAAGAACTTGTGTCCGGCTCTCATCAATAAAATCAAAAACAAGGCGATGCTCGTACGTAATCCTGAAAGACCAGAGTCCTTTTAAGACCCCGCTCAAAGTATGGGTTTTCAGCGATGGATGAAACGGATCTTCTTCGAACTGAACAATTTTTTTGGAGAATTATTCCTTTAGCTCCGGGTGCTGGTGAATCCACTTCTTGTAGATCTTTTTGAACCGCTCGTCCCAGATCAGTTCAACCATTCAGATCCGCCAGTAGATCTTTTGCCGTTCCGCTCCGGCTCGTAAGTTTCCGCACGTTTGTTTTTGCCTGTTTTGCCCGGGTGACAATGGCCGTGCGTTTAGCGTCAAGAAGCCTGCGGTGGATAATATCCTGGATGTACTGCTGATCCTCGATATCGAGCTTATCCACGTATTCAAGAACAGTGTTGAGCGATACTGCTTTGGTTCCCATACGATGTCTCTGTACCATAATTGTTGTTACCTCTACAAAGGCATTTTGATGGTATGACAGATTAGTTCCTCTCATCTATTGGCGGCTCGCATGTTTAGTGTCCTGTCCCCAAACTTCGCTCAGAGATCCTTTTCCGGAAATTTCCCGGCCGGACCCGGCACAGAAAATTTCCAACCGGATTTTCGCTGAGATCTTTTTAAGCAGATATTTATTAAAAAAAAATCGAGCGGATCCTGCAAAAAAATAGTCACAATCTCCCATAACGCAAACCCCCCCTTACTCCCTGATCGCCCACACGCCAAAACCCCTTTCCCTAATAATTTCAAAACCACTTCCATCCGGGCTCGGCATCTGATCCCCCAAAATACCAATCAATGTCCAAAACTCCACCCGTTGATGTGAAGATCACCCCTGTTCAATCGAAAACACCCGTATATCTCGCATGAACAAGGGGTCCGGAAAAACACAAGAAATTCACATCGATGTCCGAAATGAGAGCAATTCGCACCGAGCCCCAAAAAGGCACTTCTTTTCCCTTAGACCGTGCTACCTATCCAGCCCCTTCGGGTTTTGCCTCCCAATAGCATCCATTTGCGTTTGATAGCGCTACGCAAATCGCTCCGTTTGGCGTAAATTGTGTAAAATGGGCGTTTTTTGAAAAATTGTGCCGGAATTCGATGTTTTTTGCAACTTGTGCCGGAAATGGATCCTCCGGTTTGGCAAATGGGGGCTGAACCGGGCTTATTTTCTTCCGGCATTTTCGACTCTCTGATTGGCTTTTCGTAACATGGTGCAAAAAACAGTCTCCCCAAACAGGGGGGGTTCTTTTGCCCGTCACCTTCCGACCTCCCCTGTCCTAAAGAGTGGTTGGAGATCCTCAATCCAAACTGCACGGTACTGGCAGGTCTACCTCTTTTAAAAACGCTCCGTTTCCCCATCAGGAGTTATATTGCGTTTTCTTCAAAAGAACTGGCCGGAAAATCGCTGTAACTGGCCGGTCGGGTGCCGGAAATGATGCAATCCGGGGTCATTCCGGGCTCGGATGGAATAGACGCAGGAACTGTCCTCCATACTCTTCGACAGGGACTAAAATATCCGGTGTCACATCTCCCTGACGGGAATCACGACTTCCTTCTTCCCTTCGACCACCGCCAAAACCTTACGGTTCACGTTCAGAAAAAACCTAAACATTTTATATTCCAATGATGAGAGACACCATGTATCCACGATGTCAAGTCGTGCAAAAACAAATTCTCTGTCCTGAAAAGTTTAGCGGTAATCTCAAAGCTCGAAGATTTATCAATCAGATGAAGGGAATCGCTGACAAAATGATTGTCGGTACCATTCACAGATTCTTACAATATTTTATCGTGAAGGTTTTCAACAGGGCAGGTACATAAATATTACCTGCATCCATTGGCGGTGACCGTTTGGATTTTTACCCACGTATCAGGAATCGTTGGAAAAAAATGACCCGGAATTATCCCTGGCATTTCATGGGTTTCCTCGTCCTCGTATACCTCATCCCCTACGCTTACACGGTTACAAATATCTTCTGGATCGGGCGCATCAGCATGAATGCGTTTGCAATCACCGAACAATATGAATTCATTGCGCTGGCAATCAATGCTCTCGAGGACTTTATCCCGGTAGGAGCCCTTGCGCTCACCGCCCAGCACTATCACAACAATAAAAAAATTATAGAGATCCTCAAAGCCGGGATGATCATCCAGGCTGCACTCTCACTCTCCCTGACGATAATAATTATCTTTTTTAACCAGGAATTTATCGCAATGATCGGGACTCCCGACTCAATCGTGAACCCGACCCGGGAATACCTTCTGCTCAGATCGATCACCATTCCCTTTTACATTATCAGCTTTTCCCTCCTCATGACGATCAAATCCCTGAAGAAAGGAAAGGAGGCGTTCATCCTTGTCACAATCTCCATTATCTTAAATATTCTCCTTGATCTGTTCCTGATCTCCAATACTCCTGTCTCCCTGCAGATGGGTATTGCGGGTGTAGCGATCGCGTATCTCATTACGCAGATGGTACTTACGGTAATTGCTGCTGCCTATCTTTTCCCTCTTCTGAAAATCACTATCCCGTCCTTCCTCACCACGGCCTGGCGTCAGGAAGTTATCCCGCTTGTCAGGATCGGGGGCTGGAGCGGTCTTGAATGTGCGATCCGTATGATAGGACTGGTCTGGATATTGATTATCCTGAATGGACTCGGGACGAACGAATACGGCGGATTTGGTATTGCCACGTGGATCTTCTGGATACTTCTCATGCCTGCCTTTGCCATCCAGAATGGGACCAGTATCCTTGTCGGGAATTACTTCAGCGAGAGACGGTACGGCGATCTCCTGGACATTGTGAAGACCTCCCTATTGGTAGTGACCGTTTTCACACTCGCGATTGTATTAACCGGGATCCTCTGGTGGCACCACGTGTCGTTCTTCTTAAACCCGAATCCTGAAATTGTTGCCTATTCTGTTGCAGCATACTCAGGGCTTATCCTCGGCTTCATCGGTTTTGGCATCGGAATCATTCTCCGCAGTATTTTCTACGGTACTGGCCAGACACGGTACATCTTCTATGTCGGTATGATCTCCAATGTCGGGATCATACTTCCGTTCTTTATTCTTGTCCAGGCAGGAATCCTTGTGCCAACCTTCCCTATGGTTATGATGGTGTACCTGATCGCCAACTTTGTTGATCCCATTCTCGTATATTACTGGGCACGAAAAGTTATGGCAGGATTTCCGGTCGGGAACAACGATACCGCATCATCGGTCTAATCTCTCTTTACTCAGGTTGTCGTGCTTAACGTGACCGTCCGTAAGGAAGATCCCCTGAGTGACCGGGGCGGCCTCCACTGGCTACGATAGACTAATGAGGAATAAAAAACCTCGGGAAAGTATCAAAACGGCTCCATGCTCATATAGAATAAGTCACAGAAATACTATACTCGCATCCAGAATTTACTTATGAAAAAATTAACACCGATTGACGAAGAATGACCTACCAGGATTTATTGAATGGAATCGGGCGTTATGGATCAACCATAGAAGATGTGTGTCAACTGACAATCGGTGTATCAACCGATAAAATAAATGAACGTGTAATCATTGCTCCCTGGTGGGAACCCCATGTTTTTTCAAATTTAGGAAATGAAACAACCTTCTTAAGCTCTTCCGGGCATTCAGGGGCAAATGTCTGGAATATCAAAAGCGATTCCTTTGAAATAACGTATATTAAAACGGGAATAGGGGCGCCTTTGTTAACAGATGCACTATTGGTATTAGGGGCAACACCGTGCAAAAAGGCTGTGTTTGTAGGTTCCGCTGGGGCTTTGGATCCCAATATTGGCATAGGAGATATTGTAATTCCTGAATTTTCAATATCCGGAGATGGAGTCGGCCGGTATTTGAAAGGCGGCCCACTCAAAAACAACGACCCCTTTGGAGAAAGAAATTACCCAAACAGGGAAATGTATAATGGACTGAAAAATACCGTTCAAAAAGTTTGTGAGCTCAATAACATAAAATATCATATTGGAAAAACATTCAGCACAGATTCTATATTTGCCCAATTTGCGCATATAGATGAAATTGTCAGCCTGGGTTGTAATGTTATAGAAATGGAAACGGCTTCTGCATTCAGAGCAGCTTCATTATCCGGTATTTCTTTGGGTGCATTATTTAGTGTTTCTGATAATACAATCCTGGAAAAATCATTGTATAGTGGAATAACCTCAAAGGATATGGATTATAAAAAAGAAGTTCGGAGGAACATTTTTCCCAAAATTCTTTTAGATGTTCTAAAATGATGAACGAAAAATTTGAATCAACGATAAACTGTTCTCATAAGGTCCCTATAGCTTCATGCGACCCGGAATAATTTTTGCTAAAAATTTTGGAATAAATCGGATAAATGCACTCTTACAGATGTAAATGCAGGCATCCGGTATTGAGTATTTACGATGGCAGATGGCTAATGCCCATTCGGCAATATCGTAGTATTTTTTTTTAAACCATCAGGGCATCCGGTTGAAAAATTGTTTTGTTAATTTTTTAGTCGGAATAAATATTATCAGGTGTCCCTTTCTCTTCAACCGTGCAACCGCCCAAGACCCCTTCCCGGAAAATATCAGCCACGGAATAAATGAAAAAAAAGATTCTGATTACCTACCGATGGGTGTCCCGGTGTTCTGAATTTTTACCTGCATTTCGGGACTTAACGGTTTGACCAGTTCTGCATTGATCGAACCGGACGGCATAGGGTCTATCGGATATTTGAATATCTGCATGCTCGCGATAACATACGACCGCGATAGTGCGGCAGGCGTTCCTTCCTTAACCGAAGGATCAACGTCCGTTGCAAAGACTGATACCGTATTGTCACTGTTGCGGACAATCTCAAACGTCCGGAACTGCTGGGGGAAATCGCGTAATGATGAAGTCTCAACCTCCCAGAAGCCGAGTTCGGGATGGCCGGCATCCGGGGATTTGAAAGCGGTTATGATATTCTGGTGACGATGCCCCGCGATCCACATGAGAAGATTGGGATAGGTATGCAGTTTTGCAATCAGGTCCGTATCGGATACTGCAGCATATTTGTCCCAGGTCAGTAACGGTGCCAGGCCGGACGTTCCCAGTTCGACACCCACCGGCATATGTGCCGCAATGATCATGAGCTTGTTTTCAGCCTGACCTGTATCGAGTTCATGTACCAGCCACTCATACCGTTTCTTATCCAGAGATGCGTGCCCGTTGGAGGAGAAATCAGGTGTATTCTCGTCCGTCATGGTATCATCGAGGACAATGACCTTGACCGGTATATCCGATTTCGGTTCGAACGAATAACAGGCAAATCCCGTTGTTACGGCAGACTGGTTGAACCCATGTCCTGCCGGTGCTGAAATTGAATGGTTAAATTCACCGATCCACTCTGTCCGTGAAAGGAAACGGCGGTCAGGATCCGCAGGTACCCGGGGAGGCCCGTTCGGGAATTCACTCACGGTCCCTGCGCCGGTGATGTTACCATAGGGCGTCCGGCCATCGATCGCCCCCATATAAAAACCACGGCTTTTTATCCGGAGTTTATCGGTGATGACATTACCTATGTTGAGTGTGGTATTACCGGTAAAGGTGTTTTTCATATAATCGTCCGGCAGGAACAACCCCATCCAGAAATGATCGTGGTTGCCGATTGCCTGGTACCAGGGAATCGATGCATTCAGCCCGGCAGCCTTATACCTGTCCTGGTAATCATTGAGCGGCCCGGGGATCGGATCGTCGATTACCCCGGAATCCGGTTTTATCGTTTTGCCGTCAAGCACATCGATGTACCATCGCAATTCATTGTACTGGCCGCTGTTGGCGGCGTCACCTAAAAAAATACCAAAGTCAAACGGTTTTTTCAACTGAAGGGCATTTACCGTCTGGACCGCTGCATCAAGAACCTGGGTTGAATACAGCATTACCGGAGAATAGCCTGAAACCATCCCCCACTTATAGCCATAGTAAATTGCCTGGCCGGGAGACTCTTTATCGGTGATGTGGATGTCGGTCATGGCAAAAAAATAGAGAAGCCGTGCCACGGGAGTGACAGAGCCTGCGGAATATCCGGGGGGCATCAGGTCCAGTCTTTTCTCATAACCGAGTCCCTCCCCAAACCGCCATTGGCCATACCCATTTTGTGAGTAACTGGAGACCTGGTGCGGGAGAAGAGCCGGTGAACCGGAAGGCACGGGAACCGGAATGACGGTTCTCTCATGGGTTGTATAGACCGTGGAGTTTATCGGATACCCCCACCCAAGGCTCCCCATATTTAAAAAAATAAGAGATCCTCCAATTACTGCAACAAGAAACAGAGCAACGAGGATTCCGATACTTACCTCTTTTTTCATATGCCTAACGTACGTAATCTTTTGGTTAAATACTATCCAGCCCGCTAGCAGTGAGGGAAACTTGCATAAGGCATTACCGGAAAATTTTCAACCAGAATTTAATTAAAAAATAGGCAGACTCCGCCCGGAAAATTTTTAGACACTCCGCTCATGACTAAAAATTCCCATCTCATAAGCACGTAACAACTCCCTCTGGCAAATCCTCTTCAAACCCGTCATCGTTGCGTAACCAAACGTTTTTTTTTTATTTTCACGCCATGCTCCGCACCTATATCACCCGCATGGTCAATTCCTGATCAGGATTTTCATGATTCTTACCGACTTCCTCATCCCCGCCATCGCGTTTATTGTGGGAATCGTTGCTGCATACTTCTTCTTCCGCCTTCAGATAAGCGCAATCGAAGGGCGGGCACGAAACGATCTCGAACGCTGGAAAATAGAATGCACCAACGATATCCGGAAGGACTCGGTCAACCGCTCACGCTCAACGCTGAAGGGAAGGATCTCCGAACAGATGGCCCCGTTCCTGCCGGAGTTTCCTTTTTCTTCCGCTGACGCCCGGTTCATCGGCAACCCGATCGACTTTGTGGTCTTTGACGGGTACACTTCGGTAAAGGATGACAAGGATGGGATGATCAATATCGTGCTGGTGGAAGTGAAGAAAGGGAAAGGAAGACTTACGCGGGAAGAAACGCTGATCAAAAAGGCTGTCGAGGAGGGTCGGGTTTCGTGGCAGACGATTTTTTTGAAAGATGAGGGGCCGCAAGAGAGTTCCGGCTGAGTGAGGCCGGGGGGATCGATTAGGAAAATTCCAGGATTTTAATCAAGTCCGGTTGAAATGAGCGAGAGCGGGTATCAGCGATAGGGATGAGTTTTTTATGCCGGTATCATATTGTGCCGGCCCGGTATCCCGGATTGTAACCCCGGCAACAGCTGTGTACCGTACAAAAAAAAGGATTACCTGTCGTTCTTCCACAACAGGAAGATCGCACCGCACAGCACAAGTGCCCCGAGTACAGGTGCCGCATTAAGCCCGGCCTTGGTTGGCATAAGTGTAGGTTCCGCTGGCAGGGGTGCCGGGGCGGTTGTTGCCACCGTGAGCGGCTGCAGGGAAACATCCACGGTATTGATCATATCCTGGCGAACCGTGACCAGCGAGGAATAGGGTTTGAACCCGGCAGCGGTAACGCTGATTGTGTGCAAAGTGTTCGTCGTCACATTGGTAAAAAGCGTAGTGCCGGTCCCCATCCCGGCAGCGCCGCCAACATTCATACGGCAGTCTGTGTTATCGATGCAGATTGTGCTGCCTTTCTGGTCAACGTAGACCCGGACCGTGCCGGTTTCTGAGGCGGCGGGAGGAATGACGGGCGTGACGGTTGTTACCGGCATGTTAAGGGGTTTTAAGGTAACGGTGACATAGGTGGATTTTGCGAGATCCACGTACACCGTTGTATAGTAATCCTCATAGTCAGCAGGGCCCCAGACCGTTATCATGTGGTACCCCGGGCTCACACTGGTGAACTGCGTGCTGCCGGAACCGCCGTACACACCCACGTTTTGGTGGCACTGGGTACTGTCGAGGCAGACTGTTCCGCTGCCCGGCGTTACGTCAACCTGGAGGACGGTTATGGCTGGGTTGAGTTGCAGCTCTGCATTGACCACGCTGGTGTGGTCTGAAACCACGAAGATGGTGTCGGACCATTGCAGGTATCCTTTATTCGTGACAACGACCGAATGCCAGGTATTACCGCTGACCGAGAAGAAGGCGTCCGTGGTATCGCAGTTCACTGTATCGATACACGCGACGGCGCCTGACGGTGTTGAATAGACGGCTATCCTGCCGGGTGCGAGCCCCTGGACCTGTACAACGAGAAGGAGCAGGAGCGTAATGATTATAACGATTTTTCCATCTTTGAGGGACATACTGCGAAATAGAAGTGGGTCATGATAAGAGTTTTGGCGAAATACAGAATTTGAGGGGTTTGAGCGGGGGATTGGCGGAGGGAGGTCCAGGGAGAAAATAACGTGCTCCCTTAACCCGGTCGGATCCTAACAACCATAAGGAATTCCCGCGCAATTTTGTAGTAAGGATATAATCCATGCCCGCTCCCAACATTTCCCTTGCAACTACTCTTGGTACACTGAAACTCAAAAATCCGTTCCTGCTCGCGTCAGGGCCCCCGACTGCTTCGGGCGAACAGATCCGGCATGCGTTCAAGCTGGGCTGGGCAGGAGCAGTAACAAAGACCATTGCTCCGGACTCTATGGAAATTGTGGATGTCTCACCCAGGTTTGCGGTTTGGAAATCCGAGAATGCCGGGCTCCTTGGCTTTGAGAATATCGAACTGCTCAGCAAAAAGGATGTTGCGTACTGGACCGGGGAAATTTCTGCGATTAAGAAGGAGTACCCGGACCGTGTCCTGATTGCGAGTATCATGGCGTCTCCCGATCCCCAGGAATGGCAGGAACTTGCCCGTGCCACGCAGGACGCCGGGGCGGATGCGATCGAGCTGAACGTCTCGTGTCCCCACGGGATGCCGGAGCGGGGAGTCGGTGCAGCCATGGGGCAGCATCCCGATCTCGTGAGCAAAGTGACCCGGGCGGTGCGGAAGGTCGTAACCGTCCCCCTGATCGTGAAGCTCA
>Ga0265296_1001073_pt1 | contig 33854 bp, 10 predicted proteins | sample MunlanPumphouse1_FD_189073 | JGI IMG/M metagenome (GOLD analysis project Ga0265296, IMG submission 189073) | Groundwater microbial communities from a municipal landfill in Southern Ontario, Canada - Pumphouse #1 | ecosystem: Environmental > Aquatic > Deep subsurface > Groundwater | place...
TCCCCTTTCTAATCTATCTCGATGAGTTGGGCGGCAAATGGTTTCAGGCGCACGGTAGTCCGCATTTTTCCGCTCACATAAACTTTTGCCGCGGCGGCCTGCTCCGAATGGTTAATTAAATATAGCAAGTTGTTGCCGCTTCCCCTGCTTCCTTTTTCTTCTTCCTTTTCTTTGCGCCAGCGCACCCACTCAACCGCAGACTCACTTTTTACCGTGATTTGCGGCGTTGGCAATTGTTTCCGTATGAATTCCAACAGCTTGCGATTGTCCCAGGCAATTAACGACTGAAACAGGCTGTAAGCGGCATAAATAATTTTGCCTTTGCCCAGTTTCTTTTCGAGGATGGCCGGCAATCCATCTGCAAACTTGGCGATGACGCCGCGCGGCGCCTCGATTAAATCGCGGAAGCCGGAAGCCGTCGCTCCAAACTTATTCAAATTAAGCGGCGCATTGATTATTTCTCCGCCTTGATACTTTACCTCAAGCAAAGAGGATAAATAAGGGATTTCTCTAAGGTGCGCATTTTCATCTTTTACACCAAAACGCGCTTCGGTAATTAATGTTCCGCCGGATTTTACAAAATTATAAACATGGCTGAAGGCCTTTTCGGATAAGAGATAAGGATTAGGGAGGAGCAAAACCTTTTGGGTAATCGGCTCCCGCTCCAGCTGATCGTCAAAAATAAATTTGGGAGACAACCCGCTGCCAAAACATACTCGATAAGCCCCGGCAATGCTATTTAACGAATGGAATAACCCTAAATCCCCCCGCCCCCCAAACCACCCCGCCGGGAGACAGCGCGCCGGCCCTTCTTCCTGGTAGGTTTCAATTTCGCTGGCCTTAAGGAATGCAATCGCAACTTCACTTTTAATTTGATAACCGCGCAGTTTAGTAAAATTATCCTTAATTTCTGCGCTGACTTTTTTTATGGCCGTAAATCGTTCCGTCTCCGACCCGTTCGCATTTAATATACCAAAACCACCGGTTTCACTGCCAAACAAGGCCGGACGAAATGCATGGTACAAAATGCCCTGGGCGCCGTGGGCCAGGCATTGGTGCGCCCATAAGGCCAAATCACTGCCGCTTACTTTTTGCGGATTGCCCCAGCGGATATTGGGCCCGCCTTGCAACTCTGCCACAATAAATTGGGCGCCGGTGGAGTCGCAAATGCCGCGCCAAATATCCGCATTTTCGGCAAACGACTCAACCGAATTATCCGTCCCCTTCGGGTAAACGTCCCAGCCGTACCAGTCCATCCCCTGCGCCACCACCGCGTGATCGGGAACCCGGTTGCACAACCCCACAAAATTATTGGTTCCCACCGGATGTGCCGGATCCAGTTTTTTAATTTTTGCCGACAACTCACGTAAAACAGTATTCAGCCGACTACTCTTAAAACGGAACCAATCTAAGTAAATATGGGGATTGCCCGCATCCCAAAAACCACCCTTGGGAGTGGTAATATCGGAAAAATCCGCAAATTTATTTCCCCAAAATGCCGTACCCCAGGCCGCATTGAGGGTTTCAATATCTTTGTATTTTTCTTTAGCCCAGGCCTCAAATTTTTCCAGTGTATGCGGACAATGGCAAAAATCATGGTTTTCGGTTGAATCCAGCGGAGGATAAGTGGGCTCGTTATCAATCTGCCAGCTCCAAATTACCGGATTATTTTTATACCGCGCCACCACCGCTTTTAGATATTTTTCGGCCAGCTGCAGGTACAGGGCCGAATCACGGCAGGCATTGGGGCGGGGACCATACTCGGGAGTAAGCCCTCCCAAATGATCCACAAATTTCAGCTCAGGATATTTTTTGATGGCCCACTGCGGAACCGCCGCGGTACCAATACCAAATAAAATTTTTATGCCGTTCTTCTTCGCCAACTCTATGGCTTCGTCAAAAACTTCAAAATCAAACCGGCCCGGAGAGGTTTCAATGTTGCCCCACGCCATTTCCCCAAACCGCACTACGTTCATGCCGGCTTCCGCAATAAGAGAAAAGGCCCGGGGCAAATATTCGCGCGGCCAGAGGTCTGGATAAAAAGTTACGCCAAAAACAAATTCCGCGGCGCTTTGGGTGGGCTTCAGTTGCTTCTTCATTCTACCGTAACGCTTTTAGCTAAATTTCTGGGCTGGTCAACATGGCAGCCGCGCTTCACCGCAACATAATAAGCAAACAACTGCAGGGGCACCACGGCCAAAATGGGACTGACTTCTTCAACCGAGGCCGGGATATAAACCACTTCGTCCGCCCTGTCTTTAATTTCAAAATCGCCTTCGGTGGCGACTGCAATCACTATGCCGCCGCGCGCTTTGACTTCTTCAATATTGCCCAGGATTTTGTCGTAGCGCCGCCCCTTCATGGCCAAAACCACCACCGGCATATTCTGGTCAATCAAGGCAATGGGCCCGTGCTTCATTTCTGCCGCCGGATAGCCCTCAGCATGGATATAAGACACTTCTTTTAACTTCAAGGCGCCTTCGAGCGCCACCGGGAAACCCTTGCCCCGCCCCAGATACAGCGCATTGGTACTGCGGAAATAGCGTGCGCTCATTTTTTCAATCTCTTCCTCTTTGGCCAGGATCCGCTCCATTTTGTCCGGGATTTCCATTAAGTGCCGGATCATTTCCATGGCCTCCGGCTGAGCTACGGTTTTTCTTACCCGGCCAAACAAGATGGTCAATAAATAAATGACCGCTAACTGGGTGGTAAAGGCCTTGGTTGAAGCCACGCCAATTTCCGGGCCGGCCTCGGTGTAAATGACGCCGTGTGATTCCCGCGCAATTGAAGAGCCCACTACGTTACAGATGGAAATTACTTTTGCGCCGCGCGCCTTGGCCTCCCAAATGGCTCCCAGGGTATCCGCCGTTTCGCCGGATTGGCTGACGGCCACCACTAAAGTTTTTTCGTCAACAATCGGCTCCCGGTAGCGGAACTCCGCCGCATACTCCACTTCAGTCGATATCTTGGCAATGCTTTCCATCAAATATTCGCCGACCAGCGCCGCATGCCATGAAGTGCCGCAAGCCGTAAAAATTACGCGGTCAAATTGCTTGATTTCTTTCAGCTCCAGGTTAAGCTCGTCAAAATGGATTTTAGCCGCTTCCATGTCTACCCGGTTGGCAATGGTCTTGCGCAGGGCGTTGGGCTGCTCATGGATTTCTTTCAACATAAAATGTGCGTAGCCGCCTTTTTCGGCGGACTCCGGGTCCCAGGAAACAAAAGATGGTTTTCTCTTAACCGGATTACCGTTTAATTTGTAAATTTGCACCGACCGGTTTTTTACGGTGACTACTTCTTCGTCTTCAATATAAAGAATGCGACTGGTATATTTGACAATTGCGGCAATATCCGAAGAAATGAAGGTCTCGTTGTCACCCAGGCCGATTACCAGGGGGCTGCCCTTGCGCGCCACCACAATCCGGCTGGGTTCATCTTCGCTCAAGACGGCAATGGCATAGGATCCCACCACTTCGTGCAGTGCATCCATCACTGCCTGGGTAAGATCGCCGCTAAAATGTTTTTCCACCAAATGGACCAAAACCTCGGTGTCAGTGGCGGACTTAAATTTATGACCTTCTTCGGCCAAGCGCCGGCGCAATTCCAGATAATTTTCGATGATGCCGTTGTGGACCAGCGCAATTTTGCTGTTGCAGCAAACGTGAGGGTGGCTGTTTACATCAGAAGGACGGCCGTGGGTTGCCCAACGCGTGTGGCCAATACCAATGGTCCCGCCAATCGGCTTGTCGCGCAACAATTCTTCCAGATTGCTGATTTTACCTTCGCGTTTGGCGACAAAAACGTGCCCGTGTTCAATGGTGGCAACCCCGGCGGAGTCGTAACCGCGGTACTCAAGCTTTTTTAAGCCCTCAATTAAAAATGGAAGGGCTTCACCTTTTCCGATATATCCAAAAATTCCGCACATTTTTATATCCTAATCAGCGCGACTGGGATAACACAGCTTCTACTTCACCTTTGGCCAAGCTAAGTTGTTTTGCAATTTCAACCGTCTCGACGTCATTGTTGGAGCCGGTCACATAATCCCACATAATGCCAAAACGTCTGGTCAAAATTGGTTCCAGCACACCCCAGGCCGGGATACACGGATAGGTTTTGCCATATTTAATTGCTTCCTTAAATACCCGGCGGTGCGGATCGGAAGAAATATAAGGATCGTTAAACGCTTCCAGCCGCGACGGCATAAACCCGGTAGCTTTGGCATAAGCAATTTGGGCGTCTTTTTCCATTAAGAATTTGACTGCCCGCCAGGCCTGTTCCCTGTGTTTGGATGCCTTGAAGATTGACAAATTAGACCCGCCGACAAAAGTTGCCCTGCCCTTGGGCCCCGCCGGATACGGCGCCACGTCAAAATTGCGCGACGCAATTGATCCGGCCGCCCCGCCCTGCTGGGGAGGCGTGGTCAAGGTTTTTACTTCGTACGGGCCGTCAAAGTAAATGGCAGTGGCTCCCTGGTTAAAGTTGCTCGAAACCTGGGCGGAATTCAATTCAAGATATTCAATCGGGACGTAACCCTTCTTAACCAAACTGATGTAGAACAAGACCGCATCCAAATTTTCTTTGCTGTCCAGCACCGATTTTTTTGCATCCGCCGACAGGAAATCCCCGCCCGCTCCCCACATCCACGGCGCCAGGTTATGGATGACGTTCCAGTCGTTTTTGCCGGAAATTCCTAAGGGGGCAATTTTAATGCCGTCAACTATCAGGTTGGCTTTTTTAATTTTAGCCAGCGCCTTTTCAAAGCTGTCCCAGGTATCCAAATCTTTTGCGGTTAAACCAACTTTATTAAACACGTCCGTGCGGTAATACATGGCCCGGGCATCCACAATCCAGGGAATGGAGGTAACCTGGTCACTGCCGCAAAGGCCGCGCGTAACCCAGGCCGCCGGGACAAACCCCGCCCCCCCGCCAATTTCCTGCACTTTATCCTTCAGGTCCCACAGGGCATTCATGCTGGAAATGGCCCCCACCCAGGTTGAGCCAAGCTGAACAATATCGGGAACGTCGTTGGAGGTGGCGGCAGTGGTAATTTTGGTCCAGGCCGCACCCCAGTCAACCGAGGTAACCTTGATTTTAATGTCGGGATTGGCTTCCTCAAACGGCTTGAAGATGGTTTCCAAATCCTTAACCGGCTCAAGCGAGTTAGGCATGATCCAGATGTCTAAGGTAACGGGGCCGGTTTCGGTTTTGTTGGGACAAGCGGTCAGGAAGGGAACCATAAATGCAACCAGTAACAAGAATATGACCTTACGGGACATGGGGACCTCCTTTTGGATTTTGTCATTTGGATTTGGGTTTTCTGCTGCCTGCTATCCTCCGGACAACAACTTGTAAATTATACCAAACCCAGAGAGGAAAGCAAAGGTGATAAAGGGCGCAAAAATGCGGCCATTCGGCGGCAGGATTTGACGTAACCCTTGACGCAAACTTGACGCAAACTTGACGCAAATTATAATTTACAAGATATGTTAGAAGGTGGTAGTTTCCGGTAAACGCGAGGTCTCCTGCGGCCGCATTGAAGTCTTCTTAAACCCCGTCACCCAGCTCATCAGCTCCTTAATTTTAGCGCTGGCAAAGCTGGTTTTAGAAAGCATGGTAACCGCTTCGGCGCGGGTTAAGCCGCCTTTGGGAGAAAGCGTTGATGTTTTTACGTAATCGAGCATGCCCGCATTTTTGGCCGCCTGCACGTACTTGGCGGGCCAGCTTTTTTTGCTGACGTCCGCATAAGGATTGATTGTGACTGTTTCATCTAAAGGCAGTTCATCTACCCGGGCCAAAACCGCAATCCCCTCCGCCCGCGAAATTTGTTTTTCGGGTTTGAATTTGCCGTCCGGATAACCTTCCATCAACCCCGCCACCTGCGCGGTTTTGATGTAAGCATTGGCCCAATGTTGGGCCGGGACATCTTTAAATGATTTTCCGCCATCCGCCAAAGCCAGGCCACTAGCACGAACTAACAATGCCGCTAATTCTGCGCGGGTCAAGGCCCGGTCAGGCCGGAAAGTGCCATCGGGATAACCTTCCACCAACCCCAGCGTGCCGGTTTCTTCAATTGGGCTTTTTGCCCAGTAGTCCGTGCCAACATCTTCGTAAGAAGTAAGGCGGATGACCCGGCGGTCAACGCTGGCCAAAACTGTATTTTTCTTTGTATCCCTGGCCTCGATGGCAATTAATTTTTTGCCCAATTCCTTAGCCGGAATGGTCAAATCAAATTTCCCGTCTTTATCCAGCGGGATAAACACGCCATCGATACTGACTTCGGTTTGCTTGAAGTCAACGTTCTTTACGATACCGGAAACCGCAATCGTGTCTTCATAAACCACTTTCTTATCATCCGGGCTCAACACTTGTATTTCGGTCGGCAAGGTCTTGGTAAAAAGCGGTTTGATGTCGGTGCCGACGTAAGAGAGCGAGAAAAAGTGCGTCGTGTCATCGGCTACGCCATTGTAAGGATGATAAGCATAATCAAATTCAATTCCACCCATCCGAATGCCCACCCCGGCTGTAGGATTGCTGACCACGCCGCCGGAAATCGCCGCCGGATCCTGGTCCAACCCTGCGCGCAACGCCAGCGCCGGAACCGGCCAGTATTCGGCGCCCAGGTGCATGGTTGTACTTACGCCAGATTGCTCCAGCGGATAATCAACGTCCAGCGCAAGGATTAAATCCTGGTCGCTGGCATAGAGGGATTTTTCCTTGTCCCCCATCACATTCAATTTTATTCCGGCTTTGGCCGTGGCCGCAATTGCGTCGGAAGTGCCGGTGTTACGGGTAATGACGCCGCCCATGGATGCAGGCAGGATATTTACAAAATTGGCGCCCAACGCCATCCAGGGAGTTGGGTTGCATAACATGCCGATATCTGCGTCAAACCCCGAACCAGCCGCGGATTCAATGGAAGCGGTACCGGTGCCGCCGCTGGAAAAATATTTCAGGTCGGCGCCAACCTTAACTCCCTTGATCCCGCCGATGGCGCCAAAATCCGTGCCGTAAGATAAAACCAAAACGTTATTATTCCAGGTGCCGGTTCCCAAAGAACCGCCGTCGGAATCGTACAGATCAATATCGGAAATGTTGGAAGAAATTAACCCGACGCCAAACGCGCTGTTGCCCGCCGCATTGGGATAAATCCCGCCCACCATTACGTAATTGACATCCGAAACCAGCGAAGTGTACATACTGGTTAATTTGACGCCTTTTTGCTGGCCCAACCCCGCCGGGTTAAAGAATAATGTCTCGGCTCCGTCCGCTACCGCAACATAGGCCTTGCCCATCCCCAAAGGTCTGGCGCCGACACCGATGTAAGTCGGGTCAACTATACCAGATGCAAAAGCCGGCGCAATTAACATCAACGCCAATATAATTCCGGATAATGTACCGAGCAAATTAGATTTGTGATTTTGGATTTTCATATTTATATCCTCTTAATCACCAAAATCTTACCCTTGGCGATCAACTCTTTAGTTGAGTCGTTCACTACCCTGATTAAATACACGCCGTCACCCACCACCGCCCCGGTGTAATCGCGGCCATCCCATTCAATCTGGTTGGTGCCAACCAACAAGGGTATGGTCACCTGGTCAACCATCCGCGCCGCCATGTCATACAGGTACAAGCTGACTGTAATGCTTTCGGTAACCGTAACTTCTATTTTTACCGTACCATCGCTCAACGGGTTAAACGGATTAGGATAGGCCTTGGCCCGCGTTGAAGTTGCAATGACGCTAAACACGTAGGCCTCACTTAATTCATCGATACTTAAGGCGCTATTCTTGCGATAAACGCACAAATCATATTTGCCGTTAGTGAAAGTAGTGGGCAAGTTAAAGAGAATTAGCGTGTCGCTCCAATAGATCACGGAGCCAACCGATGTGCCGTTCAAGGTGACTTGTGATTCGCCTTCTTCACTGCCAAAGTTTGATCCGACAATTCCTACGGTACTGCCTACCACGGCCTCTCTCGGGTTCACCGATTGAATCACCGGAGTGCTGTCGCCAACTTCCACGGCTTCGGTGGTAGCAATAATATAATCAATGTAATGGTAAGCGCTGGACGTGGCTTCGGAAGTATAAACCACGTGGTATTCATCAATGACGCGGTCAAACGTACCGTTGCCCACGGCTCCGCTGCTGTTTCTGGTAAATGCGGACAGGTTCAGTACCACGCGGTGCCAGTTCGTATTGTAGAGCGCCACTAATGCAGACGACCAGGTTTCTCCGTCAATTGAATTGGCTTCTTTTAAATCCAGCCGGAAGGCATTATTTGATCCATCGCCTTTAACGTACATCACAATATAATTGGCGGAAGAAATATCCAGGTTGTCTCCCAGCGTTTTGCCAAAACCGCCGCCCCAATCGTCGGATAGATCTGCGAAAGTGTATGCAACCTTCATGGCATTGGACCCCTCCGCCACTGTGCTGCTTTGCACCTCAACCAATGGACAAGACGAATCGCTGTCAAATGTAAAGTAATTTGTGGTTGTGCTGTCTTCATAATCATCGATTACCATGTTGCTGGCGGTGGTGACCGTAAAGTCCTTTGCGTTAGTGGCCTCGCCGCTAACTAATAGATACACGTTGTAGGTCTGGTAGCTCAATCCGGTTGGCACAACTGCTACCACCCTGGAATCAATCCAGGAAGTAACCGGCGCGTAAGTTGTATTAGCCAAACTGTCCGCAAACGCCACCTGATTGGCTCCCTGCTCACCGCCAAAGTACAGCCCGGAAATTACTACCGTCCCTCCAATGGCTCCGCTGGCAGGACTGATCTCCGAAATCGAAGGCGTATGCACCGATTCGCCGGAAGAGTTGGTAATAGTAATATAATCCGTCTGCACGCTTTCCTCGTCCCCGCCGCGGATAATTTTAATGTAACCGCTTTGCGCGTCAGAAGGAACTTTTACGTCCACCCGACTGCCATCCCCCCACCACGACACGTTATCGGCATCGCTGGAATATAAACGTAATTTATGGTCAATCCCGCCAGAACCGGTAAATTGGACTTCTCCGCTGGCGCCTAACCGCGCGCCCGAAATTGAGATACACGTGCCGGGGGCGGCTTCAGTGGTTTGACTGCCAATGGTGGCCGCACCAAGTGAAACAATATAGTAAACCTGGCTCACGGCAGGGTCAGATGCAACTCCGGCAGGTGTACCCACATTGGTTTCGCCGGATTGCAAGGTATACCCCGCGCTATAGTTGGCTCCGTCATAGGAAAAGACGTTGTAATAGTAAATCGTACCATTGCTTACATTATCTACATAAGTATGCAACGAATCAGTAATTCTGGCGCCGGGTTCAATCCGCGTGCCATCGGCATAGGATTCTGGTGTGCCGTCAGTTGATCGCACAATTAAGGTTGCTACTGCGCCGCCGTCGGCATAATTGTCAAGCCAGTAAACGTTGACTACCCCGTCACCTGAAGTTACATTTAAATAATAAGGCGGATTGGGCGCCACCACGGTTAACCCGGAATATACATTGCTTTCAAACGTTGTAGCCGGAATAGATACTTTGATGCTGATCGCACCCGCTTCAATTGTGGGCACATAAACCTTAATATAATATCTGGTTTGCGCTTCCGCTGCGTAAGCGGCCAGGGTATCGTTTACATAAACCTCGTAAGTACCCGCCCCCAGGTTGGTCCCACTGATTCCAATGATTTGCCCTACTTTCACTTCATTGGTAACGCTGCCGTCAGCTTGCCAGCCGTACACGCCGGAAATGTGCGGCGCGGAAAACACAGCAGAAGCCGCTTGCGGACGTCCCACGTTAGTTTCGCCTTCGCGCAAGGTATACCCGCTGCTGTAATTGGTCCCGTCATAAGAAAAGACATTGTAATAATAAGTGCTCCCGTTAGTTACGTCAGTATCCGAATACGCCCCCATATTTGAGGAAATTTCCGAAGTTGAATAAATTACTGTGCCGTCGGTTATGCTTTCGGGCGTCCCCTCACTCTCGGTTGCTTTAACTAAATATGTCGCCACCACGCCGCCGTCGGCATAATTGTCCAGCCAGTTAACCGTCACCAAATTGTTTTCTGAAAATACATTCAAATAATACGGAGGATTGGGCGCAGCAATGGTAAGCCCCGTATACGGATCACTGGAAACTCCGGTAGCGGCATTCCTTACCGTTAAGCTGGATTCCCCGGCTGACAGTTCCGGCACATAAACTTTAAGAAAAGTCGCACTCTGTGCTTCGGTGGTATAGGTTGTCTGCACACCATTAATATATACTTCATAAGTCCCCGCGCCTAAATTGGAGCCGCTAATGCCGATCAACTGGCCCACGTGTACACTTGAAGTTGCCGCGCCGCCCGAAAGCCAGCCATAAGCGGCCCTTACCTGCGGAGCAGATGATCCCGTGGCCCCAGCCGCGGGCTGACCCACATTGGTTTCTCCGCTTTGCAGCGTATAACCTGCACTATAATTGATCCCGTCATACGCAAATACGTTGTAATAGTAAACCTGGCCATTAATTATTTCGGCCGGATCATCATCAAGATAGGTTTGGCTTTCGATTGTAAGTGAAGTCCAGGTAAGAATTGGCGTCCCGGAAATTGCCGTACCGATTGATTCAGGCGTTGCGGTAGATGATCTTGAAATAACTGTCGCCACTACGCCCGCTTGCGTGTTATCCGCCCAGCTGACACTAACGATGGAATCTCCGGAGTTAACGTTCAGGTAATACGGCGGTTGTGGAGGTATCACGGTAACCCGATCAACGTTACTGCGCTCTCCGGAATAAGAATTAACAACCTCAACCGTGGTCGAGCCCAAACGAAGAGTTGGCACAATCACCGACAAAAAGTAAGCATTATTGGTAGCGTCCGCAGCGGCATCATATTCAGCCAGCTGCCCGCCAACATACACTTCGTAAGTGCCGGCGCCCAAATTTGTACCTTGAATATTCATGCGCTGACCCACATAAACTTCAGTGGTAGTAGTTGAAACCGTAAGATAGCGAATCGCATCCGTTATGACCGGCACGGTGCTGATTGCAGTTGCGTCCGGAGTAGCGCTGTCATAAACTTCAGTCGTATTGTAGTGCCCAGCCAAATCATGCGCATACACGCGATAATAATATTGCGTGCCGTTGGTAACGGTAGCATCAATGGTTGAAGACCCGGAATTATTGTAAACAAAATTTATGGTCTTGCCGCCGGAAATAAGACTGGCGCCAACTGAATAAGCAGTAACCTCGTTAGTTGGCGTCCAGGTTATTCGTGAAGTGGACCTGCCAATTAAAACACCGGAAAATGCCGTTTCGGACGGATTGGCCCAGGTTAACGAAACCTGGTTATTGCCGGCCGAGGCATTTAAATAATAGATCTGGTCCGGCGGTTTGATGGTAAAGATACTGGTCGATCCCCTGCTCCCCGCCGTAGTTTCAACTGTAATATATCCCGTCTTCACTCCCTGCGGTAGCCAAACACCAATCTTTGCACTGCTGTACCATTCGTAACCGGACGTCTCGGATCCACTGTCTGCAGAAATTGATACTCCGCCGATTCTTACGCCGGTTAATGTCGTTGATGTTGCCCCAAAGTTGGTTCCGTTGATCTCGATGTAGTTGCCTACTTTACCCTCGTTGGTCGTTACCCCAACCGAATTGGTAATACTGGTGATGTTTGGCAACCCGGCGTCCGGCGTAGCGCTGGCAGTAACTTCTGTCGTGTTATAATGGCCGGCCAAATCGCGAGAAAAAGCCCGATAATAATACCGGGTGCCATTGGTTAAACTACTATCTGTTGCGGTTTCAAGTGCCCCATGGTACACAACCCTGATCCCTGTTCGCGGGGTAGACCCAGCCGTATAGGATGTATACTCATTGGTCGGTGTCCAGGTTACAGGAGATGAGCTGCGCACAACTAATGTACGGTAAAAAGCCGTATCCCAATCGGGGTTCCCCCAGGTTAAAGTAACAATGCGATTGCCGCCGGTGCCGCTTAAATTATAAACCTGGTCCGGCGGTTTGATGGTGAAAGTGTGCCCCCAGTTTGCAGAAAGGGTTGTCGTCGCGGGTCTCACTTCAACCGTAATATCCCCCGTTTTTACACCCTGCGGCAACCAAACGCTGATTGAGGTGGAATAATCCCAACGGTAACTGCTAGCAGAAAGCGTCACCCCGCCAATTTTAATGGCGCTGACTTCGGTTGAAATTGCGCCTAGGTTTGTCCCTACAATTTGAATATAACGGCCATCGGCTTTACCTTCGGTAGTGGCATGGCCGCCGCTATCATAAATTCCGGTAATGGTTGGCGCGCTGGACTCTGGCGTGCCAATCACGATTTTAGCCGCACTGTAATTTAAGCCATCGGATGCAAACGCACTGAAATAATAGGTGGTGCCGTTGGTTAACCCCGTTTTTGTAATAAAATGGGTGCCGCCCGAATAAGTTCCACCGTATAAACTGCCAATAACTATCGAATCACGCGGTGAAGTTGCCGCGCGCGTGGTTGAATAAACGACTTCATTTGTAGCCGCCCAGGTATTATCCAGCATGCTTAACATAATTTGCCGGTCGCCTTCGGACACCAAAGTGAAAGAATATACTGGTTCCGGTGCCAGCACGGTAAGGGCGCATGACGTTGTGCCATAAGAATTAGTGATAACGATGTCGATGCCGCCAGCCTCAATGGTTGGGATAGTAAAACCGGCTTCCGTTGAAGCATTTAAATCATAATCTACGCTTACCGTCCGGCTGGCCCCTTCCAATGTTATTGTAGTATCCGAGCCAAAATTGGTGCCTAATACATATATATAGTTGCCCACGCGCGCCTCGTTGGTGGCGACAAAACCGGAGGTGCCGGTGGTATAGGTTCCGGTGGTGGTGGGGGGAGCCAAAACGCCTGAGTCAGTTACAATTGAAAAACCTTCGTAGGTGGTTGCCAGGCCCGCGCCGTTGGTGACCACGATGTCAACCAAGCCACGATACGTAACCGTAGATGGGATCGTTAGCGCAATGTGCCCTTCTTCAGTTGCGTAATATTCATCATCGGCCCACCAGTTAATGTTTGAAGCGGAATGCGCCGCTGTAACAATGTCGCCGGAATCAAAAGAAAACAAAGAAGTTGTCGTGCCATCTTCAAAAAATTCAATTTTACGGGATGAACCGGTATTATCAAACCCTTCTCCGGTAATGTGGATATCGGTCCCGGGTTCAGCATTGGTAATTTGCGCGCCGGCATCCGCCCCGCTGGGTTCAAAAACACCCGCAATGTTAAACCGCAGATTCAGCTCGCGTGTGGCGGGCGTGCGGTTATAATTTGGCTTGCCGTCATGGATAAAAGTTTGGTAATAATATATTTGGCCGGCGGCAGGAAGGGTTTCCGAAGCACTAGTACTGGCATTATCGTCATATATAACAGAAGAGCCGGATGGCGCAGTAAAAGAACTGCCGTCTACGGGATAGCTGGAAGTGCTTAAGGGTGCGCCGTTTGAGCGAACCAGCAAAACTCCGCAATTTTTTGCCGTAAGACTGCTGTAGCCGCCGCTGGCTAACGCGCTGGTTACCGACCAACCCAAACTAACCGTGGTGGAAGTAACCGTTGGCGGCGCGCTAAAAGTTGCCGTACTTGGTGGCACAACATCAACGGTATAGGTTGTGGCAACATAATTATCAATGACCTGAATTTGGACGCTGGTGCCAGCCAGAATATCTTCCGGCACCAAAAAGCAAATCGCGTCTGAGTCCCAATAATAAATTTCCGCGGCCGTAACCGCAAGCGAAGTCCCGTTAATTAAAAGACCGTATTGAATACCATCTACCAAAGAATTTTGTGTCCCGGAAGAAGCATAGCCCGCATCCAAGTTAGTAAAGCCGGCGGCAGAATCGTAAACCACCATCAATAAATATTGGCGGACTTCGGTGGTATTGGTGGCAGTGCCGCCATACGTATTAGCCGTGGAGAACGGAGACCGGAAGCTGGCGGACCTGGTGGTATCCATGCGGTACATATTTGTAATCGCAACCGCCGAGGCGGAGCTGGCCGCAAGACAGAGGACGAAAAATGCGATCAGAATATTTTTAAAACTTCTAATCATCTTTTAGTTTCTCACTTCCAATTATCAAACTCAAGCACAATTACACGCTTAAAACACCATAGTGTCGTCAGTATCTGAAACTACTACACCGTTATACAATACCGCTTCGGAATAAATTTCCATCGGGCCAATTAAGTCATCGGTAGTAGTAACCCGCATGCAATTATCGGTGCCATATTGAGTTGTTCCGTATAAGGATTCGTATATATAAAAACCGGGAGCCAGTACCCCCGCAATCGTTCCCCCTCCCGAGCTGCCAAAACAAACATCGAATACATCTCCCCCCTGAATATAATTAGAGAACGAACTTTGGGGCTCGACCAAATAAGGCAAATCCACGTTGGTGGAGCTGGTCAGCCCTTCCGAATTGGTGGCGATAATTGCAAGGCGGTTGGTGCCAACCAAAGTATACCAAGGCACTCCTTCAACGTATAATTCTTTGTCCGCGGCGCTGTATTGACCCCACCATTCATAGCCGGGTTCAGCTGAATCATAAACCAGGTCGCCGTATACAGTAATATTGGCACAGTCAGTCAGCCCCGTAGTATGGTCAGCATAGTGGCCAACGCCGCAATCAGCTTCAACGGCATCCATTCTGCAATCTAAAATTCCAACTCGAATTTGGTGCCAGGTATTATCGCCCGCCACTTGGCTGGTTCCTTCTGATACCGCCTCAACGTAAAGGAATGAGTCCGGCGAATACCTTTCGCAAAGGTATTCATCGCTGGCGGACAACACGGTAAACGTATATGGATTATTAAATCCATCGTACGCCATAACTGTCCCCGTTGCCGAATCCGCTACACTGCACAACAAAGTATAGGTGGCATAGGCATCGGTTTCAGCAAAACTTAGCGCTAATGCTTGCCCGGTTTGGGTTGAAGCAACGCCATCTTTGGTGATTGCCCAATTATATTCGGCGCCTGTGAAATCAGGAGAAACCGAACAGGTAAAAGTCCGTTCTTCGCCGGTATATACTTGAGCCGCACTGTCCACCGTAACCATTGCACTACGGCGGCTTACATAAAGCGCGGTCTGGCTGGAACTGTCTGCAGTATCTGCTACCACCGTTCCCCTGTCATCGGTTACCCTAACTCCTAATATTGCGCCGGTGGCTTCTTGATTAAAATATATTGTCGCGCCGTTGCATGTTTGGCCAGAAAGGGTGCCCGCCTCAAATGTCCAGTCGCAGGCCCATGCCGGCATAATATCAAGGTTTTCAACGTCGGGCGCAATAATGAGAGAAACCGGCTCAGAACTCCCCAAAGGATGCTGGTTCCCATCCACCTCAATGTTGGGGGCACGCCGGCTGGCAATCTGCACTGCTTTGTCTACTGCCGCAAACGTATTCCCGGTTGCAATTTCAGTGATTTCAGCCGTTACCACATAAGCCGACACCCTGTCTCCGGAACTGTCGGCCCCGGAAAAATAAAACCGGCGGGCCGCTTCCCCGTTGGTCCCTTCGGCCGCTATTTCTGCGCCGCTTCTACTATCATAAGCCCGCATGGCAACAGAATAATCTGCCGTATTGTAAGGAAATTCAACCTGCCATCCGAGCACATCCCCAATAAACCCCCCAGCAATATCGTTAAAATCGGTATCGCAATTTTCCACACATAAAATTTTAATACTGCTGGAAGCCGGGTCAGCCTGCGCAGTTACATAAATTTCTTCTTTGGTCCCTAGTTTACCGTTCGTATCTGACACATCAAGTTTATATTCATAATCCCCCGCACTTGTCAGAGTAAACTCTTGGGCGGGGTTGGTTGCGCCGTCAATTTTTGTCCAGTCGCTGGAACCATTGCTCTTATTTGACCATTGATATTGCAGTGTATCTTTTCCAGTATAATCTTCAACGCTGGCTGACATGGAAAAGGTTTCGCCAACTAACACAAAATCCGCCGCAGAGCCGCGATCAATTTTGATCTCAATCTCGCTGGTTGCATAATGATTGCAAGCAGCTAAGCTGAGCAACACACTGGTGGCAACAACCCCGGGCAACCTCCCACTCATCGATATGCCTAAAGTTGCCGCTCTTAATCCGCGGCCTAATCCGCTAATTGTTCTGTCTGCTAAACCTCTGTGGGTTAAATCGCTGCCTGTTCTCCGGCTGGAAACAGATGGAATGCTTACTCTATGGCTATCAAAAGTTGGCATATGAAACTCCTCCCTAAAATATTTATGCAAACCAAGGCCAATTGTATATAGCGTTGGCCTGCTTCTCTTTCCATATATTTATCGTGATTTTTGGGGGAAAATCTCACTTTTTGAGAGTTTTTTTTGGTGATTTGCGGTTATTTGAAAAATGGCGAGGGCCCAGATAAGACACTCTTATGGATCAATATTTATTAGCTAAATTAGCCAATGAGCTGCTAAATATTTTTACGGTTACCTATAATAAATCAGATACTATTTGCTTAGCATCCTTTTTGTTAAAGCCAGCCCTAATTAACATCCGTTTCATTTCCGTTTTATCGAATCCCAACTTTTCCATTTCGTACAATGTCATTTTTATGTCGGAATGGTTATCCGTCATACGCCAATCGAGTAAAGCCTCAATAAATATTTTGGCCACAGCATCCCGGCCTTCCCCCGCCCGCGCCATTTCAATCGCAATCCTTCTTAGGGCTTTTGGCCTTTCCCCCTGGGCTGCGATCTTTCTTGCAACTTCCAGCGCTTTTTCAAATAATCCTGCCCTCGCCATTTCAATCGTAATCTTCTCTGCCATTTCGCCCCTGTCAAGCCCAAGCATCTGCATCATGGCCAAAGCTTCCGCAAATACCGGCACAATGTCATCTTCAGGTAAACCAGTGCTAGCCATTTCAGCGCCAATACAATTTAGTGCCTCCACCTTTTCCGGTGAATCCGGCGCCTTCCGCGCAATTTGCAACGCTTCAGCAAATAAACCAGCCTTTGCCATTCCAATTGCCGCGTCCCTTAACACCGGATCGCGCTCAGAATCAAAAAGTATCATTGTACGCACGGCATCAAGTAATTCAGTGCATATTTCATGTAACTTTTCCTTTCCCGGCCCAGTCCGGGCAATTTCCGATGTGATACCCTTAATAAGCTGGTCGACAAACCATCTACTTTCTTTTTCTTTAAAACAATCCTTCGCTACCTGCAAAGCTTCAAAAGCCAACCCTGCCCTTACCATTCGCACCGCAGCGCCTTGAATATCTGGGCGATAAGTCATGCTTCGAAACGCGTTAGAAAACGCCTTTACAATTATTTTTTTATCAGGTTTTAGTTCGGCTATCTTAAAGGCAATTTCCATTAAAACCTTTGCCTTTCTATCTGAACGTTCAACGCATTGAGCAGCTTCCGACGCCTCCAAATACACCGGCACAACATCAACCGCGCCTAAACCGGCGGCCGTCATTTCAGCTGCAATCGCCATTAGCGCTTCAGCTTTATAAGCCCGAGTACTTAGGGGATAAATTGTTCTAGCCAAACTTAACGCTTGGGCAAATAATCCGGCCTTTGCCATCCCCACAGCAACAATCGTTATGGCCGAATTTTTCAACTCGAGATTAGCCGCAGCGAAGCTATCCTCGGCGTTAACCAAAACAAGTGCTTCGTCAAATAATCCAATTTTCACCACTTCGGAAATAATGTTACAAAAACAAAATTCCCTGTAATTCGAAGTCAAAAGCTTCTCGTCTTGCAAGGTATTAACCATGTGGGCCGCTTCTGTAAACACATTAACCTTTTCTTCCTCGCTATTTGTTGCCTGTGCTACCCCAATCGCAATTCCTTCAATTACATCAGCCTTGTACAAATATATATAATCCATTTTGGCCGCTACTTGCAAGGCGGCAGAAAACTGCCCGGCCTTAGTCAGTTCATCGGCAAGGGTTTTTAAGGTTATGTCCGAACATTTAGCCCTGTTCACAATTTCCAACGCTTCGGAAAATAACCCAGCTCTTACCATTTCAATAATAATCTCTTCAATAATCGAAGGATGAGTCTCGTCTTCCAAAATTTCCATAAATACTTTTTTTGCTTCATCTTGGAGACCAGCACGCGCCATCGCGCTGGCAAGCCACCTCAAACTAAGTGCTTTTAACCCTATGCCGAATGTGTCTTTTGTCGCCCGCGCTGCTTGTAACGCTTCAGCAAATCCTTCTGCAAGCTGATCAGGCGTTAATCCGGTCTTTGCCAGCGCTTCCAACGTAGCAGATAAAAGTCTTGCCTGCTCAAAAGGTTCAAGTTTAATATCCTGCGCCACTCCCAAAACCTTATAAAACATAGCCATTCCCTGCTCTTTGCCTATCCCAGCCCGGACGGCCTCTTTAACAATATCAACTATATCGTCAACATACCAAGAAGAAAATCCCAAATACTCTTTGGCCTCCACCGCATCTATGAACACGCTTCCAAATACGGTTTTATCTATTCCCGCCTTTGACATTTCAACGGCAACTCGCTTCTTAAAATCATATTTTTCACACAGGCTCAATGCTTCCGTGAATATCTTGACTACAATCATTGCGCCAACCTCGGCTTTAGACATCTCCACCGCAACCGCAACTAATGCTTCAGCTCTATCAGGAAAGCTCCGGATATTGCGCGCCGTTTCTAGCGCATCCTCAAAAAATCCAGCCATCGCCATCTTCCATACAATCTGCACAATGGTTTGAGGGTCAACAATGCGCGCCTTAAACGCCTCCCGATGCAACATTTTCCGCAAAATCTCTTTATCCTCAAGCGTAAGGGGGTAGCGGTCTTTTATTCCATCATCATCGACTGATACAAAATTTTGCAGATAAAATTTTGCCTCCGCCTCAACAATCTTCCCGTCATGATTTAAATCTGCCTCCACTGCATAATTTTCCCCGATGCGCGAGCATCTCTCTATTGCCCCATCATTATCTGCGTCATTGAAACCCGCATATTTATACAGCTCTTCCAGTGAATGCAAATGATAATGCTTGTCGGCCCATCTTTTGCCATGAATTTCAAAACTCATATTACCCTCCGGAGAGAAATTTAATTATGGGTATTGCTTTAATTATTAATTATGTACAATGTTTTATCGGCCGCGCGGGGGAAAAATTGCAGATTTGGAATGGGTTATTTTTAGCTTTTTGCGGTTTTTTAGAAGTTGCATTGGAGGGGGATCAAAATCCGATCCAGCCAAAGTGCACTAAAATCCCCACTGCAGACCAAGGGAGACCTGATCCCCAGTGTTAATGGTTGGCTGACCAGGGAAAACACCATCGTTGCTCATTTGCCCTTCTATAAACGCGCGGTCCGGCAATAGTTGCCACCACGGGCTCCCGCCGGTTGCAGAGGACTGAGGATTAATAACAGAAAACTTTAAAGAGCGATACAAACTGCTGGGTTTCGAAGTTGGGATTTTTACCGAGCCAGCGGCCTCAAATAAAACCGGCCCCAGATAAAAGCGATCGATTAAGCTTAATGTGATCCCTTGATCCCACATAGAACCAATCGGTAAATAAAACCCTTGCCAGGTTTTATTTACAAAATCGCGGGAAAGCCTATAACCTAAAGTTGCGGAAGACCCGATGCCAAACGGAAATATTTGACGGCGTGTTTTCAAGGTTAAAAAGCTCTGCGCATAAAAATCAAAATCTGCCTTTAGGATACTGGTATCCACTAAATCATTAGAAAATGGAGACCCCTGAAAAATGGGCAAGCCTGCACCCGCGCCACCGGAAGCGGTAATAAAAAATAACCCTTCATTTTTGGAAGGCATGGTCAAAGAGCCCTCGGCTTCTGCCTTAGGTAGATACGAATTAAAGCTATAATCATCCGTAGTCCCAGGTTTATACGTATAATCCTGAAAAATATCAAAGTTAAGCCAGCTGGCAGTCATGTCCGCCTTTACTTTTAATGAATATTTATATTGACCATGCCAACCCAAAAGAGGCATCCACTCGGCATTCGCGGCAACCTCCCCGCCATCGCGTGAAAACAACCAGGCACCATTGGAAAGCTGCGAATCGCGGCGAAAATCGCCGTATTTGGCGCTGGCGCCAAATTGCCACTTCGGCCACGGTTGTGTGGCTACGTTGATCCTCCAACCATTAAAAATATCAACCGAATTAAAGAGAAGATTTTCGGCGTGAGACATAATCTTTTCTGCGCCAACCTTAATGTTTTGGCTATCAACGGCGTTGTTTTCGCTTTCTCCTCTAGAGCCAATTATTGTCCGCAGCAAATCTGCCCTGCCTGCATCTCCGGCCGCCAACATCTTCAAAAATTTTAACGCTTCATCATAACAATCTTTTGCCGCAACCGGGTCACCCATATCGGCATAAACAAAACCCTCAGCCATTTTAATTTGCGCCATCAGTTTCGGGGCTGCTTTGTCTTTTAAAAGCCAGTCAGCATCATCCGGCAGCATCGGATCGTAAATTTTTGCGGCCTGGGCCTCGTACTCAGCAATAATTGGGAACGTTGGCCTCTGGAAAATTTTAACCTCAGAGGGCTGGCCATACTCGTGGGCTCTGTATGCCCGTTGATCTAACGCCGATATTTCAAGTAAAATTTCAAGTTTCGGCAACTCGCTCTCATATTGGAGAGCGTCTCGCTCAAATAAAGATGGGCGGTCAGCCTTAAGGTCGCCCAAATTTTTGCGAATCTCTGCATCAAGGTCAATCGCAATTTTTTGGTCTGCCTTTTCTGTGTAATGAAATTTTGCCCCGTCTTTAGCCCAAAGATACAAATTACGCTTAGCATCCAAAGCTCTTAAAAGTTGTTTTTGGGCAGTTAAAATTTCTTTAGCATCCGGGCTGCTCACCTGCTGGGCCGCGGCCAAGGTTTGCCGCGCCATTGCAATGGCAACATCTAGTTTTGTTAAGGTAGACGTAAAATCTTCTAGTTCGTATAAACATTGGGCCTCCCCCATCGCCGCATTAAATTCAATATCCTTCTTTTTCTCTGTGCCCGGCAAGGCATCGGCCAACCGCTGCGCCTCAGCATATTGTTTCTGCGCCTCAATATACCGATTTTTCCCGCCAAAATCATGCCAGCAATATAAATCACCCAATGCCAAATAGGCCTCGGCTTGCAGTGCGCCGCTAGCCTGTTTACATACATATAATAATATCTTCTCCGCGCTTTCAAACTCTTCGGCAATAACCAGCGCGTTCGCCGCGTTCAATAAAACCTGTTCATTATTCACTGCGCTGTCATTAAATATGCCGGCCTGCACAAATTGTGGATAATTTGTTTGCCATGCCTGCACAAAATCTTGAATCGATAAGCTTGCCCAATCAATGCCGCTGATAATTTCACTTAAACCCAAATTATTGGCCGCGTCGTTAAGCGATGGATCCGCCAATAATAAATTAAGTCCGGCAACTATCCGTGCATCTGCTCCGTGCCGTTTAAACGGATTATCTTTTTCTGCATTCTGCAAAACATCACCTTGCGCCCAGGCAAAAACCCGCACAATATCCATTACCGCCGCAACTTCTTTGCGCGTGGCAAACACAGGAACAAACGCCAGCGCATCCTTACAAACCCCAATTGCGAGAGTATACTCCGGCGCCGAATCGATTCCCGCTGTCTCCGACAAGCGCGCCTGATAAACATAGGTTTCGGCCAACCCGGCACTTGCCGCAAAAAATAACTCTGGGTTGCTTTGGCGCAAATTATCCGACTCAAGAATTTTCCCGTATTGCGTTTGCGCCTCAGTCAAAATCTCTTCATTTTCTTCCCCACAAACCTTAAGTAATCCGGCATAGTTTAGTTGTAACTCTTCTTTTGTATAACTAATTGCGGCCAGGACACTGGCTTCGGTTAAGGGGTTAAAATCAGGCAGGCCTATGCCTTGAAATAAATCCGCTGCCACCCCGGTAAACACCGGCGCATTCAGCAGCTTCTGGTAAACTGTGGCGGCCTTCAAAAAATCAGCTTGCGCCGCCGTTTCGTCATAATTTTTTTCAATGTCAGCTTGCGAACTGTAAGCCCAGGATAAAAGGATCAGCGTATTGGCCAATAAAGCATTTTTATCCGCACCGTCGGGAATATTTAGGTTATTCCATTGTGCCAGCACCTGGGTAAGCTCTTTAATCGCTTCCCCGATTTTGCCTTGGGCGGCGCGATAATCGGCTTCCGCGGTCGCCTTTTTTGCTGCTTGTTTGGCGTCAATAATTTCCACTTCGGCCAAAGCAACTTGTGCCTTGGTCTTAAGCGCGGGATTAGCTTCCGCCTCCGCCGTCTTCATTGCCATCTCATAAAAACCCGCTGCCCAGCCCGCGGTCTCCGGCTTTTCTTTGCTGGCCGCTTTGAAAATTTCACCAAAAGTGAAATACATTTTGGCGTCAAGCTTAGCTTCCAGGTTTGCGCAAAATTGCCCAAATTGCGGCGCGGGCAAAGCGCTGCGTAATTTACTTAGCGCTTCCCACAATTCTCCATCAGCTTGAGCAGCACTCATTGCTTCAGAGAAAAAGGTTTGCGCTTCCGGCGCCACCGCATTGATCATCGCCTGGGTTTTTTCATCTCCCAAAACCGCGGCAAAAACAGCTAAAAGTTTTTTCCATTCATCCGCTGCGGTTTTGTATTTGGCGGGATCCAGGCTGGCTTCGGCTTGCTCTGCCCGATACCCGCATACCCCGGAAAGGACATAAACTGAGCGCAGTAAAACGTCAGTTTCTTCAAGAGTAAAGGCCTCCCGCACAGATATACGATTAAAGGTCTCCCACGCAATTTTTTCGGCTTGCTCATCTTTTTTCTCGCGCTCGGCTGGCGCCTGGGTTTTGTCTTTGGCTAAAGCAATGTACGTTTCCGCCATGCCCACCTGTGCGCGGTCATAGAGCTCACTGGCCGGCGGCTCACTGGCTGGAAGCACCTTAGCGTAAGCGCTAATTGCTTCGTCATAGCGTTTGGCATTTTTTAATACTTCCCCAACTCTGCAATAAACATCATCGGCTGCCAGCTTTGCTGCTGCATCGGTATCCGCCGGCTGAGGCATTCCGTCTGTCCCCAAGATTGCGTTTGCAGCAGACACCGCGTCGGCAATATCTGAATCCGAACCGGTCTGTAACCCTCTCCCCAGTAGAGCCTCGGCACGGCCCAACCGAGCCAGCCAGTAACTGCGCTCTCTCAAGCCAACTTGTTCAACCCGGTTAAAACTTTCAATCGCGTCGCCAAACGCCCCCATGTTTTTCTGGGCTTCACCTAATCGATAATAAACATCGCTGCGGGTAAGGTCACATTGCTGCAAGTCACTATCAGTTGCAGCCGCTTGCCCTTCTGCCATTCCTTTATAACGCTCGGCGGCTTTGCCCAGTATTTCGTTGATCGCTGCCTTCGTCATTTCGTTTTTCTGTAATTCATACTGCAAGGTATAAGCCCAGCCCAGGGCAACTTTTGCCCGAACAGAGCTAAGCCCATTTATCTCTGCTATTATTGTTTGCTCAATTTCCTGTGCCATCACCAGCCGGCGCGCGGCGGTTAACCCTTTGGATTTTTTCTCGGCGGCCAACAACTCCAAATTACATTCGGCTTTCCCTAAGGTGGCTTCGGTTTTGTAAGCGGCACTGTTATTAATTAACCATTGATAAATATCTTTTGCCGCCGCGCATTGTTTTAATGCTTGCAAGGCCGAGGCCAAAGAATTGGCCTCTTGCCCTTTCTTCGCATTGCCCGCACCCTTTTTCACGGCCGCCAATGAAATGTCTGCCCCTCTCAAATATCCCTGGCCGGCCACCACCGCCGCAATTTCACTGCTCGCCAACCCGCAGATTCCCTTTAAAACCGTATCTCCCAATAATGCCGCGCTTAATGCCGCCGCCATATTCCGCCCTTTGCCCGAAACATTGGCAGGCCGCGCAATCTTTCTTTCATAAAGCGGCGAATTAAAAGCCCAAATCAAAAGCGATGCGGCGTCATAAATTGTTTTATTGCTGTCAGAATCATCCCCGGCAGAGTTGTCTTTGATAATTTTGACCAAATTAGCAATAACCATTTTCAGTGCTTCCGCATCACCTGCATTCAATGCCGCCTTAAGATCATTTAAGGCCTTTTCCGTGGGAGACAAAATATTGCTTCGGGCTGCCGCCGTTGCGCTTCGCATGAACTGTGCTTTGGCGAAAGCCAAATTTTGAAAGCGCAACGGGGACCGGGTAAAACAATCAAACAAATTGGGGTGTTGGGCTTTAGTAAAACCCATTGCCAATAAAAGCGCTTCGTATTGCTCGGCGGTTAATTCTGCTCCGGCTACTTTAGCTGTATCCCAGGCGGTCTGCAACGTATCTGCGGCGGCAACCTCACGGTTACTTCTATACACGTCCTTTAAAAGGCCAACAAATCTTTCAAAATCCTGAAAAATCGGGATCCGGGTATTATTTTGCTGTGCATTCAGGTCATAATGCACTCGCGCCGCCTCCGCCGCCGCCCGCGCCCCGGCAGAATCATTTTGTTTTAGCTTAATTTCTATCACGCTGAGCGTGGATTCTGCCATGTGATCATACCAGTTTGCGCTTACGGCCCGCCAACTACCGGCGTCAACATCTTTCAGCACTGATCCGTTATACAACTGCAGCGCCAGGCCAAACTGTCCCGAGTGCTTATACGCACCAGCCAATAACCAATTTAGCCGCCGGTCATCATAGCCCCAGGAACTCAACCCATTTACAAAATTACTGTCAAAAGAAACCCTTAATTTGTCCAACCCATCTTGCGCCAGAGTCCCCCTCCCATTCTTCGCTGCCATTATTGCCTTTATTGCTTTAATTAACCGGGTTTCGTTTGCCGGCGTTCCGTCAACGGTAGTTTGCGTCCCGCCATAATAAGCCAACATTATATTTTGGGCCCGCAAAAATACCTCGTTGGCGGCAGCCGACTTGCTTTTTCCCAGCAGGGCCCGCCCCTGCAATAATAAAAGCTCTACAACCTTAAAAGCCGCCGCCAGCAGGGCAAAACGCAGGTCATCTTCGTTGCCTTCGTTCCCAATTGCCTCGTCTACAATGTATGACAAAATGTAATCTTCAAAAAATTCAATATATGGCGTCACCGCTTCACTCCCCACGGCATTCCTCGGGATCAAAGTTTTTAATGTGCCGATTAAATCGCTGGTTTCCTTCCCGATAACAAAAGCAACCTTGTCTTGTTCAAATCGAGCCCAGGCATTCTGTAATGCTTTATTCGAAAAGGCCGGGGTCGGCGGGTTTTGCGGCAAAGTTGCAGTGCCACCCGCCCCATCGGGAGATCTAAACGTCCCCGGTCTCGAACCAATACTGCCAATTCCAAAATTTATAGCATTCATGATTTTCCTCTTTATTCCGGCGCAACTTCTGTCGTCAGCAGGTTCCCTAATTCATTTGCAACGTCTGTTTGCTTGTTCGCTGCGCGGGCATCTCCCGGGATCAAATCCTTTGCCCGCCCAAACGCTTCGTTCGCCCTGGAAAGTATCTTGCGTAATTCTTCGGCATCGGCGTTGGCATCTCTTCGCCTATAATAAACATTCAGCATCATGTCTCCAAAAGAATATAATTTTTCCCACGCATACTGCGGTCCCTGTCCCATGGCAACTCGAATCAAGCCGGCATTTTCCTTGTCCCGCAACAATCCTAAAGTTGCATTTGTCATATCGCCATATTCCTCTTCGCCGGGCCCAACCTCTTTCAGCAGCGCCCGGTAAATTGATTCCGCTTCAGCAACCTTGCCCTGATAAGCCAATCTCCAGGCATAGGCCTCATAAAGCTTGGAGGCCTCAACAAACCAGCCATCCTGGTACGGATCCTCCCCTAATATATCTCGACAATTTTCAATGATTTTCTCAATTTTTTCCAAAGAATTTATGGTCTCGCCCGCTGCCAACAAATTACTAATTTCGCCTGCGGCCTGCATTGTGCCTAAATCACGGCTGATTTTTTGAGGATTTTGCCGGTAATAACTTAGTACATTGCTGGTTTCCAGCGCGGTTTCAATATCAGACAGCAACATTTGCGGAGAAGGCGGCTGCCCCTGCTTATACCAGGAAATCTTTTCATCAAATACTTTTATCCCGGCAAAGCGCCGCGCATTTTTTATTACAAAGTTCTGAACTTCTGATAATATCTTAGGATCCGGGGATTTGCCCAAAGCCGGCTCCCGCAATATTGCTACTACCCGCCCGTATAAATCGTTTAATAAATGATACTGTTCAGACGTCAAGATCAACCCCTCGCCCAAGGTTGTGGCATCCGCCTGCCCGTCGAAAGGTTTTAGCTCTTCGCAAATTTGGCGCAAATTTTCGGCTTCGCTCTGCGCCCGATCAATTTCTCCTGTGTGCAAAAGATACGCCAGTTTTTCAAAGTGCGCCCTAACCCTCCCTTGGTATAGCGTATTTGTAAGGTTTTTCTCTTCCGTAAACTCAAGGTCCTGCTCAATTACAGAAAGATCTTCAGAAAAGCTTTTCGTCGGATCAGTTACGCCAACGCGCCCCAGCTCCACCCATAACCACATCTGGTTAACATCCGTCCGCAAACCAAAAACTGACCGCGGCAAACGGTACCCTTGTCCTTTTAGCTTTTTTTCTTCATCCTCTCTCCTCTTTTGCGCAAACAAATAGATATTTTTAATTATTGTTTCATCCGGTATCACGCAATCCAACGCTAAGTCCACGCCAACCTCTTCTGGAGGTTCCCAACTTGCTCCAGGGAAAAAGCCCTCTTCCGCTTGGGGCAATGCATTGCTCAAGACGCCTTCGTATAACCAATAAGCCGTTGCATAGGCCCGCTCCGCCAACTTTCTTTCGCCGCCTTGCGCAAAAGCCGTCCCCAAACCCGCAAAACAGCGCAACAAACCAAGCGCCGCCGCGCCCCCCGCATCGTCCCCTTCTTTGCTAATTTCAAGCACCTTTTTAAATTCAACGATCGCATCAATATACAATTGCGCCTGGCTTAGCCATTGATCTCTTTCTTTGTCTGCGCGCGTTGCATACATTTCGGCAGCCGCCAAGTATAAGCCCACCGTAACCGTTTTGGCGTATTCTTCCTGAGATGCATCTATAATTTTCCTCGCCATGTTTTCATCTATATGGCCCGCCGGCAATTTATTCGCCGCAACCGGTGCCGGCAGCGGGGCCGTGCCATCTAACGCTTCAACTAGATCTCCCAATACGGTCAATTCCATTTGCATTTTTTCTGCGCTAATCGGTTGTTTTAAGTTATCCTTTTGCGGCATACTTTGTCCCATTTCTGCCATTCGCCGGTATCCCTCCAAAATAATCCCAAATGCACGCAAAATTAAGCGCGGATTGGTTTGTTGAGCAATTACATCCCTGGCCACATCCACCGCTTTGGCAATGTGCCGGCCGTCATAATAATCAAGCAATACCCGCGCGTATACCAATTTATTATATGGATTTGCTTCGTTATATGGCTTTGCCGGATTTTTTTGGGCCAGCCAATGAGTAATTATCAATCTTTCTTTTTGCGAAATTCCGGCGCGCGTAAAACTCTCATAAAGCCCGTCCGCCGCTTCTTCTAAAAATTTTTCATCCGTATAATTGGCAATGGGGTACGGGGCGTAACGCAAGGTAACGGTATACTGCTGAGCGGCCTCCGACGCAAACCCCATTTCCAGTAAACTTACCGCACAATCATTGCGCACCAGTAAAAATTCCCCGACGTCGCCAATTTTCCTTTTTCTGACATCCGTAAACGAATATTTTTGCGCAATCTGCATCGAGTATTTTAAATTATCCATTGCCAGCGTATTTGGCGCCAACCACAAGCTCCCGCCCAACATATCCCACTGCCCTTCAAACCTTTCCAATATATTATCATTGCCCACTTGCTGCCATTGCTTCCCGCGCAGCTGGTCATCCACAAAACGCCGGCGGGTGATGCCGGCGGACCGGCCGGAAAAAACAAAGGCACATAAGTAAGCCAGGGTATTTTCGTAGTATGCCTGGGGACCAGCAGATCCTTCTTGGGCTTGGGGACCAGCAGATCCTTCTTGGGCTTGTTGTAAAATGTCGAATAATTCTTTATCCGCCTCCTGCCCTAAAATCTCTATTATCTGCTCTTGGCTAAGATTTGGCTTCAATACAAGCTTTTCTGCCTCTATATTTTCAAAGATTTTACTAAGTTTTATTTTATATATATTATATTTTGGGAAAATTTTTGATCTCTCAATGCCCTCCTCTTTTGGCGTTGAGTCGAAAAAATACCCGCCGTCTTCATCATACATTTCCGTAAGCTGCCCGCTAAAATCTACAAACAACCGGCTATAATCGATCGGATCTGCATTCTCTTCCTCGTTGCCCGCCGGCCCAAACGCCGCCACGTATGCCAGCGCCGTTAAAACCGACAAAACCATTTCCGGCTCGTATCCCCGTGAAGCATCGGAGTCCGTATAATCAACCTGCAGCTCTCTCCATTTCACCGTAACCGCCGGCCCCAAATCATGCAAAACCTTGCGGGCCAGCTCGGTATTTCTTCGGCGCGTTTCCGGATCAAAAGAGGTCTTTGCGTCATAAGCAATCCGCCAATAAGTACGGATGGCATCGTGTGTAAAACGCGTCGAATATCTTTCCGCAACATTTTTCGGCGTAAAGTAATGCAAGGTGTCCCCGGTGCCGGTCCGCACCTCCAAAAATGCCGGCAGGTTAAAACTTACCTGCAATGCAGAAAGCGACTCCGCTTCGCCAGGATGCGACTTAAAATATTCTTGATTCAATTTAAAATATAACTCCGGCTTGTCAACTATTTCTTCCCTCATTTTTTGGTAAGTTATAGCCGCCCTATCCCAGCGATGGGCTGGGTCGTCATCAAAAGACCAAAAGGCCTCCAGTTTGGCAACCGAAACATAAGACGGGCTGGTCAGCAACTCCGGCTCCGTCCTGCTCTTCCCTTCATCGGAAGAAATACTCAAGAGAGCGGTGGCGCCGTCAAAGTAAATTGAATTTGCCCAAATCTGGTCTAAATATTGTTGGGCTAATTCAGCATACCATTCTTCATGGCCGGCATAACCCGCCACGCCGTCTTTGGCAAATCCCCAGGCGCGGATCAGCTCATAAACAATATCGATATCCGCGTCCGTGGCCGAGCCCCAATCTGCATCCGCGGCAACTTTGAAGTCCGCCGCCACCTCGCCACCTTCTAATCCCTCCAGGTCCAAAGCTTCTGCTTGCCCGCCAATGTTTTGCGCCAAATAACCTTTCCAGGCAAAAAGTCCCCGCCCGGAAGTTCTCAGGGCGGCCTGTAAATAGCGGCGAAATTCATCCGCATTTTTCAAATCGTTGGCCATTTGCATGGCAAAGCCCAAGCCCTCAGAAAGAACTTCACTGCCTTTTGGTATATTTTCGCTTTCCCGCCATGGATCTTTAACAAACGCCGCTTTCTTGCCGTCCGGTAAATTTACTCCTACCACAAAATTTTGCGTCAGGCCGACATACAGGCCTTCTTCCCTTTCCTGCCAAAATTGAATTTGTGAAATTGCGTCCTCGGCACGAATTAACGGGGCCATATCTTCAAGGTCAGGAACATTATTTACTTCCCAGCGCCATGCCTCCTGCGCCCAAGTTGTTAACTGCTGTCCAAACGTGTTGGGCGGCGGCGCAGGCAAAACCGGCCAGTAATTATTTGGTGCCGGAACTCCATTTAAACCTGACATTTTAACTCTCTCCTCTTTGCATTAAATTGTTCGCGGCTCCCCTGCCTTCAGGGCTGGACAAAATATTGGCTTCAATTTCCCGCAAAAATACTCGGCGCTTTCTTTCGCGTTTTCCCTCATCATCATTGTGTTCAAACAGGAAAGGTTGGTAGCCGCGTTGTACCTTTTCCCAGCCCTCTGTTAACGCCGTCCAAAACGGCATCTCGCGGTGGACTCCGCGGTTCAAAAATAAAATCGCGGCCGCTCCCATGGCTCCGTGATAAGCATTCCAAATTGCCGCCGGCCCCAACGTGACCAGTGTCCCCACGTCCGCGTTAGCCAAAACTTTCCAAACAGCCGTTGGGTCTAATGTAGCCACGGCACCTACTATGTTTCCCCCAGAAGCTATAATTTTGATGGCCGAATGCCCCGCACAGTAAAGATTTAATGCTGCCAAAATATATGCCAGCTTCATGTGTCGGGCCGGCATTTTTCCCGGGCAAACACTTTCTTTGGGTGAGGTTATAAACGGCGGCCGCAACTTCAAAATCAGGCCTTCCCAGTCCGATTGCGCCATGCGCCCTGGGTTACCCCATTCCATCACCATGCATCCTGCGGTTTCGCCGAAATTTTCAAAGCTCAAATTACCGGCACTGCGCATATTCAGTAAAAACGAACCCATCGTACAGGCAAAATTCAACAAGACAATACTAATGAAATAATTTTTTGAAAAAGCGTCGATGCCGCCTTGCTTAAGTTGTTCATCAAGCATTCCCAGCATCCCGGTTGGTCTCTCAAACCGGATGGCGCTGGCGTTCCCTAATAAGAAAAATATGGGACAAACAATCAATGCCTGCCGGAACATCCCGGTTAACCAATAGGCCGACAGTGACAAATATTTGGCTTTGCGCCATGCCCCCATTGGGGTTGCCATTATCTGCACCCAAATTGGGATATTGCCTCTTCCCCACCGGGAACCAAAGGTAGAATTGTATCCGGCCAGATCGTCTGAATGCGCCCCCAACGGCCCTTCGCCCTCAAGAAAAGACGAAGCCCAAAGCAGGCGCGGCAAAAACCATGCTCTAAAAGTTGCAGACAGGAAATTACGCGCCTCATCATTAAAAAATCCCACCGAACGCAAAAACCAAACACCCGAAGCAATGTCTTCGGATTCAGTGGTCGTATCCTGGATTGCCCAAACTTCATGCAGCAGATCGCGGGGAAATCCGCCCAATCCCCGACCTTTCTTAAGTAATATCTTGGCGTTAAGCGGCCGGCGGAACCGCTCAAGCAAAGCCGGCGTTTCTTGTAAGTCCTCTATAGATTCATTTGGGCGGAAAAGGTGAACAGCGCGCCAGTGCAGTGCCACCGAACGCCGGGCGGCATCAACCCATTCATACAACCTAGCCAACTTTTCGCCTCGCCCTTCTTCAAAATTTGCACGGAAGAACCATGCCACACGGCTAAATTCCGAATCTGTACCGGTTCCCAAATCAAGCACGTCTTGCGCAATCCCGCCCAAAGGCAAGGGTCGCAGGGACCCGTGCTTGCCCAGGTTATGCAACAAGTCCAGCCCCTGTAAAATCGTAAGGTCATAACCAACATCCACAACTTTTACCCCCAACCCAAAACCCCAAGCCCCCAACCTGATTAGCGGCACCGCCACGCGCCCGATTTTTTGGTGGTTCATAAAGATTCGTTGTGTCAACCTATCCACCAAAGCGTTGTACAAGGCCGAAATTAAAAATTTATCTTTGATGTCAACTTTCAAGCCCAGCGCGCGGGTAGCTCTTCTTAGCTTTTCGCGTACGCGGCTTTGGTAATATTCGCGCGTGGTCCAGCGGCCCGACTCAAGATAAGAATCGCCGCTGTATGCAACACAGGATCCCCAAGAAGGCACCAGCCCGTCCAGCGTATTATCTTTATTGAATTGGTTCCAATAAGCACTCCCGGCCGATTGAAAAGCCAGCGCCATCCAGGAAAAATTACCGCCCGCAAGGAACTCCGATGGAATCCAAAATACATGGAAATTCCGGCCAAATTGCCGCTGACCAACCATATGCTGCGAATCGTGCTCATTAATATAAGGCGCAATGTCTATGCAAAGCGTAGCGTACGCGCGGTAGTCAGCATCGTCAACGTGCTCAACCGCATAAGTAAACGGCGAAGCGGCAATGGCCTTGGCATCTTCAAAATAATTATGGCCCACTTTTTTCCCGACTTCCGCCCCAACCAGGGCAAAAGCCATTTCGGCAATTTCCCGCTCAATTTGCTGGGGAGTTTTACCTTCTGCGGCCCGCTGGTTAATTTCTTCCTGCAATTTTTCCCGGATTTGGGCATCGAAAGCTTCATCAATCGCTTTTGCGCCGGCGCGAATTTCGCCTACCAGCGCCTCCCGCCCTTTGGTAACATTGGGCAGGTGGTTAGTGGCAATTAGGGCTTCTAATATTTGGTAAGCTTTGCGCGGCCGCGGCGAAATCATCCGCCGGTTAATATCCCAGAGAAAATCGGTCCCCTCCAAATGCTGACGAGTGGTTCGGCTTTCGCCTGCGCGCAACACCAGCACTCGATCATCGTTCGGGTCTGCGCCTAATATTACCGCCCCGTCATTTACCTTCACGCCAATATCTGCAAACACTTCCACAATTTCAGAAGCAGCTTCTGCTAATGAATTTTTCTCTGTATCACTCATTTTTAGGCCGTGGTCGGCATCTACAAATCCCCTAACCAGGCGGGCAAAATCACGGCCGCCAGCCCTAACTTCATCAACCTGGCGCTGGACCACTCCGGTCCTGCTCATCCAAACATCCTGACGGATAACCCTCGCCGCCGCCGTCAAGGTGGCACGCAATTCTTCGGTGAACGCAGTATCTTCCGCCACCCCAAACATCTTAAATGCTTCGGCGCACGTTTCGTCCAGGTCTTTGCCATCAAGCGCATGGTTGACAACTACCGTAAACAATTCTTCAGCGCTGTGTTTTTCTGCTCCCCGTGGAAAATCAACGTCCAGCAGTTCTTCTATTTGCTTTCGGGAATTTTCGGAAATCATGTTAGCGGAAATTGTTTCGCCGATGGCAAGCCGATGAAAATGCATCCGGGCGGTTAGCTGAAAACTCCCTACTATCCGGCTCCATTCTTCCAATAACGTCTTTTCGTCTGCGCAATTACGGGCGGCCGCGGCCGTCAGGCGCAGTGCAAAATTTCCTTGGGCACCGGCCACCTCAAAAACGTCGTCCAGCAAGGCCTGTTTAATTTTAAATGCCTGCCGCTCAAACTCCCGCCGGAACAATATTTCCCGTTCTGTATAATGCCGGGCATTAATTACCTCGGTAACAATCGCTCTAACATCTCCGTAGTTTTTGTGGCCGGCAAAATTATCTTCTTCTCCTTGGCGTCGAACCCCTGCCCGCCGCAGGGTCCCGGCTTGATGTGCTGAGCACAGCTGCTGAACAATTTCTGCAAAATCAAGGCGGGAAGCAATGTCTTCGGCAACAAAAACCAGTCGTTTTAATATTCTGTCCTCGTTTTTTACGCCCTCCAGTCCCATTTCATGCAAAACCCTTTGGGCTGATTCCCTGGGTGTCAAAACGCGCCCTGCTTCGCCCGGCATGCTTAAGTTACGAATTAATTGGGCTGCAATCCAGCGTGGACGGCGCAATTCAGGACGGACGGAATCCGGAATCAATGCCGGCACGGCGCCGGTAATTTCACGGTCAATCAAAGTAGTAAGATCGGGGGAAACTTTGGGTTCCTTTGAAAGCTGCTCGCGGATAATAGTGGCGACTGCTCCCTGCCAGGCCGCCCCAATCCACGCCCCCACTTCCCCTCCCTTAATTAATGATCCCAGTATCCCCCCTTTGGTTCCTCCCGGATAAGGCACCAGCTGGGTTGGCCTTACATAACGCCGCACGCGTTGCTTTACGCCGTTGTCATTTTTTTCAGAAAGGTCAATTTCAATGGTCCTGCCCCCGCAAGACAAATGCAGGATCTCGCCGCTAACCTCATCCGCTCCGCAAACAACCTGGAAGATGGTTCCCTGTTCACGGCAAGTTCCCGCCGCACCAATTGCGCTTTCCATTGCGCCAAAGGTCGCCGCATGCGCCAGGGTAAAGCCATCAACAAACCTTTCGGCCACCTGCCGCGTCATGCCGCATTGTTTCATCAATTTATCAATAAACTGCTCACGGTTTGCCACCGGGTCGCCAATCGCTCCGCAAATTTTATTAATCCG
>Ga0265296_1001074_pt1 | contig 33837 bp, 29 predicted proteins | sample MunlanPumphouse1_FD_189073 | JGI IMG/M metagenome (GOLD analysis project Ga0265296, IMG submission 189073) | Groundwater microbial communities from a municipal landfill in Southern Ontario, Canada - Pumphouse #1 | ecosystem: Environmental > Aquatic > Deep subsurface > Groundwater | place...
CCATATCAAAATGCCGACGTCTGCGCCCCGACGTAGACTCGAAGACGTGGCATCCGACTCCTTCGTACACCTGCACGTGCACAGCGAGTACTCGATGCTGGATGGTGCTGCCAAGATCAACTCGATGACGCAGGCGGCTGCCGATTACGGCATGCCGGCCATCGCCGTCACAGATCACGGCAACACATTCGCAGCGTTCGAGTTCTACAACGCGGCCAACAACGCGGGCGTGAAACCGATCATCGGCCTCGAGGCGTACGTCACCCCCGGAACGCACCGCAGCGACAAGACACGCGTGGCCTGGGGCTCTCCTGACCAGAAGCGAGACGACGTCTCCGGCTCCGGTGCGTACACCCACATGACCATGTGGAGCCAGAGCACCGAGGGCATGCACAACCTCTTCCGGCTGAGCTCTCTGTCCAGCCTCGAGGGGCAGTACTTCAAGCCCCGCATGGACCGCGAGCTGCTGCAGACGTACGGCAAGGGCCTCATAGCGACCACCGGATGCCCGTCCGGCGAGATCCAGACCCGCCTGCGCCTCGGGCAGTACGACGCAGCGCGCGCCGCCGCCGCCGAGTTCCAGGACATCTTCGGCAAGGAGAACTACTTCGCCGAGATCATGGATCACGGTCTCTCGATCGAGCGCCGGATCATGACCGATCTGCTGCGCCTGGCCAAGGACCTCGGCATTCCCCTGGTCGGGACCAACGACTCGCACTACACCCACCAGCACGAGGCCGATGCCCACGCGGCGCTGCTGTGCGTGCAGTCCGGGTCGACGATGGACGACCCCAACCGTTTCAAGTTCGACGGCGACGGCTACTACATCAAGACCGCGCAGGAGATGCGCCAGCTCTTCCGCGACAACCCGGAGGCATGCGACAACACGCTGCTCATCGCCGAGCGCTGCCAGGTCGACTTCAACACCTCGGCCAACTACATGCCGCGCTTCCCGGTACCGGACGGTGAGTCCGAAGACAGTTGGCTCATCAAAGAGGTCGAGGCCGGCCTGCACTACCGCTACCCGGCGGGCATCCCCGAAAAGGTGCGCAAGCGCGCCGAGTACGAGACCGGCATCATCCTGCAGATGGGTTTCCCCGGCTACTTCCTCGTGGTCGCCGACTTCATCAACTGGGCCAAGGACAACGGCATCCGCGTCGGTCCGGGCCGTGGCTCCGGCGCAGGATCCATGGTCGCCTATGCGATGAAGATCACCGACCTCGATCCGATCGAGCACGGCCTCATCTTCGAGCGGTTCCTCAACCCCGACCGCGTCTCGATGCCCGACTTCGACGTCGACTTCGATGATCGTCGACGCGGCGAGGTCATCGACTACGTCACCGAGAAGTACGGCTCTGAGCGCGTCGCGCAGATCGTCACGTACGGCACGATCAAGTCCAAGCAGGCGTTGAAGGATGCCGGACGCGTGCTCGGCTTCCCGTTCAGCATGGGGGAGCGCCTGACCAAGGCGATGCCGCCGCCCGTGATGGGAAAGGACATGCCGCTGGACGGCATGTTCGACTCGAAGCATCCGCGATTCAAGGAAGCCGGCGAGTTCCGCACGCTGATCGAGACCGACCCCGAGGCGAAGACGGTCTTCGACCGCGCCGTCGGGCTCGAAGGTCTGAAGCGCCAGTGGGGTGTGCACGCCGCAGGCGTGATCATGTCGAGCGAGCCGCTGCTCGACATCGTGCCGATCATGCGCCGCGAGCAGGACGGCCAGATCGTCACGCAGTTCGACTACCCGTCGTGCGAGAGCCTCGGCCTGATCAAGATGGACTTCCTGGGGTTGCGCAACCTCACGATCATCTCTGACGCCCTCGACAACATCCGCACCAACCGTGGCGAAGAGGTCGATCTCGAGCATCTGGAGCTCGACGATCAGGGCGCCTACGATCTGCTCGCCCGCGGAGACTCCCTCGGAGTGTTCCAGCTCGACGGCGGTCCGATGCGTTCGCTCATGCGCCTGATGAAGCCTGACAACTTCGGTGACATCTCGGCTCTCATCGCGCTGTACCGGCCGGGCCCCATGGGCGCGAACTCGCACACGAACTATGCGCTGCGAAAGAACGGACTCCAGCCGATCACCCCGATCCATCCGGAGTTCACCGAGTCGCTCAAGGACATCCTCGACGAGTCGTACGGCCTCATCATCTACCAGGAGCAGGTGATGGCGATCGCGCAGAAGGTCGCCGGGTTCTCCCTCGGACAGGCGGACATCCTCCGCCGTGCGATGGGAAAGAAGAAGAAGTCCGAACTGGACAAGCAGTTCGAGGGCTTCCAGTCGGGAATGCACGCCAACGGGTACTCGGACGGCGCGGTGAACGCGATCTGGGAGATCCTGCTGCCGTTCTCCGACTACGCCTTCAACAAGGCGCACTCCGCCGCGTACGGCGTGGTCTCGTACTGGACCGCCTATCTCAAGGCGCATTATCCGGCCGAGTACATGGCGGCGCTGCTCACCAGCGTCGGCGACTCCAAGGACAAGATGGCGCTGTACCTCAATGAGTGCCGCCGTATGGGCATCAAGGTGCTGCCGCCTGACGTCCGTGAGTCGATCAACTTCTTCGCAGCCGTCGGCGATGACATCCGGTTCGGCCTCGGCGCCGTCCGCAACGTCGGCAGCAACGTCGTCGACGGCATCGTCCAGGCGCGCGAGAAGGAGAGCTTCGACTCCTTCCACGACTTCCTCAAGAAGGTGCCGCTGCACGTCTCGAACAAGCGGACCGTCGAATCGCTGATCAAGGCGGGCGCGTTCGACTCGATGGGCGACACACGTCGCGCGCTCATGGAGATCCACGAGGATGCTGTGGAGGCAGCAGTCGGTCAGAAGCGGAACGAGGCGCAGGGCGCCATCGGATTCGATTTCGACAGTCTGTACGACGCGGTGGAGGAGACCGTTCCCGCGAAGGTGCCCACTCGCCCGGAATGGGTCAAGAAGGACAAGCTCGCCTTCGAACGCGAGATGCTCGGCCTGTACGTCTCGGACCATCCGCTCGCCGGGCTCGAGGTGCCGCTCGCGAAGCACGCGTCGATCTCGATCAGCAACCTGCTCGCATCGGAAGACCTCCAGGACGGCGACCAGGTCACGGTGGCGGGCCTCGTGACCAGCGTGCAGCATCGTGTGGCGAAGGCCAGCGGCAACCCCTACGGCATGATCACGGTCGAGGACTTCAACGGCGAGGTCACCGTGATGTTCATGGGCAAGACCTACACCGAGTTTCAGCACACGCTGCAGCAGGACGCGATCCTCGCCGTGCGCGGGCGCGTGTCGCGGCGCGATGACGGACTCAACCTGCATGCGCAGTCGGCTTTCTCGCCCGATGTCGGCTCGTTCGACACCGCAGGGCCTCTCGCCCTGGTGCTCGCAGAGCAGCGCGCGACCGAGCGGGTGATGAACGATCTCGCCGAGGTGCTGCGTCGTCACAACGGCGAGACCGAGGTGGTGTTGAGGGTGCATCGGGGAACCACGGCGAAGGTGTTCGAAGTGCCGATGCCGGTGAAGGTGTCCGCCGATCTGTTCGGCGATCTCAAGTCGCTTCTCGGCCCCGCCTGCCTGGGGTGAATGGGCAGGTCTTCACCATGCGTCACTCGGATGCAACAGGTAGTATCGGGACGCGTTGGGCGCACACGATGAGTCCGAGCGCGCCACGTTGAAAGGACCACGCTCATGAGCACGGAATCCCCCTTCGCCGGTGACCCGGAGCCCCTCGGTGACCCGGAGAACGTCGCCGACTCTGCGCCGTTCGCAGAAGACGACGGTGTGCTCTACGACGAAGAGGTCGCACCGCAACCCGGCATCCTCGGGTTCACGCTGCGGGAGCTGCTCATCGTCGGGGTCTGGCTCATCGCGTTCGTGACGTCGTTCTTCCCCGTGTACGCCCAGGCTGGCGGCACTTCGTTGTGGGGACAGGGGATCCAGTGGGTTCTCGCGCTGGGCCTGCCCACCGCGGCCGTCTTCCTGATCGTTCTCCGCCGCTTCTCCCCGGACGGCATCCGCCGGGTCGGCTCGCTGGGGATCGACCAGTTCGCCTCCGTCTCGTTCTCGGTCAGCGCCCTGTATTGGGCGACCGTCAACTGGGACCTCGTCACGGTCTCGGCCGCGACCGACGAGTTCGCGTTGACCTGGGTCACGATCATTCAGTTCGTCGCTGCGCTCGCGCTCGTCATCATCACGGTCTTCGCACCGCTCATCCCCGGGTTGCGCGACGACTTCCACGGACGTCTGGTAACGCTCGCGCATCGCAACGCCAACCCGGTCCGACCGGTGATCGCACGCCCGCGAGCCGAGAAGCCCGCTCCGGTTCCGCACGAGGCCCCGGTCATCGACTCCGAACTGTCGGGTGAGCACACGACTGACGAGATCGCGGATCTCGGGCTGGGCGACCGAGTGTCGTCCACGGCGCACGCGTCACGTCGCGACCTCGGCACCGCGCCCGGGCTCGAAGCCGACATCGGCCTCGGAACCACCGTGGGCGCCGACGACAGCGACTACCTTCCCGCCTATGCGCGGACGTCGCGAGGGCAGCTCAGCCCTGACGACGAGCAGGATGCCGTCGCCTCCGACCCCGCAGAAGATGCCGATTCGACCCGCTCGGAGGTTACGGAGCCTGGAGCGGTCGATGACCAGACGGGCGTCATCGAAGATCTCGACGCGACGGCACCGCGCGAGGTCACGGCTCCGACTGCGAGGCCCACGGAAGCACCCGTCGAGGAAACGGTGGATTCCACATCCTCGCAACCGTTCTGGGCCCTGGCCCCGACCGAGCGCGACGTCGTCGATGAGCGCGGTGAGCCCCTGTTCCGCATCGGCCCGACCGCATGGGCGCTCGTGGCCGAGGACCGGGGCGGAGCCTTCGTGGTCCGACACGACGACGGCCGGATCGGCTACCTGCACGACATCGCAGACATCACGAGGGGCTGAAGTGCGAACGATCGATCTACGAGGGCAGAAACTCTCGCCTGCAGACATGCTCGCTGCCGTACCACGGGCCGCTCAGGCGCGAGCCGAAGCCCTCGAGACCGCGGCGCGGATCGTCGACGACGTCCGCGAACGTGGCGAGGATGCGCTGCGGGAGCAGGCCGAGCGATTCGACAGGGTCACCGACCACGCGATCCGCGTCCCTTCCGAGCACATCGCCGAGGCACTCGCTTCCGTCGATCCCGTCGTGCGCGCAGCCTTGGAGGAAGCGATCCTCCGCGTTCGTCAGGGCTCCGCGGCGCAGGTGCCCGACTCCCGGACAACGGCCATCGGGCCCGGCGCCCAGATCGTCCAGCGCTGGCAGCCTGTCACCAGGGCGGGCGTCTACATCCCCGGCGGCAAGGCCCCGCTCGCCTCGAGCGTCGTCATGAACGTCGTCCCCGCTCAGGTGGCGGGCGTCACGAGCATCGCGCTCGCATCCCCGCCGCAGTCCGACGGACGGGTGCACGCGACGATCCTCGCGGCCGCCGGCCTCCTCGGCATCTCAGAGGTGTACGCGATCGGCGGAGCCGGTGCGATCGGTGCTCTCGCCTGGGGCGTGGCCGCCATCGGCCTCGACCCCGTCGACGTCGTCTCCGGACCTGGCAACAATTACGTCGCCTCGGCGAAGCGTGCCGTCGCCGGTGTCGTCGGCACGGATTCGGAAGCAGGTGCGACCGAGATCCTGATCGTCGCAGACGCTGCGGCCGATGCGCGCCTGATCGCCGCAGACCTCGTGAGCCAGGCCGAGCACGACGAGCAGGCCTCTGCGGTTCTCGTGACCGATGACCCGGCGCTGGCTGAGCGCGTCGCCGCCGAGGTCGAGCAGATCGCCGCACGCACGAGACACAGTGAGCGCGTCGGAGTCTCACTCGCCGGACCGCAGTCCGCGATCGTCCTGGTCGACGACCGCGCGATGGCGACGGCCTTCAGCAACGCGTACGCCCCCGAGCACCTCGAACTGCACCTGACAGATGCCGAGGCTGCGGCATCCGCCTTCACAAGCGCAGGTGCCGTCTTCGTAGGCGACCAGACGCCGGTGAGCCTCGGCGACTACATGGCCGGGAGCAACCACGTCCTGCCCACCGGAGGCCAGGCCCGCTATGCGCCGGGCCTCGGCGCTTACACGTTCCTGCGTCCGCAGCAGGTGATCTCATACGACCACGCCGCCCTCGCCGCAGTACGCGCAGGTGTCGTCGCCCTCGCGAACGCCGAAGTGCTGCCCGCACACGGCGAGGCGATCGAGGCTCGCTTCCAGGGAGCGGCCGGGGGAGCGGCTACGCTGTAACACCATGCACTGCCCCTTCTGCCGTCACCCGGATTCCCGCGTCATCGACTCCCGCACGAGCGACGACGGACTCTCGATCCGCAGGCGTCGCCAGTGCCCGGAATGCGGAGGACGATTCACGACCACCGAGACGGCCAGCCTCAACGTGATCAAGCGCTCGGGGGTCATGGAGCCGTTCAGTCGGGAGAAGGTCATCTCGGGTGTGCGCAAAGCCTGTCAGGGGCGGCCGGTGACCGAAGCCGACTTCGCGATCCTCGCGCAGCGTGTGGAGGAGGCGGTACGCCAGACCGGCGTCTCGCAGCTCGATGCCAACGAGATCGGCCTCGCCATCCTCGGTCCGCTGCGAGATCTCGACGAGGTGGCGTATCTGCGCTTCGCGAGCGTCTATCAGGCGTTCGACTCGCTGGAGGACTTCGAGAGCGCGATCACCGACCTCCGAGCCGAGCATTCGCCGTCCGAACCGGAGTCCGTCGACCGGTAATCTGGCAGGGATGTATCCGCTGCTCTTCCGCGTCGTCCTGTCGCGCTTCGACTCCGAGTTCGCCCACCATGCCGGCATGGCGGTGATCCGCGTACTCGGTGCGCCGCCGTTCTCGTGGGCCACGCGTGCGATCGCAGCGCCAGACCCGCAGCTGCAGGTGCAGGCACTTGGCCTCACGTTCGACTCGCCGTTCGGCGTCGCCGCCGGGTTCGACAAGAACGCCGTCGGTGTGCGCGGGCTGGCTGCTCTCGGCTTCGGTCATGTCGAGATCGGCACGATCACGGCCATCGCCCAGGACGGCAACCCCCGGCCGCGACTTTTCCGTCTGGTGCCCGATCGTGCGTTGATCAACCGGATGGGCTTCAACAACGACGGAGCCGAAGCTGCGTCGCGCCGCCTCGAGAAGCTCCGCCGGCGCCGCCCGAAGACCGTCATAGGCGTGAACATCGGCAAGAGCCGGGTCGTCGACGTCGCTGACGCGAGCTCCGACTACGTCGCCAGCACGGAGCGACTCGCACCGCTCGCCGATTACCTGGCCGTCAACGTGTCCTCCCCGAACACACCCGGACTGCGCGGACTCCAGGCGGTCGAGACTCTCGCGCCGCTGCTGCGCGCGGTCAAGGCGGCCGCCGGTGCGACACCGCTGCTGGTGAAGATCGCCCCGGATCTCCCCGACGATGAGATCACGGCGATCGCGCAGCTCGCCGTCGCAGAGGGCCTCGACGGCATCATCGCGCACAACACCACGATCAGCCGCGAGGGTCTCGAGTCGGATGCCGAAGTCGTCGAGGCAGCCGGCGCGGGCGGGCTCTCGGGCGCACCGCTGCGCGCACGCTCGATGGAGGTGCTGCACGTGGTTCGCGCGGCTGTTCCGAGTGATTTCTGCGTCGTCTCGGTCGGCGGAGTGGAGACCGCGACAGATGTGCAGGAAAGACTGGATGCCGGTGCGACGCTGGTGCAGGGCTACACGGCGTTCCTCTACCGAGGACCGCTCTGGGCGCGTCAGATCAACCGCGGGTTGCGCGCATAACTGGGTGCGGGGCGTTGAGCGAGCGGAGCGAGACGAAACGGGTTGAGCAAGGAGCGTCAGCGACGAGTCGAAACCGGGCTCAGTCGGGGTACTGGCCGCGCTTGACCTGCGGCTTGGGCAGGCGCATGAAACGCATCTGCAGCGCACGCATCGCGGCGTACCAGCCGAGGCCCTTCTCCATGCGGTCCTTTCCGAACTTGGCGGCGACCTTGCGCTTGACGCGGATGCCGAGCAGCACCATGTCGATGACGGCTATGACGATGAACGCCCACAGGCCGATGAAGGCGAAGAACGAGAAGCTGGGATCCGGGACGAGGGAGACCAGGATGACGATGACCATCAGGGCCATGACCCACTCGGAGAGGTGCCAGCCGGCGTCGACGTAGTCGCGCACCCAACGACGCTGCGGACCCTTGTCGCGCGGCGGGAGGTACTTGTCCTCACCGGCGGCCATGCCCGCCTGCGCACGCTCGCGCTGCTCCCGCATCTGCAGCTTCGCTGCGGCGCGGGCTTCCTTGGTGTCGGCCACCAGCGGTCGTCGACGTGCGGCTTCCTGCTCGGCGCGGCTCGGCGTCGGGCGTCCCTTGCCGGCGACGGGCGTCTCGGCCGCGTCGTCGTTCGTCGGTGGGGTGGAAGTGGCCACGAGGCTCCTCGGATAGGGATCGGTGTTCAGCCTTAAGATTACTCGCATGACTTCACAGACGCAGAACGTCGACCCCGCGATCGAATCCGCCGTCACAGAAGCGGTGGCCATCGGCATCCCCTCCGCGCTGTCCGACCTCGGCGACCTCGTCCGCATTCCCGGCATCGCATGGCCGTCGTTCGATCAGACGCAGCTCGAGCGCAGCGCCGAGCGCGTGGCATCGCTTGCGACCGGCACCGGCGTCTTCGACGACGTCAGGGTGCTGCGTGCCGCGATCCCCGGCACTGACGAGCACGGTCAGCCCGCTGTTCTCGCGACGCGGGCCGCACGCAACGGCAAGCCGACGATCCTGCTCTACGCGCACCACGATGTGCAGCCTCCGGGTTCAGACGAGCTGTGGGATACGCCGCCCTTCGAACCGACCGTCCGCGATGGGCGGTTGTACGGGCGCGGTGCCGCCGACGACAAGGCCGGCATCATGGCGCACATCGCGTCACTGCGTGCGGTATCCGAGGTGTTCGGTGACGACCTCGACCTGGGAGTCTCGCTGTTCATCGAGGGCGAGGAGGAGTACGGATCGCGCTCGTTCGCCCAGTTCCTCAGCGACAACTCCGAGGCACTCCGTGCGGACGCGATCGTGGTCGCCGACTCCGGCAACTGGGATTCGACGACTCCTGGGCTGACCGTGTCCCTGCGCGGCAACGCACGCTTCACGATGAAAGTGCGCACGCTCGATCACGCGTCGCACTCCGGCATGTTCGGGGGAGCGGTGCCCGACGCGATGATGGCGACGGTCCGCCTGCTCGCCACGCTCTGGGACGAGGACGGCGCCGTCGCCGTGGAAGGACTCTCCGAGACCGACACCGAGACTCCCGATTACAGCGAGGAGACGCTGCGCGACGAGGCCGGACTGCTACCGGGTACCTCGCCGATCGGGCGGGGCAGCATCCTGAGCCGGATCTGGAACAAACCGGCCATCACGGTCATAGGCATCGACGCGACAGACGTGGCCTCGGCATCGAACACGCTGCTTCCGGAGGTGACCGTCGTCATCAGCGCGCGCGTCGCGCCGGGGCAGTCCGGTGAGGACGCGTACGAGGCGCTCGAGGCGCACCTGCGCGCCCACGTGCCGTTCGGCGCGGAGCTGACGTTCTCGGACGTCGATCTCGGCGACGGATTCCTCGTCGACACCAGCGGTTGGGCTGTGAGCCTCGCGCGCCAGGCGATGGCGGACGGCTATGGCGCAGACCCGGTCGATCTCGGAGTCGGAGGGTCCATCCCGTTCATCGCAGATCTCGTGCGGGAATTCCCGGCGGCGCAGATCCTCGTCACCGGAGTGGAGGATCCTCACGCACGTGCCCACAGCCCCAACGAGTCGCTGCACCTGGACACGTTCCGTCATGCCGTCGCGACCGAGGCGCTGCTGCTGACACGTATGAACGAGATCACCGGCTGATCGCCTTCGCGAACTGATCAGCGCCCATCCGGGTGCTCGAAGGTAGAATCAGAACGAAACGCCGCCTGCACGCGCGGCCTGTCACAAGGAGCGACATGAGCGACACCACACTGACCACACAGACCGCGACCGCACACGGCGTCACACTGACGGACGCGGCGGCGACCAAGGTGAAGAACCTCCTCGAGCAGGAGGGACGCGACGACCTGCGTCTGCGCGTCGCCGTGCAGCCCGGTGGATGCTCCGGCCTGATCTACCAGCTCTACTTCGACGAGCGCTACCTCGACGGCGACGAGACCGTCGATTTCGACGGCGTCGAGGTCATCATCGACAACATGAGCGTCCCGTACCTCGACGGCGCGGCAATCGATTTCAAGGACACGATCTCCGAGCAGGGTTTCACCATCGACAACCCGAACGCAGCCGGAAGCTGCGCCTGCGGAGACAGCTTCCACTGAAAGTCGGCCGTGCTCGACCTGCGTGGTTGGCATGAATCAGGTGTGAGGTTGCCCTAGACTTGACCATGCCTTGTCCGTCATCTTGAAAGGTGCATCGTGCCCTCGAAACGCCGCCTTCGTTGGGCCGCCATTCCCCTGGGAATCGCGGCAGCCGTGGCTCTGGCGGGATGCTCTCCCACCGAACTCAACGGATTCCTCCCGGGCTTCGTAGAAGACGGCACTGCCGCCACGAACCAGACCGACCGGGTCGCAGCGCTCTGGGTCAACTCCTGGATCGTCCTTCTCGCCGTGGGCATGATCACCTGGGCCCTCATGGGATGGGCCGCCGTCGCGTACCGTCGCCGCAAGGGCCAGACCGGCCTGCCGGTGCAGATGCGCTACAACATGCCGATCGAGATCTTCTACACGGTGATCCCGCTCATCCTCGTCATGGGCATGTTCTTCTTCACCGCGAGAGACCAGGCCGCGATCGAGACGCAGTGGGGTGACGAGGCAGACGTCGAGATCACCGCGATCGGCAAGCAGTGGGCGTTCGACTTCATGTACGCCGGTGAAGACGACGCCCTCTCCGACGCAGTCTGGACCATGGGCGTGCAGGCGCAGCCTGATGCCGAAGGCAACATCGACACTGAGAAGCTGCCGACCCTGGTGCTTCCGGTCGACCAGAAGGTGCACATCAACCTTCAGTCGCGTGACGTCATCCACTCGTTCTGGATCATCGACTTCCTCTACAAGAAGGACATGTACATCGGGAAGGACAACTCCTGGTCCTTCATCCCGACACGCGTCGGGGAGTACGCCGGCAAGTGCGCTGAGTTGTGCGGGGAGTACCATTCGATGATGCTCTTCAACGTCAAGGTCGTAGAGCAGGACGAGTACGACGCATACGTCGAGTCGCTTCGTGAGGAGGGGAACACGGGCGACATCACCGATGCATACGACCGTCTCAGCAACCTCCCCGGCACCACAGGTACGACGTCCGAGACGGACTCCGAAGAAGAGGGAGAGTAACCTCATGACCACTACTGAGGCCCCGAGCCAGCCCGCTGGCGCTCGCCCCACGGCGGTTCCCGCACGCCAGGCAGCTTTGATGAGCTCCTCCCGCGTCGAGCAGAAGGGCAACATCGTCGTCAAGTGGATCACTTCCACTGACCACAAGACCATCGGGTACATGTACCTGATCACCTCCGTGCTGTTCTTCCTCCTCGGCGGAGTGATGGCGCTGGTGATCCGTGCCGAGTTGTTCGCTCCGGGGATGCAGATCGTCCCCACCAAGGAGCAGTACAACCAGCTGTTCACGATGCACGGCACGATCATGCTGCTCATGTTCGCGACTCCGCTGTTCGCCGGCTTCGCGAATGCGATCCTGCCGCTGCAACTCGGAGCGCCGGATGTGGCGTTCCCGCGACTCAACGCGTTCGCCTTCTGGCTGTTCACGTTCGGCTCCATCATGGCGGTCGCCGGCTTCCTCACCCCGCAGGGCGCCGCATCGTTCGGCTGGTTCGCGTATCAGCCCCTGGCGAGTGCGACGTTCACCCCCGGTGCCGGTGGGAACCTCTGGATGGTCGGCCTCGGCATGTCCGGATTCGGGACCATCCTCGGTGCGGTGAACTTCATCACCACGGTCATCACGATGCGTGCTCCCGGCATGACGATGTGGCGGATGCCGATCTTCAGCTGGAACACGCTGATCACGAGCCTCCTGATTCTGATGGCCTTCCCGGTGCTCGCCGCGGCGATCTTCGCTGCTGCCGCAGACCGCATCCTCGGTGCACACATCTTCGACCCGGCCAATGGCGGTGTGCTGCTGTGGCAGCACCTGTTCTGGTTCTTCGGCCATCCGGAGGTCTACATCATCGCGCTGCCGTTCTTCGGCATCGTCTCGGAGATCTTCCCGGTGTTCAGCCGCAAGCCGATCTTCGGATACAAGACCCTGATCTACGCGACGATCGCGATCGCCGCTCTGTCCGTGGCTGTGTGGGCCCACCACATGTACGTCACCGGTTCGGTGCTGCTGCCGTTCTTCGCGCTGATGACCATGCTCATCGCCGTGCCGACCGGTGTGAAGATCTTCAACTGGATCGGAACGCTTTGGAGAGGTTCTGTCACGTTCGAGACACCGATGGTGTTTGCGTTGGGCTTCCTCGTGACATTCGTCTTCGGCGGTCTGACTGGGGTTATCCTCGCAGCGCCCCCGCTGGATTTCGCACTCAGTGACTCATACTTCGTCGTCGCCCATTTCCACTACGTCGTGTTCGGAACGGTCGTGTTCGCGATGTTCGCCGGCTTCTACTTCTGGTGGCCCAAGTGGACAGGGCGCATGCTGAACGAGCGCCTCGGCTACGTGCACTTCTGGATGCTGTTCGTGGGCTTCCACATGACGTTCCTCATCCAGCATTGGCTGGGTGTCGACGGCATGGTGCGTCGGTACGCGGACTATTCGGAAGCCGACGGCTGGACGTGGGGCAACCAGGTGTCGACGATCGGTGCGGTCATCCTCGGCGCTTCGATGCTGCCGTTCTTCCTGAACGTCTGGATCACCGCGCGCAAGGCGCCCAAGGTCATGGTCAACGACCCGTGGGGGTACGGTGGATCGCTCGAGTGGGCTACCAGCTGCCCGCCGCCGCGTCACAACTTCACGTCGATCCCGCGCATCCGCAGCGAGCGTCCTGCGTTCGACCTGAACCATCCCGAGGCCGCCGAGCATCCTGTCGCCGCACCTCAGCCGGCCATGTCGGGCGTGACCGGAGAGGGCAAGTAAGCCATGCGATCCAATGTCGTTCTCTGGTGGATTCTCGCCGGCTTCTTCCTGGTCGTCGCCATCACCTACACGATCTGGCACATCCTCGCGTATCCCGAACTGGTCGGTGCGGCGAAGGTGGAGTGGGTGGGTTCCGTCGCTCTTCTCTTCGCGGCCTGTATGTCGGCGATGATCGCGGTCTACCTCGCGCGCACGCACAAGGCGCAGGGCGGCGAGCTGCCCGAAGATATTCTGACGGCAGACATCGACGACGGAGATCCTGAGCTCGGCGAGTTCAGCCCGTGGTCGTGGTGGCCGATCGTGCTCGCAGCCTCTGCAGCGGTGTTCTTGGTCGGACTGGCCGTCGGACAGTTTCTCTTGCCGATCGGTGTTGCGATCTTCGTTGTCGCGATCGTCGGCTGGGTGTACGAGTACTACCGAGGTCACTTCGCACGCTGAGCCGCTCTCACTCGTTCTGAGAAAGCCCCGGGACTTCGGTCCTGGGGCTTTCTGCTGTGCTGGGCCACTGATGCTCCGGGCCTCTGATGCGCTGGGCCTCTGATGCGCTGGGCCTCTGAGATGCTCCGGGCCTCTGATGCTCGGAGGGCGGGTCAGGCCTGCGTGCGGATGCGGGCGACACCGGTGAGCGGGTCGACGGGACGCCGATGGATGCCGTCGGCGTCTGCGACGGGATACCCTTCGCGGACCCAATACTCGAAACCGCCGATCAGCTCTCGCACGGTGTAGCCGAGCTTCGCGAACTCCAGAGCACCTTTCGCCCCAGCGTTGCAGCCCGGGCTCCAGCAGTACACGACGACTTCCCTTCCTGTGGCGATCTCCGACGGCGCCCGAGTCGCGATCTCGCTGTAGTGCATGTGCACGGCCTCTGGGATGCGTCCCTGCGCCCACGCCTCGTCTGAGCGGACATCGATCACCACGACATCGTCAGAGGCCTTCTGGCGGGCGTACAGGTCGCTCGCGTCTGTTTCGTAGGCGAGTTTGGCGGCGAAGTAGTCGGCACGATCGATCATGGTCTCAGCCTATGGAACTCGCGGTCGGTACGGCGCGCTCTTGCGGTCGCATAGCATCCGATTTCCACCGGCATCGCGACTGGCGGCCTGGTGGCGGGGTGGAAGAAGAAGTTCACGGGCTCAGATGTCTTGGAGGCCGGCAAAACCTTCTTGCACGGGTGCTGGGCGGATCGCGTGCGGTCAGCAGGTCGAGCGAGCGCCCGACTCAGGCAGCATCAACCGCGGCGATCGCCTCGATATCGACGAGCTGGTGAGTGTACCCGAGCACGGTGACGCCGAGGAGCGTACTCGGAACGTCGTGGTCTCCGAAGGCGGCGCTGACGACATCCCAGGCATCCACGAGGTCCTGCCGTATAGAGGAGGCCACCAGCCTCCGGGTACTGATGACATCAGTCAATGAGGCCCCCGCCGCCGCAAGCGCCCTTGTCAACGTCTCCACGCAACGCGCAGCCTGAGCGGCATAGTCGCCCGGGAAGTCTGTCGCTCCGTCTTCGTTCAGTGGGCAGGCGCCGGCAAGGAAGATGAGGCGCGAGCCCGCCGGGGCGGTCGCCGCGTACGCGTACGGCGCCGCGGCGAGTGAGCTCCCCGTGCCTACGCCTGCATGCCTGGGATTTTGCTGCCGTGACCAGCATGCGTCCGTGACCCTGCTTGCCGTACTCAGGAAGGACGGAAAGCTGCTCCAGGTGGGCGATGTGGGCCAGTTCTCGGCCGAGAAGTGGACGATGAACATTGTGTCCGCGGCGCTCTCAATCTCTTCGAGCCGGCCGAAGTCAGCTGCTTCGGCGCTCCGGATCTCTGGGGAAGGCACCATTGATCGAGCGTGACGAAGAAGGGCCCCGTCCGCGCTCGAGGAGCGCTGGACGGGGCCCAGGGGAGAGGAGCGTTACTCGCTCTCGTCCGACTTCTTGGGCTTCACTTCGTCTCGCTCCGCTCGATCAGTACGGCGCTTCACCGGATCAGTGGCGATCACGGAACTCGGCGTGTTGGCGGTCTCGTCGATGTGGGTCTCCGCCGGCGGGTTGAGCGGCGCGTCAGGAACCCCGGCGCGCTCGTGAGCACCCTGGATCTCCGCAGCCTCGGACTCGTCCATCTGGGTCGTGACGTGACTCTGGTGGGCATCTGCGGCGGCGACCTCCGCCTGCGTGAGCGGGGCCAGACGGTCTTCGAAGAACCAACGAGAGATCGAGGAGCGCAGGTTCTCAGTCCACGGGATGCGGCCCTTGTCGTTCGGTCGCACGACGAGGGGCTCATATCCGTCGACATCGATGAGCTTCCAGCGGTCGTACGTGTCGACCGGCTGGTGCACCTCGATGTACTCGCCGCCGGGAAGACGGACGATGCGACCGGACTCATAGCCGTGCAGCACGATCTCGCGGTCCTTCTTCTGCAGCGCGATGCAGATGCGCTTGGTGATGAAGTAACCGAGGATCGGGCCGAGGAACAGCAGCGCCTGAAGCGTGTGGATCACGCCCTCCATCGTGAGCATGAAGTGCGTCGCGATGAGATCGGAGGACGCAGCCGCCCACAGAACCGCGTAGAAGATCACACCGGCGGCCCCGATCGCGGTGCGGGTCGCGGCGTTGCGCGGACGCTGGGCGAGGTGGTGCTCACGCTTGTCGCCGGTGATCCACGCCTCGAGGAAGGGGTAGATCGCGACGGCGACGATGAACAGGCCGAGGACAAGGACGGGAACGATGATTCCGAACGACCAGGTGCGGTCGAGGAACACGATGTCCCAGTTCGATGGTGCGAGGCGCAGCGCGCCGTCAGCGAATCCGATGTACCAGTCCGGCTGGGTGCCGGCCGAGACGGGGGACGGGTCATACGGTCCGTACGCCCAGATCGGGTTGATCTGAACGAACGTCGCTATCAGCACGATCGAGCCGAAGACGATGAACAGGTAGCCGCCCATCTTGGACATGTAGACGGGCATCATCGGGTAGCCGACGACGTTGTCGTTCGTGCGGCCGGGGCCGGCGAACTGCGTGTGCTTGTTGATCACCATCAGCATCAGGTGCACGACGATCAGGGCGATGACCAGCATCGGCAGCAGCAGGATGTGCAGCGAATAGAGTCGGCCGACGATGTCGGTGCCGGGGAATTCTCCACCGAAGATCAGGAAGGAGGTCCACGTGCCGATCAGCGGGAGGCCCTTGACCATGCCGTCGATGATGCGCAGGCCGTTGCCAGAGAGCAGGTCGTCAGGCAGCGAGTAGCCGGTGAAGCCCTCTGCCAGAGCCAGGATGAACAGCACGAAACCGATGACCCAGTTCAGCTCACGCGGCTTACGGAATGCGCCGGTGAAGAACACGCGCAGCATGTGGATGCCGATGCCGGCGACGAACACGAGGGCCGCCCAGTGGTGGATCTGGCGGACCAGCAAGCCACCGCGCAGATCGAAGGAGATTCGCAGCGTCGACTCGAGCGCTGCCGACATCTCGATGCCACGCATAGGGGCGTAGGCGCCCGTGTAGTAGGTCTCGACCATCGACGCCTGGAAGAAGAACGTCAGGAACGAGCCGGAGATGAAGACGACGACGAAGCTCCACAGAGCGATCTCGCCGAGCATGAACGACCAGTGGTCGGGGAAGACCTTACGACCGAGCTCCTTGACGAAGCCCGAGAGGCTGGTGCGCTCGTCGATATAGTTCGACGCGGCGCCGACGAATCGACCGCCGAGGGGCGCCTTGGTGTCCTTGTCCTCTTTGGACAGCGTTGCGGTACTCAATAGCGCTCCCAGAAGCTCGGGCCGACAGGCTCGGTGAAGTCGCTGCGCGCGACGAGGTAGCCCTCTTCGTCGACGGTGATCGGCAGTTGCGGCAATGGGCGCGCAGCCGGGCCGAAGATGACCTTGGCATGATCGGTCACGTCGAACTGCGACTGGTGGCACGGGCACAGCAGGTGGTGCGTCTGCTGCTCGTACAGGGCGACGGGGCAGCCGACGTGCGTGCAGACCTTGGAGTACGCGACGATGCCGTCGTACGACCAGTCCTTGCGGTCCTCTGCCTCGATGAGTTGTTCAGGACGCAGGCGCATCATCAGCACGACAGCCTTCGCCTTCTCCTCGAGATAACCGTCGGCGTGGCTCAGTTCCGAGAGATCCTCGGGGATCACGTGGAAGGCGGAACCGAGAGTGACATCCGCCGCACGGATCGGGGTGCCGTCGGGGTCGCGTACGAGACGCTGCCCCTCTGCCCACATGGTCTGCTTCAACAGCACGACGGGGTCGCCCGCTGTGGGGTCCTCAGGAGTGCTGTGCGGTGCGAGCCCGCGGAACAGTGCAACGCCAGGAATGATCGACGCGACAACGGCTGCGAACAGCGAATTGCGGATCATCGTGCGGCGGCCGAACCCGGACTCCTCGTTCGCGTCCGCGAACGCCTGGACGGCCGCTTCGCGGGTCGAGTCCTTCCCACGCGTGGGGTGACGGTGCTCGACGAACTCCTTGTCCGACATGAGGGCCTTGGACCAGTGGATGGCGCCGAGGCCGAGTGAAAGCAGCGCCAGAGCGATGCCGAGCCCGATGAACAAGTTGTTGTAGCGGATCGCGACCAGCGAGCCGTCTTCGATCGGGAACAGCATGTACGCCGCGACTGCCCAGATGCTGCCGGCCAGCGACAGATAGAACAGCGTGTACACCGTGCGGACCGCGCGCTTCTCAGCTTTCGGGTCCTTGTCGGTCATCCGCTCACGGTGCGGTGGCAGCCCCGGGTTCTGCACGGGATCGCTGACTGCGACACCCAGCCCCGGAGAGGGCTGGTAGGCCCGGTCAAGGGCCTTCGAGTCGTCGTCGTTTGCCATGGTGCTCCTCGTACGTTCCTCTTCGATGACTAAGCGTCAGTTGGACTTCGCCGTGATCCACACGGTGATGGCGACGAGACCGCCGATACCGAAGATCCAGACGAACAGACCCTCGGAGACGGGGCCGAGGTTCCCGAGGGAGAATCCGCCGACCGAGACCGACTCCTGCTGGAACAGCAGCGCGGAGATGATGTCGCGTTTGTCTTCGTCGGACAGGTTCATGTCCCCGAACACCGGCATGTTCTGCGGGCCGGTGACCATGGCCGCATAGATGTGCAGTGCGCTCGTCGAGGTCAGCGCCGGAGCGTACTTGCCCTCGGTGAGCGCTCCGCCGGCGGCCGACACGTTGTGGCACATCGCGCAGTTGATGCGGAAGAGCTGAGCGCCTTCTGCGACATCCCCTCCGCCATCGAGGATCCTATCTGCGGGATACGTCGGCCCTGGTGCCTCCGATTGCACGTATGCGGCCATCGCATCGATCTGAGGCTGAGTGAACTGCGGACTCTTCTGCGGCGCCTGAGGCCCCTGCATCTGGAGCGGCATGCGTCCGGTCGCCAATTGGAACTCCACCGACAGTTCACCGACGCCGTAGAGGCTCGGTCCGTTGTCTGTGCCCTGCAAGTTGAGTCCGTGACAGGTCGCGCAGTTCGCCTGGAACAGCTTCTGGCCGTCTTCGACGCTCATGGTGCTCGCGCTCGTCCGGGTGTCAGTGGCGGCGATCGCCGCCGACGCCCCGGCGTAGATGCCTCCCGTGATGAGGAGTCCTGCACCGATCAGTGCCGCGGCCGCCAGTGGGCTGCGGCGTCCGTTCGAGCGACGCTTCTTCTCTCGTACCATTTCTCAGCTCAGCTCCGCTCTTATTTCAGGAAGTAGATGACGAAGAACAGCACGATCCAGACGACGTCGACGAAGTGCCAGTAGTAGGACACAACGATCGAGGAGGTCGCCTCCTTATGCGTGAAGTTCTTCACTGCGAACGCGCGCCCCATGGTGAGCAGGAATGCGATGAGTCCGCCGGTGACGTGGAGGGCATGGAAGCCCGTGGTCAGGTAGAACGCCGAGGCATAGGCGTCTGCCTGGATCGGCATGCCCTCGGCGACGAGCTGGGCGTACTCCCAGACCTGACCGGATACGAAGATGGCGCCGAGCGCGAAGGTCAGCCAGAACCACTCGACCATTCCCCAGCCGAACAGGCGGCGGCGGCCGGCGAGGTTGAGCTGGCCCTTGGCGAGGCGGTACGGCTGCAGGTCCTCAGCGGCGAAGACGCCCATCTGGCACGTCACGGAGGAGAGCACGAGGATCGCTGTGTTCACACCGGCGAAGGTGACGTTCAGCAGCTCCGTGCGGTCTGCCCAGAGCTCGGGAGACGTGCTGCGAAGGGTGAAGTAGATCGCGAACAGTCCCGCGAAGAACATCACCTCGCTGCCGAGCCACACGATGGTGCCGACAGCTACCGGATTGGGCCGCTTGATCGTTCTTGCCGCCGGGGCATGAGTCGCTGAGGTGGTCACGTCTCCATTATGGCCGATCTGCGAGCGTGATTCTTGCATCCATGGCACCCGATTCGCTGTTCCTTGACTTAGGGAACCCTAAGAAGACACTGCGAATCCTCGGTGAATCCAAGGGAAATCAAGGTTGTACGCCTGCACTGCTGTGCGCAGGTAATTTGTTCGCGCCGATAGGATCGCAGACATGCCTGATTCCCTGACATGGCCCGATGTGCTCACGACTCTCCTGGAGCGACGCGATCTCAGCGTCTGGGAGTCGACGTGGGCGATGCGCCAGGTGATGCAGGGCAAGGTCTCCGATGCCAAGCTTGCGGGTTTCCTGATCGCGTTGCGCGCCAAGGGCGAGACGATCGATGAGATCGTCGGGTTCCGTGATGCCATCCTCGAGGCGGCCGTCCCGTTGCCCGTCTCTTCCAATGTGCTCGACATCGTCGGCACCGGCGGAGATCGCGTCGGGACTGTGAACGTCTCGACCACGGCGGCGATCATCATCGGCGCGACCGGCATCCCCGTCGTCAAGCACGGCAACCGCGCCGCCAGTTCGGCTTCCGGTTCGTCCGACGTTCTGGGTGCGCTCGGCCTCGAGCTCTCGCTTGCTCCGGACAAGGTCGCTGCTGTGCTGGATCGCACGGGCATCACCTTCGCGTGGGCGGCAGCATTTCATCCCGGTTTCAAGCACGCGGGCGGGGCACGTGGGGAACTCGGCGTTCCGACCGTGTTCAACATGCTCGGCCCCCTCTGCAACCCGGCGCGCGCCGAGGCGAATGCCGTCGGTGTGGCGCAGCTCGAACGCGTTCCGCTCATCACCGGCGTGTTCCGGACTCGCGGTGCGACGGCCCTCGTGTTCCGCGGAGACGACGGCCTCGACGAGCTGACGACCACCGGCCACAGCCGCATCTGGGAGGTCACCCTCGGAGACATCCACGAGCACGATCTCGACCCTCGCGATCTCGGCATCCCCACCGCCGATCTCGCGGACCTCATCGGCGGATCTCCCGAGCACAATGCAGGAGTGCTGCGCGACACGCTCGCGGGCACCAAGGGGCCGGTGCGTGACATCGTCCTGCTCAACGCGGCGGCCGGGATCGTCGCATTCGAACTCTCCCAGGACTCGACGCAGGTGCAGCGTCCGATCCTCGACCGCCTTCGCGACGGCTATGCACGCGCGGAAGCGGCTGTAGACGACGGCAGCGCTGCAGCGAAGCTGGAGGCATGGGTGGGCGCGACGCGCGAGCTCGCCTCTGCCTGAACGATCATGGATCCCGTCGTCGCACTGCTGGAGATCGCCACTCTGCTCGAGCGGGAACGCGCATCACGGTACCGGGCGAAGGCGTTTCGTCAGGCCGCGGCCACGGTGCAGGGTCTGCCCGACGACGTGCTGAACGATCCGACCCGTCTTCGTGCCACCAAGGGCATCGGCGAGTCGACCTTCGCGGTCATACGTCAGGTCCAGGCAGGGAAGACACCGGACTACCTCGTGGAGCTGCGTGGTGAGGTCGAGCCTGAACGCGCATCGGTGCTTCGCGGAAAGCTGCGAGGCGATCTCCATGCGCACACGGACTGGTCCGACGGGACGACCTCGATCGGAACGATGGCCGCGGCGGCACGCGCTCTCGGGCATGAGTACCTTGCGATCACCGACCATTCTCCCCGCCTCCGGGTCGCCCGGGGGCTGTCCGCCGAACGGCTGCGTGAGCAGATGCCGCTCGTGCGCGGCGAATCGACAGACGGCTTCACGATGTTCGCCGGGATCGAGGTCGACATCCTCGAAGACGGCGCCCTCGACCAGGACGCCGAGTTGCTGAGTGCGCTCGACATCGTGGTGGCATCCGTGCATTCCAGATTGCGCATGGAATCGAGGCCGATGACAGCCCGCATGATCGCCGCGGTGAGGAGTCCTCATGTCAACGTGCTCGGGCACTGCACCGGCCGGCTCGTGCAGGGCGAGCGCGGCACGCGAGCTCCCTCGCAATTCGACGCGCGTGCGGTGTTCGACGCATGCGCCGAGAACGGAGTCGCCGTCGAGATCAATGCGCGACCCGAGCGGCAGGACCCGCCGGATGAGCTGATCGCGATCGCGCTGGATGCCGGTTGTCTGTTCTCGCTCGATTCCGACGCCCATGCGCCGGGGCAGTTGTCACTGCTCGACTACGGGGCGGAGCGAGCCGAGAAGGCCGGAGTACCGGCCGAGCGGGTCGTGACCACATGGGGGCTTGAGCGTCTGAGGGCGTGGGCGGAGTGAGCCGCCGATCGATCCCGTGGCTTGTCGTCGCGGGCGTGCTCGTCGCGGCGCTCAGCCTGCGCGCGCCCATCATCGCCGTGACTCCGGTGCTGCCGGACATCGTGCGCGACCTGGGTATCGGCGCAGCATCCGCCGGCCTGCTGACGACGGCTCCCGTCATCATGTTCGCGGCGATCACGCCGGTTGCCGCGCTTCTGATCCGACGGGCCGGCGCCGAGCTCGCACTGCTCTTGTCGCTCAGCGGAGTGCTCTTCGGCACGTTCGTGCGCGCGTTGCCCGGCTACGGCTCGATGCTGGCCGGCATGTTCATCATCGGCGCCGCGATCACGATCGGGAACGTCGTCGTCCCGGTGATCATCCGGCGCGACCTTCCGCCCGAGCGCACCGCGGTCGCCACGGCAGCGTATTCGGCGACGCTGAACGTCGGATCGCTCGTGACCGCCCTGGGAACAGTGCCGCTCGCAGAACTCATGGGCTGGCCGCTCGCTCTGCTGGTCTGGAGCTCGGTGACCGTCGTGGGCCTCGCGTTGTGGATCGTCCACATCGTCCGCTCGAAGTCGTGGCGAAGTGCGGAACGCGCATCGGGCGAGGCGGGAAAGCGGGAGAGTGGCGACACCGGCGAGAACATCACGGGGCCGTTGCCCGTCATCGTCGACAACCGTGTCGCAGCGATCGTGCGCCGCCCGATCGTCTGGATGCTCTTCGCCGCGTTCGGTATGCAGTCGGCGATCTACTACGGCATGTCGACCTGGTTGCCGACGATGCTGATCGACACCACAGGCACGGATGCCGCGACCGCAGGCGCACTGGCATCGCTTTTCCAGGGCGTGGCGATCGTCGGGGCGTTGCTCGCCCCGGTGCTGTTGAAGTACCTCGGCGCCGTGCCGGCCGGCGTGCTGATGGGTGCGTGCTTCGGCACGATGGTCATCGGGATGCTGTTCGCCCCTGAGGTGGCGGCCGTGTGGGCCTCGTTCGGAGCGATCGCGCATTCGAGCGGCTTCGTCCTGATCTTCACGGCGATGGTCCGCGTGTCGCGCTCCGACGCCGAGGCGGCGACGATGTCGGCGCTCGTGCAGGGTGGCGGATACGTGCTCGCTGCGCTCGGCGCCCCGCTCCTGGGTGCGCTGAACGAGATCAGCGGAGGGTGGCAGGTGCCGATGCTCGCGGTGATCGCTGCGACGGCTGTCTATTCGACGGCACTCGTGTCGGCGATGTTCGTCGCGCTGCGCCGCGGCTGAATCACTGAGAGTTTCGTCGCGTTCAGCGCCCGAGCGCAGCGATCGCGCGGTCCATCGACGAGCCGAGATTCCACTTCTGCGCGAGCGCGATGGCGGCGTCCGCCTCGGACGGATCGAGCGCACGCACCGGATCTGTGGGCGGCGCGATATCGAGTGAGCGCGCAACCTCGACCACTGTGGGCGCCACGTCGAGATAGAGGGTTGCCGCGAGGATCTTCGCCCGCAGACCCGCGCTCATGCCTTCGCCGGCCTCGGCGGCCGCGCGGATGCCGGCGAGGTCGCCGTGCGTCTGCAGGAGGGTCGCCGCGGTCTTCTCTCCGACGCCGGGAACCCCCGGGAGTCCGTCTGAGGCGTCGCCGCGCATGGTCGCGAAGTCGGCGTACTGCGAGGGGAGCACGCTGTACTTGGCCACGACGCTCTGCTCGGTGAGATTGTCGAGGTTGCTCATTCCTCGGGCGGTGTAGATGACACGGATGCTGCGCTCGTCGTCGATGAGCTGGAACAGGTCACGGTCACCCGTGACGATGTCGACCGGCATCGTCGCGAGCGCGGCGAGGGTGCCGATCACATCGTCGGCCTCGTGCGCTGTGACGCCGATGATCGGGATGCCGAGTACCGTCAGCGACTCGCGGATCAGCGGGATCTGAGCCTCGAGCGGATCAGGCACCTCTTCGACGTCGGGGCCAGCGGGCACGATCTCGACGACACGATGCGCTTTGTAGCTGGGGATGAGGTCGACGCGCCACTGCGGACGCCAGTCGTCATCCCAGCAGGCGACGATGTGGGTCGGCTCGTACAGGGAGACGAGTTTGGCGATCATGTCGAGGAGCCCGCGCGCTGCGTTGATGGGGGACCCGTCGGGAGCCTTCACCTTGTCGGGCACGCCGTAGAACGCCCGGAAGTAGAGGGACGCGGTGTCCAGCAGCATCAGCCTGTCGCTCATGGGATCAGCATGGCACAGGGCGCCGACGACGTCGGGGTCAGCAGCCGGGGGAGTCCGGTGCCTGTTGGCAGGTGTGCGCGACCAGTGCGGTGTGCGCCTCGAAGATGCGGATCTCCTGCGGTGGCCCTGCAGCGGTGACCTCGCCGGCGATCGGGAACCATCCGACGCCGAAGTCGACCTCTGCTGTGTAGCGCACGTCGACCTGTGCGGAGTACATACCGCGCTCTTTGTAGGTGTGGCTCGTCGGAGTCGGGGTGAACTGCGCTTGGCCGAGGTCGGCCCATGACCGACCGCCCGTGCTGGTGGTGGCGGTCGTGCCGTCGCCGAAGCGGAAGTCGTAGCCGGACGGCGTGAAGCGTACGGTGACCGGGAAGCCGAAGAGCGAGTCGTTCACGGTGTGGACGGATGCCGTCGCCACGAAGTTCGTCGGCAGGCCGACGACGCCCACGTTGTCAGGCTCTCCGGTGATGACGGGACCGGCCGGAGCGAATCGGGCGACGTCATTGATCGTGATGGCCGGGATCGTCGGCTCTGTGGTGGTCTCCGGCGTCTCCTCCTCGGTTTCCTCAGTCGCCCGGAAGCAGCGGATGTACGAATCCCAGTTGTTCAGGCACTGAGCGAAGTCGAACTCCGGCGGTGGCGTCCAGTCTGCCGGTGGGGTCCAGCCCCCGTCGGTTCCCGGATCCGAGTCGCCGATCGGCGAGGTGCCGGGGTCGCCGGGAGTGTCCTGGGTGCCGTCGATGATGATCTCGGTGCCGTCATTTGCAATCCCACATCCACCAATCACGAGATCTGTGTCGCTGCAGTTCGTGCCGGAACTTGCGGAACCGGTGGCCGCAGGCGCCAGAATCAGCCCGGCAACGAGGATCGCAGTCAGCATGTCTCACCCGGAGCAACCTCATACTCACTAATTAGAAGGTGATCTGCGGTGCCCGTTAGTTCGACAGAGATCGTGTAAGTGTCACTTCGATCGGCCGCAGTAACGTCAGTACCCTGATCATCTACGGCGCGCGCTTCCGTGATATCGAGGCACACGTTTGCCACAACGCGAGCAACGCTCTGTGAGTGACTACTGACCCGACCGTCGAAACCAACGATTTTTGTCGCGCCCACAATGCGAATCCCTGCGGCGTCAAGCTCCTGCGCGGTCGCCAGTTCCGAGTCGAGTATCTTGCCAGTCAAGTAGTCGTACGGATCCGCATCATTGTCGCCATTGCGTTGAGCATTTACCGCGTCGTTGTAAGCCCGATAGACCTCCTCCGCCGCGGCGAACGCTTCCTCTTCCGATGCGAAAGCGGCGGTCGGTGTCGGCGTAGGCTCAGGAGTCGGCGTGCAGGCGCTCAACGTCGACGCTGCGAGTGCGAGCAGTGCCAGCATCCGGAACCGGCTCGTCTTCGATCGGGGGAGAGTCACCCGTTCACGGTAACGCGAAGCGCCGGCACTCGCCGGAGTTATCCACAGCAGCATTCGCGACGATTCTCTGATAATCTGAAGTGTCACTCGTGGCGTGCACTCGCACGCCCGGGCGATTGAAAATCCAAATCCATTCGCTTCAGGCGATCACTCATGCGTGCATGAGCGTCTGTGGCCCGAGTACCCACCCACAAGGACAACCCACTACATGACTACCGCAACGACCGCCCCGGCCACCAAGCAGGTCGCCATCAACGACATCGGATCTGCTGAGGACTTCCTGGCCGCGGTCGAGAAGACTCTGAAGTTCTTCAACGACGGCGACATCATCGAAGGAACGATCGTCAAGATCGACCGCGATGAGGTCCTGCTCGACGTCGGATACAAGACCGAGGGTGTCATCCCCTCGCGCGAACTCTCCATCAAGCACGATGTCGACCCCAACGAGGTCGTCAAGGTCGGCGATGAGGTCGAGGCTCTTGTTCTCCAGAAGGAGGACAAGGAAGGCCGTCTGATCCTGTCCAAGAAGCGCGCGCAGTACGAGCGTGCGTGGGGCGACGTCGAGAAGATCAAGGAAGACGACGGCGTCGTCACCGGTACGGTCATCGAGGTCGTCAAGGGTGGACTCATCGTCGACATCGGCCTGCGTGGCTTCCTGCCGGCATCGCTCATCGAGCTGCGCCGCGTCCGCGACCTGACCCCGTACCTGGGCCAGGAGATCGAGGCGAAGATCCTCGAGCTGGACAAGAACCGCAACAACGTCGTGCTGAGCCGCCGCGCGCTGCTCGAGCAGACGCAGTCCGAGTCGCGCTCGAACTTCCTCAACAACCTGCACAAGGGCCAGGTCCGCAAGGGCCAGGTCTCGTCGATCGTCAACTTCGGTGCGTTCGTCGACCTGGGTGGCGTTGACGGCCTCGTGCACGTCTCCGAACTGTCCTGGAAGCACATCGAGCACGCCTCTGAGGTCGTCGAGGTCGGACAGGAAGTCACTGTCGAGATCCTCGAGGTCGACCTGGAGCGCGAGCGCGTCTCCCTGTCGCTCAAGGCGACGCAGGAAGACCCGTGGCAGGTCTTCGCCCGCACCCACGCGATCGGCCAGATCGCACCGGGCAAGGTCACCAAGCTCGTTCCGTTCGGTGCGTTCGTTCGCGTCGCAGACGGCATCGAGGGCCTCGTGCACATCTCCGAGCTCTCCAGCAAGCACGTCGAGCTGGCTGAGCAGGTCGTGTCCGTCGGCGAAGAGGTCTTCGTCAAGGTCATCGACATCGACCTCGAGCGTCGTCGCATCTCGCTGTCGCTCAAGCAGGCCAACGAGTCGGTCGACCCCAACGGCACCGAGTTCGACCCGGCACTGTACGGCATGCTCGCCGAGTACGACGAGAACGGCGAGTACAAGTACCCGGAGGGCTTCGACCCCGAGACCGGTGCGTGGAAGGAAGGCTTCGACTCCGCACGCGAGGCCTGGGAGCAGGAGTACGCTGCAGCCCAGACCCGCTGGGAGGCTCACAAGGTCACGGTTGCCAAGGCAGCCGAGGCCGAGGCCGCTGCTGGCGACGACTTCGCCGCTGCACAGTCCTTCACGAGCGACTCCGGCGCCGGAACGCTTGCTGACGACGAGGCTCTCGCGGCTCTGCGCGAGAAGCTCTCGGGCGGCAACGCGTAAGCACGCCATTCACGGAACGGGTCGTCACCCCGCCTTCACAGGCAGCGGGTGGCGGCCCGTTCCGCGTATACCGCCGAATGCTGTTACGTGACGGAAGATTACGCTCGCTTTCGTAACATGGGTGCGCCTCCGCGACGATAGGAGTATGACCTCCGCACTCCTCGCCCCGCGCACCACCACCGCGCCGGTCGCCCCGGGTGCGGCGAACGCTGTCCGCCTCGAGAGCATCGAGCGCTCGTTCCCCATGCCGGACGGCCGTCGTGAAGTCCTGCGCGGCGTCGACGTCGAGCTGGCTGCGGGCGAGATCGTCGCAGTGGTCGGTCCGTCCGGCTGCGGCAAGTCGACACTTCTCCGCCTCGTCGGAGGGCTGGATGCTCCCACGAGTGGAGACATCAGCCTCGACGGCACCGGCGTCACCGACACCGATGAGCGCACCGCCATCGCGTTCCAGGAACCCCGGCTGCTCCCGTGGCGCACGCTCGCGCAGAACGTCGAACTCGGCCTGCCCCGGAGCACTCGCCGCCGCGAAGGACGCGAGCGCGTGCGCGAGCTGCTGCACCTGGTCGGTCTCGACCACGCCGCCGACCAGCATCCCCGTGAGGTGTCAGGAGGGATGGCGCAGCGCGCCTCTCTCGCCAGGGCCCTGGCCCGGAACCCGGGCGTGCTTCTGCTCGACGAGCCGTTCGGCGCCCTGGACGCACTCACCAGGCTCCGGATGCAGGACCTCCTGCTCGACATCCACAAAGCCGAGCCCACCACTGTCCTCCTCGTCACCCATGACGTCGAGGAGGCCCTCTACCTCGCCGACCGCGTGCTGCTGCTGCGCTCGCTCGTCGGCGGGTCCGGCACGGGCGCGACATCCGTCGCACGCACCATCACCGTGCCAGGCATCCGCCCGCGTGACCGCGCCGATCGCGGCCTCGCGGACCTTCGCGCCGACCTTCTCGAAGGACTCGGCGTCGACACCCACCACCGCATTTCCACCGAGGAGACCCGATGAGCACCATCACCCGCCGAATCGTCCCTGCGATCGCCATCGCCGGAACGATGATGCTCGTCGCCACCGGCTGCGTCGCCGGAGAGAACGCCGGAGCCTCCGAGTCCGACGGCTCCGCCGCAACAGGAGAGTGGTCCTCCGACACGCTCACCGTCGACTTCGCGACCTACAACCCGCTCAGCCTCGTCATCAAGGACCAGGGCATCCTCGAAGAGATCCTCGGTGACGACGTCGACGTCGAGTGGGTGCAGTCCGCCGGGTCGAACAAGGCCAACGAGCTGCTGCGCTCCGGCTCGGTCGATGTCGGATCGACGGCAGGATCCGCCGCGCTGCTCGCTCGCGCGAACGGATCGCCCATCCAGGTGATCGACATCTACTCCCAGCCCGAGTGGTCGGCGATCGTCGTGGGGCCGGACAGCGGCATCACGTCGCTCGAGGACCTCGCCGGCACCTCGATCGCCGCCACCAAGGGCACCGACCCCTACTTCTTCCTGCTGCAGGCTCTCGAAGAGGGCGGTCTCTCGCTCGACGACGTCGAGGTGCAGAACCTCCAGCACGCCGATGGCCGCGCGGCCCTCGACGGCGGTTCCGTCGATGCCTGGGCGGGCCTCGATCCGATCATGGCCGCAGCCGAGGTCGAGTCCGGCGATCAGCTCATCTACCGCAACGTCGACTTCAACACCTACGGTTTCCTCAACGCCACCGAGGACTTCATCGACAACCACGCCGACCTCGCACAGGCCGTCGTCGATGCCTACGAGCAGGCACGCGTCTGGGCTCTTGAGAACCCGGAAGAGACAGCCGAGCTGCTCGCCGAGGTCGCGGGCATCGACATCGAGGTCGCGACGACCGTGATCGAAGAGCGCTCCAACCTCGACGTGAACGGCATCCCGGGCGACGCGCAGCTCGAGGTTCTCGAGAAGATCGCTCCCGTGCTCGTCGACTCCGGCGATGTGCAGGGCGGCCAGGAGTCGGTCGACAAGGCGCTCGAGACGATCATCAACGCCACCTTCGCCGAGAAGGCGGCCAAGGGCGAATGATCATCCCCGACCAGCGAGTCGTCGTCCCGGCAGATTCGCGGGATGCCCTCGATTTCGCCAAGGGGAAACGCCGACGAGCGGATGCCGGTACGCGAGGCCTCTGGGATCGCACCGGCGTCCGTGTCGCGGCAGGTCTGATCCTGCCCGTCATCATCCTCGTCGCGTGGCAGGTCGTCACCACGAGCGGTCTGGTGCCGCCGTACCGCCTGCCCACGCCGGCATCCGTGTTCACCGCGGGAGTCGAGCTGGCCGAGGCCGGCCAGCTGTGGACGCACATCGCGATCTCGGTGCAGCGCGTGCTGCTGGGCTTCGCGATCGGATCCGTGATCGGCCTCGCCTTCGCCGGCTTCGTCGGTCTGTCCCGCCTCGGTGATGTGCTTCTCAGCCCGACGCTCGCCGCACTCCGCGCCGTGCCGTCGCTCGCCTGGGTGCCGCTGCTCATCCTCTGGCTGCAGATCGGTGAGGAATCCAAGGTCACGCTGATCGCGATCGGTGCCTTCTTCCCCGTGTACACGACGGTCGCCTCGGCGCTGCGTCACGTCGACCCACAGCTGGTCGAAGCGGGGCGCTCATTCAGCCTGCGCGGCTGGTCACTGTTCCGCACCGTGCAGCTCCCGGCCGTCGTGCCCTCGGTCGTCTCTGGTCTGCGGCTCGCACTCGCTCAGGCATGGCTGTTCCTCGTCGCCGCCGAGCTCATCGCCTCGTCGATGGGGCTCGGGTTCCTGCTCACCGACTCGCAGAACAGCGGCCGTGTCGACCGCATCCTGCTGTCGATCGTGCTGCTCGCGCTGCTCGGAACGATCACGAACGGGATTCTCGCGCTTGTCGAGAAGTACCTGCTCAAGAAGTGGGCCTGAGAGTGACGGAAGTACGACTGCTGGAGACGCGCGAGTACGCACCTCCGGCCGCATTCACCGCGCAGGCGAACGTCACGGCAGAGATCTATGCCGAGGCGGATGCCGATCCCACTGCTTTCTGGGAGCAGGCGGCCCGGCGACTCGACTGGGTCGAGCCGTGGCACACCGCTCATGAATGGGAGCCGCCCACAGACGGGGCGATCCCCGCGGCACGCTGGTTCGTCGGCGGAAAGCTGAACGTCGCGTACAACTGCGTCGACCGCCACGTCGACGCCGGCCGCGGCGACAAGGTCGCGTTGCACTTCGAAGGCGAACCGGGGGACCGGACCGAAGTGACCTACGCCGATCTGCAGAGGCGGGTCTCGCAGGCGGCGAACGCCCTGCTCTCGCTCGGCATCGAGCCGGGCGACCGCGTCGTGATCTACCTCCCTGTGCTCGTCGAGACGATCGTCATCACGCTCGCCTGCGCGCGCATCGGCGCCGTGCACTCGCTCGTGTTCGGTGGATTCTCCGCAGAGGCCGTGCGCTTCCGGCTGGAGGACACCGGTGCGAAGCTGCTTGTTACGAGCGACGGTCAGTTCCGCAGAGGAGCAGCGACCGAGGTCAAGTCGACGGCGGATGCCGCGGCCGCCGACCTGCCCGAACTCGAGCATGTCCTCGTGCTGCGGCGTACGGGGCAGGACGTGCCATGGACCGCGGGCCGCGACCTCTGGTGGCACGACGTCGTGGACACCGCGTCGTCGACGCATGACGCGCAGCCGTTCGACGCCGAGCATCCGCTCTTCATCATCTACACCTCAGGCACCACGGGGAAGCCGAAGGGGCTGGTCCACACCTCCGGCGGCTACCTGACGCACACGAGCTGGGCGCACTGGGCTCACTTCGACGCCAAGCCGGACGACGTGCACTGGTGCACCGCCGACCTGGCATGGGTCACCGCGCACACCTACGAGATCTACGGACCGCTCTCGAACGGGCTGACGCAGGTCATCTACGAGGGCACGCCGGACACCCCGAATCGGGAGCGGCACCTCGAGATCATCGAGCGCTATGGGGTGACGGTCTACTACACCGCGCCCACGCTGATCCGCACGTTCATGACCTGGTTCGGCGCGGAACTCCCGACCGGGCATGATCTCTCCAGCCTGCGTCTGCTCGGCACGGTGGGTGAGGCGATCAACCCGCAGGCGTGGATCTGGTTCCGCCGCAATTTCGGCCGTGACGAGCTGCCCATCGTCGACACCTGGTGGCAGTCCGAGACGGGCGCCGCGATGATCGTGCCGCTGCCCGGCATCACGACGCTGAAGCCAGGATCCGCGACCGTGCCGCTGCCGGGCATCGACGCGACCGTGGTCGACGAGAACGGCGACGAGGTCGCACCAGGACGCTCCGGAACGCTCGTCGTGCGCCGCCCCTGGCCAGGCATGGCCAGGACTGTCTGGGGCAACCCGCAGCGTTACCGCGACTCGTACTGGGCGACCTTCGCCGGCCACGGCGACTTCGGCGGCTACTACGTCGCCGGCGACGGCGCGACGAAGGATGCCGACGGCCACATCTGGCTCCTCGGACGCCTCGACGACGTCGTGAACGTCTCCGGCCATCGGCTCTCCACGATCGAGATCGAATCCGCGCTCGTCGCGCACGAGAGCGTGGGGGAGGCCGGTACCGCCGGAGTGTCCGATCCGGTCACAGGACAGGCGGTGGTCGCCTTCGTGACGCCGTCCGGTGCGGCGGCGGTGACGGCATCCGCTCTTCGCGATCAGGTCGCGCAGGCGATCGGGCCGGTCGCCAAGCCGAAGCACATCATCGTCGTTCCCGATCTGCCCAAGACGCGATCGGGCAAGATCATGCGCCGCCTGCTCGCGCAGCTATGGGAGGCTGAACAGGATCGACGCGCCGACCGGGAGCCGAAGGCGCTCGGAGACACGACATCACTGCAGAACCCGTGGGCCGTCGACGGCATCGCCGACGTGCTGGCCGCGGCCTACTCGAGGACATCATGACGGAAGAGCACCGCTTCGGGTTCCGCACCCGAGCACTCCACGCGGGCGGCACGCCCGACGCATCCACCGGCGCACGCGCCGTGCCGATCTATCAGACGACCTCGTTCGTCTTCGACGACGCGACGGATGCCGGCAACCTCTTCGCGCTGCAGAAGTACGGCAACATCTACTCGCGCATCGGCAACCCCACAGTGGCTGCGCTCGAAGAACGGTTGGCGTCGCTGGAAGGCGGCATCGGGGCTGTGGCGACCGCATCCGGCATGAGCGCCGAGTTCATCACGTTCGCCGCTCTTGTCGGCGCCGGTGACCATGTCGTCGCCTCCGCGCAGCTCTACGGCGGAACGGTCACGCAGCTGGATGTGACGCTGCGCCGCTTCGGCGTCGAGACGACTTTCGTGCCGTCGAGCGACCCGGCCGACTACGCCGCGGCGATCCGACCGGAGACCAAGGTCGTCTACGTCGAGATGATCGGCAATCCCTCCGGTGAGATCGCCGACATCGAGGGACTCGCGGCGGTCGCGCACGGAGCGGGCGTACCGCTCGTCGTCGATGCCACGCTGGCCACGCCGTATCTCGCACGACCGCTCGAGCACGGTGCTGACATCGTGATCCACTCGGTGACGAAGTTCCTCGGCGGCCACGGCACCACTCTGGGTGGCATCGTGATCGAGAAGGGCACGTTCGACTGGGGGAATGGGAAGTTCCCGCAGATGACCGAGCCGGTGGAATCGTACGGTGGCATCAAATGGTGGGACAATTTCGGCGAGTACGGCTTTCTCACCAAACTCCGCTCGGAGCAGCTGCGTGACATCGGTCCGGCGCTGAGCCCGCAGTCGGCGTTCAATCTGCTGCAGGGCGTCGAGACGCTTCCGCAGCGCATCGACGCGCATCTGGCCAACGCACGGATCGTCGCGGAGTGGCTCTCCACTGATTCGCGGGTGTCGTACGTCACGTGGGCGGGCCTCGAGGGCCACCCGCACCGTGAGCGGGCCGCCAAGTACCTGCCACTCGGTCCAGGGTCTGTGTTCGCCTTCGGCGTCGCAGTTCCTGACGGACGTGCGGCGGGGGAGGACGGTCGCGCCGCGGGGGAGGCCGTGATCGAGAACCTGCAGCTCGCCTCTCATCTGGCGAACATCGGCGACGCGCGCACGCTCGTCATCCACCCGGCATCCACGACGCACCGCCAGCTGACGGAATCGCAGCTCGACGCCGCCGGTGTGCGTCCAGACCTGATCCGCATCTCGGTCGGCCTCGAAGACGCGGACGACATCATCTGGGACCTCGATCAGGCACTGACCGCAGCGACAGGAGAGACCCGATGAGCACTTCGATCCCCACGGACTCCTGCGCCCTCCCGACGCCGACGGATGCTGTCGCCTGCGCTCTGCCCGGCGCGGTCGACGCCGTCGCATCCGAGCGCGCCTGGGTGGGCCCGAATCAACAGGAGCGCTTCGCGCTGCTGCGCCGGTCGAAGTCGATCGCCATCGTCGGGGCGTCCAACAACCCCGCGCGCGCCTCGTACTTCGTGACGACGTACCTGCTCTCCAGCTCGCCGTACGACGTGTATCTCGTCAACCCGCGTGAGAACGAGATCCTCGGTCAGCCCGTGTACGCATCGCTCACCGATCTGCCGGTCGTGCCGGACATCGTCGACGTTTTCCGCAAGCACGACGACCTTCCCGGCGTCGCGCAGGAGGCGATCGACGTGGGCGCGAACGCCCTGTGGTTGCAGCTCGGATCCTGGAACGAGGAGGCTGCTGCCCTCGCGGAATCCGCAGGGCTCGCCGTCGTCATGGACCGGTGCATCAAGATCGAGCACGCGCGTTTCCACGGCGGTCTGCACCTCGCGGGCTTCGACACCGGCGTGATCAGCTCCAAGAGGCAGCTGCTCGCGCGCTGAGTCGCGGGCGGCTCGAACCCTAGATGAGTGAGTCCGATTGGCTGTGAACGGCGTGGAGGCTGTTAATCGTTGGCAGAGGGTGTTAAGCCCAATGTGTGAATACCGACCTCAACACCCTCCTGATCACACTTTACGTCCATCTCGA
>Ga0265296_1001076_pt1 | contig 33755 bp, 34 predicted proteins | sample MunlanPumphouse1_FD_189073 | JGI IMG/M metagenome (GOLD analysis project Ga0265296, IMG submission 189073) | Groundwater microbial communities from a municipal landfill in Southern Ontario, Canada - Pumphouse #1 | ecosystem: Environmental > Aquatic > Deep subsurface > Groundwater | place...
TTCTTTTCGGGACATAGTGATGTTTTCCATACCCCGCCATTGTAGCGAGGTAGGACATTTCTATTTCCCTCAAGTAGGACATTATCATTTCCGTGTGACAGAGTCAGGATCCTTCGATTTAACAAGTCAAAGAAAAAATTTGCTATAATGACTATCTATGAAACTATTCGCAAGTGACAATTTTTCAGGCGTTCATCCAAAAGTCGTAAAAGCCTTAATCGAGGCAAACAAAGGACATGTGATGGCTTACGGAGACGACGATATCACGAAGAAGGCTAAAAAAAATTTTAATGCCTTGTTTGGCAAAGAAGTTGATGTTTATTTTGTTTTCAGCGGCACAGGAGCAAATGTCGTAGGACTTAGAAATCTCTTACGACCTTTTGAAGCTATTGTCACGGCTGAAACCGCCCACATAAACGTCCATGAGTGCGGCGCACCCGAGTGGATGACGGGAAGTAAAATCATCAGCATTGCGGGAATCTCTGGAAAAATTTCTCCCGCATTGATTCTCCCTGTCCTCAAGGAAATCGGAAGCGAACATTCTGTCCAACCTAAAGTGATATCCATCACACAAAGTACTGAGATGGGCACGGTCTATTCCATAGAGGAAATCCGGGCACTGTGCACGTTTGCCCATAAGCGAGGCATGTATGTCCATGTCGACGGAGCACGCATTGCTAATGCTCTTTGCGCCTTGCAGAGTTCGGTAAAAGAAATGTTGACAGACACCGGAGTGGATGTCATTTCCTTTGGAGGAACAAAAAATGGCATGATGTTTGGAGAGGCTGTCGTCTTTATCAACAAGGCTTTGGGGAAAAATGCAAAATATATTTGTAAACAAAGCGGGCAATTGGCTTCAAAAATGCGTTTTATTTCCGCACAGTTCAATGCGTTGTTTGAGAATGATCTTTGGCTAACATCGGCGCGCAACGCCAACACTATGGCACAAAGATTGTATAAGGAGGTCAAAAATATTCCCGGCATTCACCTGACCGCACCAGTTGAAACAAATATGATTTTTGCGACCATAAATAAAAAATTGATTCCAAAAATACAAGAGAAAAGTTTTTTCTGGATTGAAAATGAACAAACGAGCGAGGTGCGTTGGGTCACCTCTTGGGACACAACACGAAAAGATGTTGATGCCTTTGTGAAGATACTGCGTGACATCATGGAAAAATAACCTCCTCTGTGGAAAGTTTCTCCATACACAAAAATCACCGTTTTTAAACGGTGACTTTTTTTCTCAATAATTTATCGGTTGAAGAAGGTGTGTTGTGTGACAACCGCTTGGCCGTCTTCCGCAATCAACTGAATGCGGTAGGTATAGAATGTGAATGGAGCTAGGTTCGTCATGAGAACCGTATTTCTTGTGTCATAACCGCTTCCCCAATCTTCATCCATGATCCATCGGCACGTCTCAGTTGTTGGTGTAGAAGGAATGGATGTTCCTTCACAGTACAACATTTCAAAATAGGTTGGATTGCTCGTGCGGATCGCTACCGCTTCGGTCGTGCGATTGCGTGTGTAAACAATACGCTCGGAAACAATCGTAGGTGCAGGAGAAGCGGCAAACGTGACACTTGCGGGAATCATCAGGGTTATAGCGGCGATCAAAGCGATAAAAATTCGTTTCATAGAAGGCAGGGGTTTATGAATTTTAGTTTTATAGAATAGCATAAAAATGCTCTTTTGTCAATCGTTCCATGGCAAAAAAGTTATTTTTTATTGATGTATCGTGCGCAATTGATAAAAAGCATGTATACTATTTTAAAGAATATCATTCATTTACATCATCTATGACAACAACAAACCCGGGAGTCCCTTCTTTTCAAGGAGAAACCGAAGGAAATCCCGCACAAGCCGTTTCGGCGATGTTGAGAGAAGCCTCTCAAACCTGCCGTTCTTTTGACGAGAGATTTGATGCCCTGCAGGCCCAGGCCTTGCAAACAAAAGATCTGGATTATCCGCAAAAACAAAGAGAGCTTGTGGTAGAACAAGTTGCATTCTTATTCGCATTATCAAAAAAACTCACACCACTTTTTGCAGCCACGGATCCCAAAACAAGACAAGGGAGTGAAACCTTTTTTAATGCCAATGTCATGGATGAAGCAAAGAGACTTCAACAAAAAATGGATGCGGGTGAACCGGTGACCCCAATCATGTTACATTCCTTGGGAGATAAAACAGACACACCTGATTTTCTGGAGCAATTAGCGACAAGGATCGAAAACGCCTAACGTGAACCATTCATCCGTTTCGTCATAAAAATCTGCCGTTATAGGCAGATTTTTTATAGAACAGAATCTTCCATCATCTCACAATCGTAGAAGATCTCTCAGATAACCTGTTTGCCAACGTCCCTTCGGTTTGTTATGATTTTCGCGCATCCCATGGACATCCGTGCCACTGTAGCTCAGCTGGTAGAGCAACACTTTCGTAAAGTGGAGGTCGGCGGTTCGATTCCGCCCAGTGGCTCCATCCCACTTCGTCCCGTCAGACGGGACTTCGCCCTTCGGGCTACGTTAGGGATGTATTCCACACAGATCCCAACACAAAATTCCTGATTCCAGACCTGACCCCAAGTTGAAAAAACCGCGCGTTCCCGCACGGTTTTTTGATTCTATTGTGTTGTTGTTTCCGATCCCTCGGTCGTGGCAGATTGATCGGTTGTTTGATCCGTACTTTCTTGCGCCGTATTGTCAGTCGCCTGATCCCCTGTTCCTTCCGTTGTTGTGTCTGAGGCCGTCTCTTCTTCCTCCCCGACTATTTTCCACACCCAGACATTATCCAAATACTCGCCAACCGCATCTTCCAAGGTGAAGTGTGGCACTAACAAATATTGAATCATAACGGAATCCGCACCGCTTTGTGCCTCCGTCGCCGGAACCCACCCCTTCACAAACACGACAAAAAACGCGCCGGAAAGATCAACAGGATCGGTCATGGTCCCGGCTTCTTTTCCCACAATGGCGGCTTGCCATTCCGGTGGAAGATCCGCCACCGTCACCTCTCCATAATCCCCATTGCCATCCATCCCGTGCGCTTTCAAGGCTTCCGTGGAAACCGTTAAAAAGTCTTCTCCGGCGGTCACACGATCATGATAAGTTTGCGCTTCCGCCCGTCGCACTTCTTGAATCTCCTCGCTGACATCGATAAATGCCGTAAGTTGATCAGCCATGACAAGAGGTGTCACCACACGCATTTTAAATTCTTCCGGACTCCATCCGAATGTCTCAAAAATTTTTCCTGCAAGCGCTTCCTCTCCCCCCACTTGATCGGCCATGGAGGTATACATTTCCGTGATCTTGGTGTCGTCGAGTGTTAATCCGTATTGTTGCATCAAATCTCGCACAGCCACCTTCCGCACCAAGGTTTGCACAATCATGGAGATGACTTGATCGGGTGCAATATCCGGCGCAGTCTCAAGGGTGGAAAAATACGTCTGCATGGCCCGATATTCCTCATACAAATCTTTCATGGAAACGGTCTGTGTTCCCACGACGGCCGCAGGATAAGGAACCACCTGAACGACCTTGCTCACAAACGCGTCCCCCACGGGTCGCAAATAGACAAGACAACTGATCGCAATGATCGCGACCAACACTCCGGCCCCCAGCCCGGCAAAAATCATCCATACCTTGCAGGGAATCTTTTTACATTTTTTTCCTTCTGATGGAAGGCAATCACCTGTTTGCTCCTCCATCCCGTGTTCCTCACAACATTGCGTCATAGGATTGTTTTAATGTATCGAAACGATACGGATCAAAAAAATAAAACCACCATTTTTTTACATTGGAATAAGAAACCGTAAAACCGTCTCCTGAAGCGATTTGTGCCATGGTCTCTTCCACTCCTGTTTCCGCATTTGCTTCCTCTCCTTGGGTTTGTTCACTGAGCGGATCTTGCACGACCACGACTTGTTCCCCCGGTTTTTGCATCCCCAATTTTAATCGAGCTTCCCGCTCCATGTAAGAGACGGTCTGAATGGATGTGTATAAGTCCTGCAACTGCGCATGTTGTTGTCCCAAGGTGGCCACTTGTTGCTGTAAATCCGCAAGATTATTTTTGATATCCATTTGTCGCACAAACTCTCGTCCAAGCGAAAGACATAAAAAACCGATCACTCCCACATTGATGAGAAAGAGGAATCGAAAAGAAAGGAGACGTCGAAAAAATGAAAGGCGCGGGGTCGACATGTTAGTGAAGTAATCCTTGAGTATAATCTCGCAAATCCAACAAAAGATATTGCGTGCGTTTCGGATTTTTTACGCAAGGAAACAAAAGATTTTCCGGCGCATAGGCAATTTCTATTTCCACATTTCCGTAAGAAAAAAGATAGGCCCAAGGTCCGCGACGTTTTACCACGACATCTTTGATTTGCCCGTGTAAAACCTCGTAGACCTCGAATTTCATCCACCCTTTTTGTTCCACATCAATCACCCGATGGTCCGTGATAAAAAGACAGGTATGCCTCCACTGGTCATACACGTAAAAAAGTAGGAAGGCCCCGGAGGCGGCGATCAAAAGGAAAATGATCACCCCGATGACGCCTCGTTGCAACAAAGGAAATAAAAAGAAAAAAGGAAGCAAGGTCCAAAGACCGAGCAAAGCAAATCGCCATGTATGGACCAGAGGAGTCTCATACACCTTGGCCATCAATTCCTCATTAGGATGAAGGGTGAGTTGATAATGACGCATATCCTTGTTCTTGTAAGGCCCGACGCACGGCCGCGCGATCATCCCAAGGAATCTTTCTCCCATGGGCGATCGCCATCACAGGCTCGCATCCTTTTCCTGTAATCAATACGAGATCATGGGGCTTTGCATGAGAAAGCGCCAAACGAATCGCTTCTTGCCGATCCAGGACCAAAAATAAATCTTTCCCGTCTTGCTTTCCTCCTTGGCGCGCCCCATCGGCCACCATGTGAATAATGTGCTGGGGATCCTCCTCATAAGGATCTTCATTGGTGATCAGAACCTCTTGCGCTTTTGACGCAGCCATCTTTCCCAAGATCGTTCGACGTGAGACATCGCGTCCTCCGCCGGCCGATCCAAGGACTTGAATCAAGCGATCATAAGACAAAAGATCAAGACTATTATACACCGCTTCCAGGGCTGCCGGTTCATAGGCGTAATCCACATACACAAAAAACGGTTGGCCAAGATCTATACGTTCCATCCGTCCGGGAACGGCATGAAGTCGGGAAGCGACCTGCGCGATTTGTTCAAGCGAGTATCCCAACGCCTGACACGTCACCACAGCGGCCAATACATTTGCCGCATTAAATTCTCCGAGAAGCGGCACCGTCATTTTTTGTTTCCCCAGATCAAAGGAAAATTCTCCGGAACCTATTTGCAAAGATCGGGCATGTTGGCTCTCCACTCCGTCCAAAAGGGAAGCCTCTCCAAAACCAAACCCGTACTTTTGATCGCTTCCAAACGTAAGAAAATCCTTAGCATGAGGATCATCTGTGTTGGCAATAATGATCTTTGGAATATCTTGGCCGGCGATCGTTTTGCGCGGTTGAGATGCCAATTCCTCAAAAATCGTCTGCTTGGCTTTTTTGTAGGCTTCAAATCCTCCGTGCGCCTCGATATGCTCGGGAGTGAGATTGGTGAAGACTAAGACATCATAGGCAATGCCGACATGACGAAATTGAGCGATTCCCTGGGAAGATGTTTCCACAATCGCGTAATGACATCCGGCTTTCACCATTTTTTTGAGCCAGGCATGGGTTTGAAAACGTCCGAGCATGGTCATCTTTTGGTCATTGATGATTTCCCTGTCATTCACCTTGATATTGACGGTCGTCGTCCATCCCACTTTTGCCCCCATCCGCTCCAATAACTGACCGATATATTGAGCCGTTGAAGACTTGCCGTTGGTCCCCGTGACCCCGATCACAATCAACTGACGGGAAGGATAGCGAAACCAAAAAGCGGCAAAAGACGCCAAAATACGGTGATATAAACCCAATATCCCGGGAGGTAATAAAGAAGTGATGAAAGACTTGATGGTCATAAAACTCCGTGATGCCTCCATTGTATCACGGCCTATTTACTCCTTGTGAATAGAATTACAGGTCACGAACCGCCGCGTTGAATTGATCTCCTCGATCAAACTCGTTTTTAAACAAAGCAAAACTGGATCCTCCCGGGGAAAGCAACACAATATCTCCCGTCTGCGCCATAGCTTTGGCAGATTCCACAGCCTCTTTCATGCTGGAAACGCGCTTTGTCGGTACGGTTCCCTTGATCGCATCCTCGATCATTTGCGTTCCGGTTCCATCAAACAAAATCACTTGTTTGCAAGTCTTCTGAATCCACTGCCCCATTTCTTCATACGTAAATCCTTTGGTGTTCCCTCCGGCCAACAAGACAACAGGATGATCGCTAAAACGTTTGAGCGCGACGATCACTCCTTCCGGTGAAGTAGCCGAAGTGTCGTTCACATACTCCACCCCGTCTTTTTCTAAAATCTTTTCTTGGCGCCCGGGTAATCCGGCAAATGTTTTGAGCACTTGTTGGATTCCTGAAAGAGGAACATCCAAAACCAACGCTCCCAAAATAGCCGCCAGCGCGTTTGACGCATTGTGTTCACCAGGAAGAGCAAGATCAGAAACGAGACAGATTTCTTGTCGCTCTCCTTTTAACACGCTTATGATCTTTCCTTCTTCCACCCAAGCCCCTTCTCTTTCTTTAAGCGGTAAGAGAGAAAACCACAGGACACGCGCGGAAAGATGCGTTGCGATTTCCTTCATCACTTCTTGATCCGCATTTAAAATCGCCACCTGATCTTTTGTTTGATGACGGAAGATCAATTCTTTGGCTTGCTTGTAATGGGCAAAGGACTCATAGCGATCCAGATGATCGGCATACAGATTTGTGAGGATCGCCGTCTGGATAGGTTGCTGCCGATTTTCCAAACTTTCCAAAAGCCAGGAAGAAAGTTCAAGCACGATCGGCACAGGGGTCTGCTCTTCCAGTAACCAATCCAAATCTTCAAGTGGAGAATGCAAAATATTGCCGGCGATCACGGTTTTGGGATGAACCGTCTTGAGCATTTCTCCCAGCCATGCCGTAGTCGTGGATTTTCCACGTGTGCCTGTGATGGCGCAAACGGGAAACGGACAGAATCGCAAAAACAAGGAGATATCACTTTCGACCGCAATCCCCTGACTTCGCGCCAGCTGGACAAAAACAGATTCTCTCGGCACGCCGGGATTTTGCACCACAAGTTGCGCATTTAAAAAATCATCTTCCCGATGTTCGCCCAGAGTAAAAATGGGTTTGGAAATTTCACGACTCGGATAGGCCCGTCGATATTCGTCATACCACAACATCACCTCGGCGACCGATTCTTTAAGTTCCTCTTCGTTTTTGAGATCGGTAATGACGACTTGCGCCCCGTGACGCATGAGCCATTTGACCGCTCCGACCCCGCTTCCTTTTTTATGGCGCCCAAGTCCCATCACGGTCACCACCGCCCCTTGTAAATCTTCGGGAGAAGAAAATTGAAAAGACATACGTTATGTTTCTAATTCCCCCTGATACGGAGGATGATCGAGATCAAAGGTACGTTGTACAACCTTACCATCTTCTTCCGCAATGACGATAAAATGTTTGTCATCGACGGCTTTCACAAGAAGAACTCTTTTGTAAGAACCGAAACGTGTTCCAGTAGAAGATTCAATGATCCACGGCTCACCATAATGATCTCTGGTGGTAAAAATAATCTCATCATTAACACAGATAACAGTGTGTATGTCTGTCAATTCATATCCTTCTTCTTTTCCAATCACTCTATCTCCTTGTACCAAGGTCCAGAGATCACCTTCTTTCTCTTGCACCTCAAGCAAAGGTTCTGCCCCGGTATCAACTACTCCTATTATAGTAGAAGAATAGTTCATTGAAGGTTCTCCCTCTATGAATAACGTGCTTCCTTCTCCTTCTCCTTTTACCTCTACCCAAGATAATTGACCATTGATACTTTGAATACTATGAATAAGGTGGTCTCTCACACAAGTTCCTTTTAGAACCTCATTGTGATAGAGAAATGTATCTCCGAAATCGTCTTTGACAGTAAATGCGATCCCTCCATTCACTTCGGTCATGTCTTCAATCGCGTATTTATGCGGATGCCCCACCATTTGCTCCCCCTTGTAAATATAAAAGTAACCACCTTTCTCTTTTTGTACGGCAAAAGCTGGTTCTTTTCCTATAGGTAAAATATGAAGAACTTTCTCATACCCATCCGGGTTACCATAAACCTGTCCGTCCAGAAAAATCTTTTCTTTCGAAGTCAAATACTCCTTAGCTGTATAAACTAGGGTTCCACCCACATTTAAGAGGTTATTTACAATATTGTATCCTTGAAATGCCCCTGCGTTCTTCCCATTTCTGCAAACAAGACAGTTATTTGATTGCTGAATGACGTAGGCAATATCTTGACCTATCACAGCTAATCCTAAATTTGGCATCGAACCTCGGTGACGATAGATAGACTTGCCCGAGGAATCAAAAACACAACAAACGGAATAAAAATGATTTGTCGTTGAAAAAAAAGTTTTCCCATTCTTTCCAGCAACATCTCCTACCACATGTCCTTCCGGAATCTCCACCTCCCAATCTTTATGACCGAAAGGAACTTCTTTCGTCTCAAAGATGGACAAAATGTCATCCAAAAGATCGGAAACATGCTTCAATGTTTCTGCGCTTGCATGCGCTTCTAGTCTGACAAGTTTACTTGGATGATCCACACCGTGAGCTCTGCAAATTTCCATGACTTCCTCACGCAAAACATCCAGGGGTTTGCGAACATTTTCCGGAAGCCCGTCGCGAATTTTTGTATATTCCAACGCAAACGCATCAAAGGATGCATGACTTGATGAAGGATGATATTCGTGATGACCGATATTCATAATTTATGACACTCCCTCTCCTTGATACGGAGGATGATCAATATCAAACGTGCGCTGAACCACTTTGCCATCTTCTTCCGAAATCACGATGAAATGTTTGTCGTCAACGGGTTTCATTTCATGAATTGTTTCATAAAAACCAAAGCATGCGCCAGAGGAAGATTCAATCCACCATGATTTTTCTCCATCTCCCGCAATGAAAACAATCTCATCACCCACACAGATAACATCCATAACCATTTTATATCCTTCTTTTTTTCCAATCGTCTCTCCCCCTTGAATAAAAGTGATGGGATCTCTTTCCTGATCTCTTACAACAAGCACTGGTTTTCCTTTTGTTTCCACAACGCTCAAAATATCAAAACAATTTCCTTGCGCTTCGCGATTTAGAAACCATGTCGCTCTCCAGGAAGAATATTCTATCCAAGACATCTGACCGTTTATCTTTTGCACCTCTTTTAAATTCTCCGATGATGCATATATAAGACCGGACCGTTCACCCAGGAGACGATCTCCAAGAGAAGTTCGTTCAATATAGACAACTTCCCCATCAATAAAATCAAGACTTACGACTCTTCCGAGTCCTTTTCTCTGATCCGATAGAAGTCCATTCACATAAATATGAAAAGGATCCGTAGCATTTTGTTGCGCGACAAAGGCCAATTCATCACCAACAGGGATGATATGTGAAACTTTAAAATACCCCTCCGGAGAACCGTAGAGGACACCGTTTACATAAATTTTTTCTCTTCCTTCATCAACTTTTTGCGCGACATAAACAACCTTTCCATTCATCTCCAACAAATACTCAACTTGCACAAAATTTTGGGCAGACGGTGCCAAAATTTCGCCATTGACAAAAATGCCGCTCGTAAATGTTGCCACTTTCCGCCAAGCGCAGACGACGTCGTCGTCTATGATAGTTAATAAATCTTGTTCTATTCTTCCAAGCGGAAGAGACAAAGGAATACCGGAGGAATCAAAAATATGACAAAAAGAATCAACGTCCGAGGTTACAATCGCTACTTTTCCATTTTTTTCCACAACCTGAGATACTTCTTGCCCTTCCGGTATCTTTACCTCCCAATCTTTGTGACCGAGAGGAACCTCTTTGTGTTCAAAAATATAGTGGATCTGTTCCAAAAGTTCTTGTACACGTTCAAGTGTTTTTGTGGTGGCTTTGGCTTCCGGTGTGACAAGCTTGCTTGGATGATCTACCCCGTGGGCTCTGCAGATTTCCATCACTTCCTCGCGGAGAACATCCAGTGGTTTGCGAACCTGTTCCGGAAGTCCGTCGCGGACTTTTGTATATTCCAATGCAAACGCATCAAAAGATGTCGGATTTGGCGATGGAGAATGTTCGTGATAAGTATTCATATTTCTAATTTGCTCCCTCTCCTTGATACGGAGGATGATCAATATCAAACGTGCGTTGAACCACTTTGCCGTCTTCTTCCGCAATGACGATAAAATGTTTGTCATCGACGGCTTTGAGAAGATGAATCGCTTTATAAGAGCCAAAGTGTTTTCCAGAAGAAGATTCAACAACCCATGATTTAGCTATGCCCTCTCGTGTGGCAAAGACGCCTTCATCACTGACACAAATAACTTTACCTAGCTCTGATACTTCATATCCCCCTTGTTTCCCTATCACCTTATCTCCCTGTTTCAACATCCAATGATCTCCTTTTCTTTTTTGGACAACAAGAAGTGGCTCTCCTCTTGTTTCTAAAACTTTATTAACATCCTGATAAACTCCATAGGACACCTCTCCAATAAATAATTCCTCTTCGCACGTTATAACATCTCTTTCTATCCATGAAAGCTCATTGTTTATTTTTTGTACTGAATGAATATAGGATGATGTTGATCCTGTCCCTTGCATAACTCCATCCTTTACCACAACTGCCTTGCTATCAAAATCAAAAGCTACAAACACAAGTTCCCCATCAATCACTCTCATTTCGGTGACTTCTCGATACTTTCCTATGAGGTGATCCCCTAAATAAACCTCATAAAGATCTCCACTTTCTTTTTGTGCGGCAAAGGCTACAGTACTTCCAACACAAGAAATTCGAGAAACATGATCATATCCTTCGGGGGAACCATATACTCGTCCATCCACATAAATCATCTCTTTACTGCTTCCGTGAGGCTTCGCAACATAAACAAGGACTCCGTCTGTATCCAAGATACGTTTTACCTCCTCATAATCGCCTATATTTTTCTCTTCAAGAAAAACGTAGTTTGATCCCCGATGCCCGAGAACACAAGCAATTTTCTCCCCTACTATCTTTAAACCTCCACGTTTTATACAACCTACGCGGGGCAACAACGTTCGATCATGTCCGGAAGAATCAAAAATACGAGGAGGAAAAGAAAAATATATGGCATTGCTGACAGAAAAAAATACTTTTCCGTTTTTTTCAACAGCCTCAATAAAACGATAATGTTTCGGTATCTCCACCTCCCAATCTTTGTGACCGAGAGGAACCTCTTTGTGTTCGAAGATATAGTGAATCTGTTCTAAAAGTTCTTGCACACGCTCAAGTGTTTTCGTGGCGGCTTTGGCTTCCTGTGTGACAAGCTTGCTTGGATGATCCACGCCGTGAGCTCTGCAGATTTCCATGACCTCTTCTCGAAGAGTGTCCAGTGGTTTGCGAACCTGTTCCGGAAGTCCGTCGCGAACTTTTGTATATTCCAACGCAAACGCATCAAAAGATGTGTTGCTTGGCGATGGAGCATATTCGCGATGAGTGTTCATATTTCTAATTTGCTCCCTCTCCTTGATACGGAGGATGATCAATATCAAACGTGCGTTGAACCACTTTGCCGTCTTCTTCCGCAATGACGATGAAATGTTTGTCATCCACGACTTTCATTTTACAAACCCAGCTATAAGAACCGAAATGCGCTCCGGCAGAAGAAGTCACCTTCTTCCATGTGGTCTCATCTTTTTTCGTCTCCATAAAAAGGATCTGATCTCCCACGCGTATCATGGTTGCACTTAATTCACCATCTTGATACCCCTCTTTTCTTCCAATCACTTCATCTCCCCACATCAACTGCCAAGGATCTCCGTCTTTCTTTTTTGCAATCACCAATGGTTCTCCCCCCGTATCCACCACGGTTTCTATCGCATAAAACTTTGCATAACTCCTTCCCCCTATAAACAGTTCTGATTCTGTATGTGACTCCTCAACCCAAGATAATTCATTGGCAATGCTTTGCACACATCGCAATGTTTTTATACTTGTATTTACCGTTTCTCCATTATGCACAAGGTAATACACATCAAAAAGTTCAGCCGTAAATGTCAGTTTCCCATTGACACAGGTCATGGAAACAATTTTGGTATATCCTTCTTTTTTCCCTACCACTTTTCCCCCAAGATAAACGCAAAAAAAATGTTCCCCTTCTTTTTTCACTGCCAAGGCAAGTTGATCTCCTACGGGGACTACGTGCGAAACGTCCTCATACCCTTCCGGGGAGCCATAGACTTCACCGTTTTTATAAACGACCGCACTACGATGTGGAAGATCTTCACTGTAGGCAACATAAACCAACTGACCATTCATATCTAGCAAATGAAGAACACCGGAATAACCTGAACGCGAATCATCTGTCTCTACCCCATTGAGATAAATGTGACCCGATAACCATCTTTCTCCTTGAATCGCGCAAGCCACATCACCCTGACCGATAATAGCGAGTTTGTCATTCATTAAATACCCGGAAGGACAGGTAGTTTGCGCTCCGGAAGAATCAAACATCACGATATTGTTCCTCCATGTCATGACAACAACGGTCTTTCCATTTTTTTCTACAATGTTCTCTGCACTATATTTTTTAGGGATCTTTACTTCCCAATCTTTATGACCGAGAGGAACTTCTTTCGTCTCAAAGATGGACAAAATATCATCCAAAAGATCGGAAACATGCTTCAGTGTTTCTGCGCTTGCATGCGCTTCTGGTGTAACAAGTTTACTTGGGTGATCTACTCCATGAGCTTTACAAATCTCCATAACTTCTTCTCGAAAAACATCCAGGGGTTTGCGAACCTGTTCCGGAAGTTCATCACGGACCTTGGTGTATTCCGAAGCAAACGCATCAAAGGATGCATGATCTGGTGATGGAGAATATTCGCGATGAGTATTCATATTCTAGTTTGGAAGCTTTCCTTGATAGGGAGGATGATCTAAGTCAAACGTCCGTTGGACAACTTTACCGTCTTCTTCCGCAATGATCATAAAATGTTTATTACCAACGACTCGCATAAACAAAACGTGGTCGTAAGAACCAAAATGCGTTCCAGAGGAAGACTCGATAATCCACGGGTAACCCCCCTCTTTGGTGACAAAAATAACCTCATCACCTACACAAATAACATCACCTATGTCTTCAAAAACTTCATACCCTTCCTGTTTCCCAATGGTTCGTTCTCCCTGTGTTAAAGTACGACAACTCTCTTTTTTCTTGATTCCGAGAACAAGAGGATCTCCTCCGGTATAAAAAACCTTTTCTATGACACGATATTTTCCATATGTTTCTCCTGCGATACATAAGGTGCTCTCTTCCTCTCCCACAGTCATTTCTTTCCAAGATAATGCTCCACCCATCTCTTGCAAACCGTAAAATTTTCCGTCTCTCCAGTACTTTTGTTCAGCCCCGTCACGGGAGATCAACCAACATCCAAAATCATTTTCACCGATAAACGCCAATGTCCCATCGACTTCAATCATCTCTTTGATCTCCTTATACCCCGCCGGATCTCCCACAATTTGATCTCCCAGATAAACGTGAAATGGTTCTCCTTCTTTTTTTTGTGCGGAAAAAGCGATCTGATTTCCTACAGGAATCATGTGAGTAATATAATGATATCCTTCCGGATCACCATACACTTTTCCATCCAAAAAAATGTTATCTTTTAACTTATCATTCGTCATGGCAACATAGACGAATGTTCCATTCATTTCTGACAAAAAATTCATATCCTGACATCCTGATTCGGGTGTTACCTCTTTTCCATTCACAAAAATATGATGCAAAGAATCGTCGTTCCCCTCGAAATGATAAATCGGCTGTTGATTTACTATGATGAATTCTTCCAAAGAAAGGCCCGGATATTCTTTAAAAGCGCCGGAGGAATCAAAAATAAAAAAACTTTCTGTGCTTCTTGTACTAAAAAAAGCTTTTCCATCTTTTTCTATTGCTGTTCTCGCATACTGTCCTTCCGGAATTTCCACCTCCCAATCTTTGTGACCGAGAGGAACTTCTTTCGTCTCAAAGATGGACAAAATATCATCCAAAAGATCGGAAACATGCTTCAGTGTTTCTGCGCTTGCATGCGCTTTTGGTGTGACAAGTTTGCTTGGATGATCTACACCGTGAGCTCTGCAGATCTCCATGACTTCTTCACGAAAGGTATCGAGTGGTTTTCGAACTTGTTCCGGAAGTCCGTCACGGACCTTGGTGTATTCCGAAGCAAACGCATCAAAAGATGTCGGGTTTGGCGATGGAGTATATTCGTGATGAGTGTTCATATTCTAGTTTGGAAGCTTTCCTTGATAGGGAGGATGATCCACATCGAACGTCCGTTGTACAACCCTACCATCTTCTTCCGCAATGACGATAAAATGTTTGTCATCCACGACTTTCATTTTATAGATCTGATCGTAAGAACCGAAATCAACACCAGAAGTAGAAGAAATTTTCTCTTCTACTTCTCCCCCGCTAAAAATAACCTGACCTCCCACCCATAAAATATATCCGAGTCCCGAATCATCATATCCTTCCTTTTTTCCAAGGACTTTCTCTCCTTGCATCAAAGTCCAACGATCTCCTTTTTTCTTTTTCACGACAAGGAGCGGTTCTGCCCCGGTATCGACGACGGTATATATCGCATAATATTCTTCTGAAACTTCTCCCTCACTCCACAATGTGGCCACACCCTCGCGTTCAGATGTCTCAATCCAAGATAATTCTCCGTTTATCTTTTGTACACAGGATATTCTTTCTAAACTTTCTGCGATGAGTTTGCCATCATACACAAGATAAAAAATATTCCAACGTTGACCCACAAAGGCAAGTTTTCCATCCACCTCGGTCAAGAGACTAATCCATTGATACCCCCGTGAATCTCCGACTCTATCCTCTCCGATAAAAACATTAAAAAGATTGGATTCATTTTTTTTCGCTACAAAAGCCAATTGATTTCCTAAAGACAGAAGATTATTGATCTCCCGATACCACCCTTCCGGGGAACCATAAATCTCCCCATCAACATAAATTTTATCTTCCTCATCAATCGTCTCTACAACATAAGTCACTTTTCCGTTCATATCTGAAAGATGCTTAATACCAGAACATTCCAAAGGATCACCTACCATTTTTCCTTTGAAAAAAACTCGTACTCGCTCTTCTTCGTGAAGAACAAAGGCTACTTCCTGACCGACTATTGTTAATCCCCCATCTTCTACGACACCGGAAATTTGATCTAAAGATGCTTTGGAGGAATCAAAAATGTAGGAACTGTTTTTCCCTGACATAATAACAAAAGCTTTCCCGTCCTTTTCAACAACCTTAATGTGATGATGCTTCTTTGGGATCTTCACCTCCCAATCTTTGTGGCCGAGAGGAACTTCTTTGTGTTCAAAAATATAATGGATCTGTTCCAAGAGTTCTTGCACACGCTCAAGTGTTTTTGTGGTGGCTTTGGCTTCTGGTGTGACAAGTTTACTTGGATGATCTACTCCATGAGCTTTACAAATCTCCATGACTTCTTCTCGAAAAACATCCAGGGGTTTACGAACTTTTTCCGGAAGCTCATCACGAACTTTGGTGTATTCCAATGCAAACGCATCAAAAGATGTCGGGTTTGGCGATGGAGCATATTCGCGATGACCGATGTTCATAGCATTAAAAATGATGAAGGAGTCTTTCTTTGCGCACCACCATCATGGCAAAAAGAAGCTCCCAGGTCATATGGATATAACCTTTGGAGCCAAAGATACCTCGAAAGATCCCTACCTTTTGATATTTATGACGGATCGATAGACCGGAAAGAAAGGTGGTCCCATAAGGATACTTTCTTGTGCGACAAAAATAATTGATGGAAACCTCCACCATGAATCGTTGTAAAAATCGCTCCGGAATATTTTCAATGATTTCTCGGCGCATGGCGCGTTCACCACTAATGAGAGGAAGATGCGGACCGAGAGAACGATACCAATAACCGCGATCGCGTAGTCCTACATTCATGGCGAGTTTCCCCTCTAAAACCGGATGAACTAATTGTTCAACATGTTCAACAGTAAGCCCTAACAAATCCGCATCGAAAAAAACGATAATATCTGCTCGTGTTTTCGAAACTCCGTATCGCATCCCTCCTCCCTTTCCGATATTGTGTTTGAGTTCGTAAACGACGGCTCCGGCTTCTTGGGCGACAGAAGCGGTCTTATCTATGGAACCGTCGGAAACAACAATCACCTCGGATAAAAGAGGTGATGCTTTCAAAACGCGCACGACATTGGCAATCGTTTGTTCTTCGTTGTAAGCAGTGACAATGGCGGTAACAGATGGCATAAAAAATGATGATAAGGTATCCAGGCTGTCCAAAAACTTGATGAGATTGCCTTAAACGGGCTGTCGATCCCCGCGAACCCTACTTAATGGTAGGGAGAGTGGGGTCGACGGGTGCCCGTGCAAGGCAAGATCGCGAGTTTTTGGACAGCCTGTTATCATCGTCGACTGATGTCATACAGAATTTGCTCCAACTGACGCAAGTTCTTCTTTGCTTGATCAAACTTTTGACGCAAATAGCCGGTGAGATCAAGCCGCAAAAGATCTTCAATCACCTGACCGACCGTTTTCTCTGCTTCTGCCACGGCTTTCATGTTTCCTTTGGTCGCTTGACGCATGGCATAACGGACAATCTCTCCCGTGGCGTCACTGAGTCCTCCCAAATACGTTTCCACTCCCATGGCACGCTTTTCAATTTTTCCCAACGTCTTCCGCTTTATATATTGTTCAAACAAAAGCGCTTCGGCATATTCTTCCAATGCGGCGAGATACGCTCCCTCTTTGAGGGTTGGAAATATCTTGAAATGCTTTTCACAGTTTTCAAAGTGTGTGATGGCTTCTGTCAACAGTTGAGTCGCGGCCTTGGGATCCTCTCGGTGTAAAGCGAAAATCGCCCGCTTGGACAAATTGAGCGCCTGGCTTGACTCGCGGATCACCTCTCCGCGCGCCTTGGCCTGTGCATGATAGGTTTTTTCCAAAACGGAAAAAAGACTGGGGGTTGTTGTCATAAATAGAACCGAAATTATGAATCAAAATGCTGTTCTTTTCTAAGGATAAAACAAACCTTTCTGTCCCCTATGATAAGCAAAATAAGCGAATCAAACAAGGAAAAACGGGGGATTCTTTTATTCTTTCTCGGACTTAACAATATCCACTGCTCCTTGACGCTCTGCTTTTTGTCTGGCGATAGCCTGTTGCAATGGCTCATTTTCTGGAAACAGACTGCCAAGCTTTTCCAAAAAAGCGATGATCCAAGCATGGTGAGCTTCCAGATGTCCATTTTCTTTGGCACGACGATATTCAAAAAGCAACGCCAATTGATGCGCCTCCCGTTGTTGTTCTTTTTTAGAAAGATCACTTCCTTCTTGTTGTGTGCGTTTGACCATCTCTGCGGCTTCATGTTCTAAAATTTCATCGATGAAGTCCGCAGATGTTGTGTCTGTATTGATAAAAATCTCTCCGGTTTGTTCATCTAAAAAAGCCAGATCATATTCCGGAGGAATGAGCTGATCTTTGCCACGAATAGATTCTTTCTTTGCCCGAAAAGCTAAAGCATCCAACAATTGATGGCGTTTCTTCAAAGCATCGAATCCTTGTCGAACTTCTTCTGGATGCTCGAGATGAACTTTCTTTAATGACTCGCGGAAGGCGAGTTGTTCTTGATTTTCTGTTTCTTTCATAAGTGGTGTCTCAATGAGAAAATTTTGTCATGATATCCCGTAGAGTATACTAATAACCATACATAGTATGTCAGATTTCCACATAAACACCCAGTATCTTTCTTTGCTTGCGAGGCAAGAGGTTTCTTGGTCTCCCGTCACCTTTGGGACGACGTTTTCTGTTTTTGCCAGTGAACAATGGATCGCAAAGGTGAATACCGGGATATCACCTCGTTTGCGCATGAATCTTGACGTCCCCCATCGGTGTCCGAATCTTCCTTTTATCCCGCGTTTGATTGCCTATGACGATCACACTCTTACCCCCTACGAAGTCTGCATCTTGGAGCGACTTCCCGGAGAAAACTGGGCAACCGTTCTTCTTTCTCAAACAAAGGAAGAAACGCTCTCTCTTTGGGAAAAGATGTTAGATGCCGCGCATCTTCTTTGGGAAAATAGTCCGTCTCCGCAAAAGACGTTTGCAGATGACCTACAAAAAATGACAACGGAGAGAATCCGACGTCTCAAAAAACAATACCCCGCGTGGAGTGATGATCTTGATCGAATCGAAAACTTTGTGAAGAAACATGCCGATCTCTTTGCAAACTCCCCTTGTGGATTTGTGCATCCGGATCTTCATCCCTGCAATATCCTCTGCGCACAAGGACGATTAACCGGTGTGGTGGATTTAGACGAAATCTATGAGGGACCAAAAGAAGGCTTCCTTCCGACCCTTCTCTCTTTTTTGGAAAGACCGAAGATGTTTATCCCTCCTACGGTTGCGGATTTTTCCTCGTCAACCTTTTCCTTTCTCTATCCTTCTGTCAAAAAAGCATTTGCACCTATCTGGGACCAACCCACTCTGATCTGCAAGCTCAATGTGCTTTTTATCCGCCAATCCCTTGAGTGGATGACAAACCGTCTTTCTTCCGATGAATCTTTGGAGTTCTTGCACATCATTTTGCAAAGAGAACTTCCACAAAATGAAAGTGACTACGAACAAACCTACTTTGCCCGCCTGCTCAAACGAGTGGAGGAAAATAACCCTCCCAAGGGTTTGAAGACTTAGGGAAAACAAAAAACCTCCGATTGTGACGAAGGAATTTTGATGTGCTTATACCGTTTCAATTTTACCAAAACAATCTATTCAGTCTTGAGCCCCCCTTCGCCCCGTCTCCGGGGCTTCGGAGGGGCACATAAAAATCCCAACCAAAGTTGGGATTTTTATGTGGTGGGCCGGGTGGGGATCGGACCCACGACCTTGAGCTTAAAAGGCTCCTGCTCTACCACTGAGCTACCGGCCCATGTGCGCGCGATCATACCAAAAATTTTTTTCTCTGACAAGGTCTTGACAATTCACTTGCCTCCTGATTTCATCTGGTTATAATACCAGTATAAGTTAATCATTAACCTATTTTGTATGGCCGATAAAGGGACATGCTCAACCTGCGGAGCAGAAAACGTTGAGCTAGATCCGACCACCGAGCAGTGTTACAACTGCGTGGAAGAAGGGGCTCCGGAAACCGGTAAGGATGAAGAAGGTACCGGTATTCTCGACGAGTTCAACTATGATGAATGGAACTAAGGACAACGTGCCCGCCCGGGCACGTTTTTTTTCCCAACCTTTAACTAAAAAATAAACATCGGGAATCCCTCCGTAGTCCCTCCTCTCGCGAGAGGAGGGACGAAGGGGGATACGAATAAACAGACTCTTTCCCATGAGCGAGAGAACTTCGCCCCCTACCGATTTCTTTTCCCCATCTCTTGCAACCTTTTTATGATGACAGAAGCCCCATCGGTTGGAAATAAACCCCCTAAACGTTCTCCCAATTCTTGCCGCTCTTTCTCATTCCCAAGGAGACGTTCTATCGCCTGCTTCAAATCCGCCCCTTGTGCTGTCTTTTGAAAAAAGACGATTCCTCCTCCCGCCTCCTGCACTTTTCGAGCGTTTATTTCTTGAGGAGAATTTGGAAGCGGTACAAGAATGGTCGGCTTTTTTAATGCGACAAGTTCGGTCAACGTCCCCATGCCCGCACGGCACAACACCACATCTGCCGCGGCAAACGCATGAGGTAAGGCATCCGTAATCAGTTCAGTGACATGATAGCGTCCACCCAGTGATCGCAACGACTCATTCATCTTTCCTTTTCCGACTTGATGAACAACATTGGCACGCTCCATAAGCCAAGGGGCCAGATCCGTCATGGTTTGATTGATCCACTGTGATCCTGTCCCTCCACCCAAAATCAATACTGTTGGAACGGAAGAATCCAAAGAAAAAATCTGTCTGGCTTTTTCTTTTGATCCTTCCAAAATCTCTTGACGCACGGGATTTCCCAGCACCGCGGTCTTCTTTGATGGAAAGGCGGAAACTGAATCCGGCCATGTCAAGGTGATCCATGTGACAAACGGGGTCACAAGACGATTGGATAACAACGGTTCCACATCAAGCTGATGCACCCAACTTGGAATCCCGCGTAACCATCCGACAAAAATAATCGGTACTGACGTGTATCCGCCCGCCGCCCCGATCACATCAGGTTTGACTTGAGAAAGAAGCCGCCACGACTGCCAAAGAGCTCGCAAAAAAACAAAAGGTAACAATAACCATTCCAAGGAAAAATACCGAGGCAATCGAGCAACCGCTATATCAAAAAAGGGAATCCCCGCCTTGGTGACGACTTCTCGTTCCGGTCCATGGGGAGTTCCCGCCCATGCAAAAGAAACGCTCGGATCTTGTGATTTCCAAGCCTTTGCAACGGCCAACAAGGGAGTCACCGGCCCCAAGGTCCCACCACCGGCAAATAAAATGTTCATACAACGGAAGAAGTTTTTGCGTGTTTAGAAATATTCAATACCACCCCGATCGCCGCCATGGCTACGGCCAGCGAAGTCCCTCCATAACTCACAAACGGCAGAGGAACCCCGGTCATGGGCAAAAGAGAAACCATGGATCCTACATTCACAATGGCTTGCAGGGAGATCCAGGCGGTGACCCCAATGGTCACATACTTGGCAAAATCATCCGGAGCGGATTTTGCAATGGCAATCGCGCGCCACGCAAAAGCCACAAAAAGAAGAAGAAGACCGACCGCAAGAAAAAATCCCATCTCCTCGGCGATAATCGCAAAAATGGAATCACTGATCGCCTCGGGAAGATATTCAAATTTTTGACGCGAGTGCCCATACCCAAGCCCCAAAAATCCTCCGGTCCCAATCGCCAACAACGCTTGGTTAATATGATACCCGATGCCTTGCGGATCGAGCTCGGGATGCAAAAACGTGGTGAAACGAGCGGCACGATACGGAGACAAACTGATGAGAAGAGAAAGGCCTCCAAGTCCCGCACCGAAAAGTCCCAGGACATAGGCAAGCGGAGCGCCCGCGACAAAATACACAACCAAGGCCATGGCCGCGATGATAAACATGGTCCCCGTGTCTGGTTGTAACAACATGAGAATCAAAATGGTTCCAAGGACGCCCATAAAAGGGAGCAATCCTCCGTGAATGTCTTCCACCGCGCGTTTTCCGCGTTGGCTCAACCAACCGGCAAGATAAAAAAGAAAGGTGAGTTTGACGATCTCGGAAGGTTGAAGGGTAAAAACACCGGCCACGGAAATCCAGCTATGCGCGGTTCCAATCCCGGCGGAAATTCCCGGAATAAACACGATCACAAGGAGGGCGATCGAAAGAATCAAAAGATTCCACGCATGTTTACGCCAAAACGTATAAGGAATGCGACTCAACAGGAGCATGCCTGCCAATCCTGGAATAAAACCGAAAATGATTTGGTGCTTGACGTAATAATAACTGTCGGAAAACTCTCGATATCCTTCCGGCGCTGATGCAGAAGCAAGCATCACTAACCCAAAAAGAACAATGGCCCCTACAATGGAGAGAAGTGTATAGTCCATGTGACCGGAACTGAGAGCCATAGCAAATTATTTTACAAGCGCGTCCAAAAGAGCCAACGCAACTCCAAGGGCGGCACACACAATCGAGACCACCCATAGGCGCATGACAATCTTTGGTTCGGGCCACCCGATCGCTTCCAAATGATGATGAAATGGCGCGGAAAGAAATAATTTGTGATGAAATACTCGTTTCCAAAAAACCTGCAGTAATACGGAAAGCGATTCCAACACAAACACTAATCCCACAATGGGAAGAATAAACGGAGCATTGGTGAGCATGGCGACGATGCCAAGCGTAATTCCCAACGACATCGCTCCCGTATCTCCCATGATAAATCGGGCCGGATAGATATTAAACCAAAGAAACGCCAACAGGGCGCCCAAAATCACACCGCAAAATACGGCAAGATCATACTTTCCAAGTGCAAACGCAATCACCGCATAGGCGCCAAAGGAGGTCATCAAGGTTCCGCCCGCCAATCCATCCAGCCCGTCGGTTTCGTTGACTGAAAAAGCGGTCGCGATAATCACAAACAAAAACAAAGGTAGATACCAAAATCCTAAATTAAAATCCCCGAGAAACGGAACATGAATCAGGTCCCAATCCAACTTCACGCGAAACCACCACGCCCCGACAAAAGCGATCGCCGTATAGATAAGAAGCCGATGGCGCATGCGCAGTCCCCCTCCTCCCGCACCGATCCTGCGAATGTTGAGGTAATCATCCAAAAAACCGACAATGGCTGTGGCAACAAGGACGCCCAATGGCAATAAGGTCTGTGCACGCGTGAGAAAATTCAATTTGGTCAAGAGATGATCCGCGGGAACCATTTGTGCCGCATAATAGAGACACAGAGAGATCAGTAACACCGTGACCCAAATAAGCACTCCACCCATGGTCGGCGTTCCTATTTTCTTGGCGTGAAGTTTGGCAAAGATCGGCGCTTCAGCCTCACTGCGGATAGACTTCCCCGCTTTGAAATGGACGAGAACTTTCATGAGAAGTGGGGTCCATGCCACCGCAATCAAAAAGGCGGCCGCGGTCAAAAAAAGAATACGGATGAGTTCAAAGGATTCTAATGTCATACATTGAGAAGAATCATGAAAATCAACGAAGCAAAAAGGATACATTCCGTGATGACGGTGCCAAAAGCAAAAAAGGAAGACAGTATTCGCGCTTTCTGAAAAAACAACGCTTCAAAAACGGTGTTGACGATCCATAAAAGTGTTCCCAAGACGGGAATGAAAAACGCATAATACCAAGGACCGAAACGATCAATCCCCATATACACATTGTAGTGGAGAGGAAGAAAAGGTTTTTGCTCGGCGAGAGGAACGATCCGCCAAATGGGCAAAAGCCACATGGCAATCAAAAAAAGAAGCGAGATCGCACAGGTGATGCGAAATGTTTTTGATTGCCTGATAAGCGTCACAAGGGCGGACCAAAAATAACGCGCTTTGTAATGACGTTTGAAAAAAATCATGGATGGAGAATTACATCAACGATCGAAGGACATTTTTCCTGCACAGTGGTCTTCACAATTTGCTGCAAGGTCATTTGCGCCATGGGACATCCCTGACACGCTCCTTGGAAGCGGACGGTCACAACCGATGCCTCCGGATCAAACGCCAAAAATTCAATCCCTCCCCCATCCTCGGCAAGAAGCGGACGAATCGTTGCAAGGGCTTCTTCAATTTTTGCCAATACTTCCGTCTGTTCCATAGTGTCTTTATTGTACGTCGTTTTTATCCGCTCTGACAACGCGTAAAAATCTTAGACGATCACACTTGAACGCACATTGTGATCTTCAAGATGTTTTTCAGGGTCAATCCAACTCAGTCTCGCCTGGTCTCTCGTCAAATCCCAAGCGGCACAAGGGACAAAAAAACCAGAGAGAAAATAAGATCCCACGAGAATGGCCGCACAACTTTTTCCATCTTTAAAATCATCCAAAGGTTGTCCGGTTTCTTGAAGATGCGTCATGAAAGCCATCATCCAATCTTCAGGAGTCAAACCGGATTCATGATGATAAGGAGAATTTTTATCCTCTTGAGCTTGTTGAAGAGTGAAAAGATATTCTTCCGAGGACTGATTTGCCACGAAATCCGGGCGAAGAATCTTATCTCCTTGTACCGTCCCCTGTTTTCTTCGAGAAAGAGGGATAAAACCTGAAGAATGAAGATCCATCGGATCTGAAGGTTGAAAAAGATGGATGGTCCAGCCAGGAAAAAAGTCTGCCTCGGTCATGTGACCTTCAAGAATCTGTGCCTTCGTTTGGCCTTGATGATCACTGTTAAAAAACTTTGGACAATAAATGATTCTGGGGGGTTTATTTCTATCTGCCGCTCTATATTGATCCCACACGTCAAGAGGCTTATGCATTTTTAAATCAAAATCGGCATGATTCCTTTTGTAGGTAAGAAGAAACCGTTCGAATATTTTACAAAGAGCATCCAGGCTCATGCCAAAGGGAACCAGAAGGAGTTTCGTAAATCCTTGATCACGTTTGACAGAGAGTTCCTCCCGACGTTCATAAAGCCTCTCCACAATCTGTTCCAAGGTGGGAACGGGATATTCTTTGCCGTCTATTCCTACGATCGCATTCCGCTCATTGAGAATCCCCGCTTGTTCAAGCAAAGCGACTTGAGCATTATATTGTTCCGTGAGGTTGTAGAGACGTTCCTCTTCTTCAAGATATTCGGGAAGTTTTTCTTTCAAAGGTTCCCTATTGGTGACCAGATATTCGAGACGTTCAAAAAGTGAAACCGCTTCTTGCATTCTTTCTTGAGGAATTCTTTTGGAAGTAAGGTGTTTTCCAAAATCTTCTTTACTCTTCAAAGTCTCAACCGGAATCTCAAACTCATGACAGAACGCTAGAATGCCATTTTTAAGTTCATCAAAGTGCGTACGGTATTGTTCGGGAAGAGAATCACGGACAGAAGAAGCATGTAAAAATGCTTCGGAAAAAGACTCTCCTTCTGTGTGAGAGTGATGAGATTCTGAAGATGAACGAAAGGGAGACATCATAAAATATTACACGATCACCGAAGTGCGGACGCCGACACTTTCGACTTGCGTATCAGGATTATTACCGATCAAATCCACTTGATAGGGAGTATCCTTCCAACCATGATACCAAGATGCGACTGGCACAAGGGATATGGAAGGACAAAAAACTCCTATAAGAGAAGTTATACTGTCTCTTTTATCATCGTAATAATCCAAAGGTTCCCCCGTTTGTATGAGATGCGTCATAAAGGCAAGAATCCAATCTTCAGGAGTCAGACCGGATTCGCCGTGATAAGGAGAGGCAAAGTCTTCTTTTGCTTTCTGAAGAATGGAAAGATAGTCATTTGGAGCTTTGCCGGCTTCAAAATCAGCGCGGGGATTCTCTTCCCCGCAAACCTTTCCTTGGCCTTTTCGAGGGATAAAAGCAATACCGCCGGACCCTTGATCACCGGGATTTGAAGGTTGAAAAAAATGCACTCTCCAACCGCAGAAAGAGGAACTTTTATTGACCGATTGATCTCTAAGAATCCCAAGCTTGGTTTGACCTTGATGATGGTCTTTATCAAAAGACTCGGGATGATAAACAAACGGAGGAGGATCCTCAAGATCAGTTTCTTCATACCCCGGCGCAGCCTGGAGAGGGATTTTGGTATTCAGATTAAAATCAGGATGATCTTTTTTATAGGCGAGAAGGAATCGTCTGAGAATTCCGCAAAGAACATCAAAACTCATCCCAAAGGGCACAAGAAGAAGTTTCATAAATCCTTGATCACGTTTGATAGAAAGATCTTTCTCCCGTTCATGAAGTCTTTGAGCGATCTGTTCGAGCGTTGGGACGGGATATTCCCTGCCATCCACTCCCACAATCGCGTTTCGCTCATTGAGAATGCCTACTTCTTTGAGAAAATTAAATTGAAAAGCATATTGTTCTTTCAAGTTGTAAAGATGCTCCGCTTCCTCAAAATATTCAGGATTACTCACAAGACCATGAAGGCTTTCAAAAAGAGAAACGGCCTCTGCCATTCTTTTTGGAGGAATCTTTTTGGAAGTGAGTTCAGTTCCAAATGTTTCTACACTTCTGAGCGCATCATTTGGAATATCAAACTCTCTGCAAAAGGCGCGGATATTCTCGAGAAGTTCGTCCAGATGTTCATGATATTTTTCCGGAATGAGTTTACGAACGGAGGAAGAATCAAAAACCGCTTCGGAGAGAGACTCCCCGCCCGCGTGAGGTTGACGAGATTCTGAAGATGAAGGAAAAGGAGACATCATAAAATATTACACGATCACCGAAGTGCGGACACCGGCATCCCAATTTTCCCGAGTATCATGACCTGCCAAAGATAAACAGGCCCATGGTTGAGTACCGTTCCAATAGGCGCAAGGCACCGCGATGGCATCATTCTCCGGATACAGAAAAAAAGCTCCGATAAGTTCGGCTGTGACACTTGTATCATCATGTCGCCAGGTATCCAATGTCTTTCCCGTTTCCTGAAGTTGGGTCATAAACGCAATGATCCAATCCTCGGGAGTGAGACCGGATTCTTGAGAGTAAGGAGAGAGTGGATCATCTTTGGCTTCCTGAAGAATGGAAAGGTAGTCGCTTGGAGCTTTGCCGGTTCCAAAATCAGGACGGGGATTTTCTTCCCCACGAAAGACGATATTTTGGCTATCTCGACAAATAGGAATAAAACCCTTGGAATCCACATCTCCGGGATGAGAGGGTTGAAAGAGATGAACCATCCAGCCCGGGAAGGAAGAATCAGGATCTTGATTTTGATCTTTTAGAATATCAGCTTTGGTCTTGCCTTGATGATGATCTCGATCAAAAACTTTTGGAAAATAGATAAGAGAGGAATCCATGGTTTTTGCCATGCGAAAATCTTCATCCGTATAGAAAGGGTTCCTGGCATCTAGATGAAAATCGGGGTGGATTCCCCCATAGGTGAGAAGAAACTTTCTAAGAATATTGCTCAGAGCATCTAAGCTCATGCCAAAGGGAACGAGAAGAAGTTTGGTAAAACCTTGATCACGCTTGGTATAAAGATCTTTCTCCCGTTCATGAAGTCGTTGAACGATTTGCTCCAAGGTGGGGATGGGATATTCTTCTCCATCTATGCCCGTAATCACACCATCATTGAGAATCCCCACTTGTTCAAGGAGAGTGACTTGAGCATCATATTGTTTCCTGATGTTATAAAGACGCTCGGCATCTTCCAGATATTCGGAAGATGTTTCCCTAAGAGGTTCTCCATAAGTCACCAGATGTTCGAGCCGCTCAAAAAGTAAAGCGCCCGCGGTCATTCGCTCTGCAGGAATGTGTGAGGCATTGAGGGCCATGCCAAATGTTTCCACACTTCGCAATGCCTCGTTTGGAATCCCAAACTCTTTACAAAAGTCACGAATACCCTCACGAAGTTTATCAAGATACTTATGATATTTTTCAGGAACCAGATTTTGGGTAGAGGAGGCATCCAAAACCGCTTCGGAAAGAGATTCCTCGTGTTCGGAAGGATGACGCCTATCCGGAGATGAGTGAGAAGAAGACATAATAAAATGTTAAATGATGACCGAGGTGTGGATATTATTGTACGCATTTTTATAGACTGTACCTATATCATCCAGGTTCACGTCTTTTGTTTGACACAACCAAAACAGAGACGGGATACGGACGGAAGTGGGAAGAAAAGACCCTAAAAGCGGTCGCGGTTTTGCACCCTCATAAACATCCAAAAATTCTTTTTTTTCCTCAAGGTGAATAATGAATGCAAGGATCCAATCCTCGGGGGTAAGACCGGATTCACCGTGATAAGGAGAGGTTGGGTTGTCTTGAGCTTCTTGAATCATAAGAAGATATCTGTCGGAAGACTTACTAACTTCTATCGTTGGACGAGGAATTTTTCTTCCATAAAATCTTCTTTGTGTTTGAGTGGAAAAACCTCTGGACTCTGAATCAGCGGGGTTTGAAGGTTGAAGAAGATGAACTGTCCAGCCGGGAAATGAACCCGGTGTCACGGCTTGTTTCTCAAGAATGTGAAGTTTAGTTTGACCTTGATGATGTCCTTCATCAAAAGACTTGGGGTAATAAACAAGTTTGGGAGAATTCCCTTGATCAAGACCGTGTTGATCTGACCGGAGAGACACGGGATGATCCTTGATATTTAGATCAAAATCAGAATGATCTTTTTTGTAAGAAAGAAGAAATTGTTTGAGAGTTTCTCGGAGAGTATCCAGGCTCATCCCAAAGGGAACCAGAAGGAGTTTGGTAAAGCCTTGGTCACGCTTGGTCTCAAGTTTCTCTCGTTGTTCATAAAACCTCTCTGCAATCTGTTCCAGTGTTGGAATGGGATAATTCTCTCCATCAATCCCTGTGATCGCTCCGTCTTTGAGAATCCCTGCACGTTCCAGAAGAGAAACTTGATGATGGTATTGCTCCGTGAGGTTGTAGAGATGTTCTGCTTCTTCAAGATATTCGGGAGATTTTTCTTTGAGGGGTTCTTTATGGACGATCAAATGTTCGAGATGTTCAAAAAGCGAAACCGCTTCTTGCATTCTTTCTTGAGGAATTTTTTTGGAAGCGAGTTGCACTCCGAAAGCTTCTTTATTTGAAAGAGTGGAGACAGGAATATCAAACTCATGACAGAAAGCGAGAATACCACTTTTCAATTCATCAAACTGTGTGCGGTATTGTTCGGGAAGAGCGTCGCGGGTACGAGAAGAAGAGTCTAAAAAGGCTTCGGAAAAAGACTCCTCTGTTTCGGAAGGATGAGACGATTCTGAAGTTGAACGAAAGAGAGACATAAAACTTTTTTACGTATGCGCGTCCAAACATGCGTTCACCAGTGCATCCGCTTCTTCATTTTTTTCGCGACGCACATGACGAAACGTTACGCGTTTAAATGTCTGCGCCAAATTCCAGACTTCCAAAAAACGCGCGGCAATCCCGGGATCTTTCACTTTGTACTCTCGATTGAGTTGTTTCACCGCAAGTTCGGAATCCATCACCAGTTCCACCTCTTGCGCTCCCAAGGTTTGCGCTCTTTTTAACCCGCGAATGATAGCCATGTACTCCGCTTGATTGTTGGTCGTCTTTCCAAGATACGCGGAAACATGCGCAACGGTTTCTTTTTCTTCTCCGTCTTTCATCTGTTTAATCACAGCCGCACAAGCCGCGGGACCAGGGTTTCCCCGCGATCCCCCGTCCGTATAAATGCGTACTTTTTTTATCGCCTCTTTCATATTTAAATTGAAGACAAACGCAAATCTCGAATCGAACATTGCAACTCACGACTTCCATTCCACTCATTCACCCCTATTTCATAAACCACATCCACTTGCACCCCCAAATGCAACCGTTCGAGCCATTCCCCGAATTTAAATCCAATAAATTTTGTGCTGGTTCCCTGAAGAGATTGTAGCACCAGACGCAAATGTTTTCCTTGCAGTCCCACAGTATCCATTCCCATCACGGTTAACCGGCGAGAGCAAAACACCGGGCGAGGATTTTTTTCTCCAAAAGGCGCAAACTTTTCCAAATCTTTATAAAAATCCCACCCCACTAATTCCAAAGGAATTTCCGCATCCACCGCGATGGTCGCCACCACTTTAGGATCGGGAATGGTTTGTTTGGCAAACGCCAACAGTCCTTCCACCACTTTTTTCAATCGATCTTTTCCACTGGTGGAAAATCCGCACGCTTGAGGATGCCCGCCAAACGCGTCCAAATGTTCCGCGATCGTCTGCAGCGCCGTGGTCATGTGGAATCCTCCCAAACTGCGACCGGAACCGACATACGCTTCTCCCTCCTGACCGATCACAAACACGGGGCGATGATACGCCGCCACAAGTTTCCCCGCGACAAGCCCCACGAGTCCCGCAGGCCATCCTTCTCCCACAACGACAATCAACGAACATTCTTCTTTGGCCTCCACTTGTCGTTTGGCTTCTTGAAAAATCGCTTCGGATTGTTTTTGACGTTCAATGTTGAGCTGCTGCAATTCTTTTGCCAGTCCAAGGGCGCGGGATTCGTCTTCTTCAATGAGTAACTGCAACGCGACGTCCGCGTGATGCATTCTTCCCGCCGCATTGAGTCGAGGTCCGATCTGATACCCGATCGACGTCGTATCCAATTTTCCAAATTCCCCTCCGGAAATCTCCACTAATTTTTTAAGTCCGATCCGCCGCGTTTTGTTCAACACAAGGAGACCGTAATGCTCAAGCACACGATTTTCTCCCAAAAGCGGCATGATGTCCGTCACGGTCGCAATCGCCACAAGATCGAGCAACCATTTTTCATAGCCCTTGTGAAAGCCCGCTCCGCGACGGTTGGCTTCTTCAAGGAGCGCGTGAGCGAATTTAAATGCCACGCCTGTGCCGCTCAAATGTTTGAACGGATAAGTTTCTCCCACCACTTGAGGATGAATGAGGATTGCTTGTTGCGGAACATGCTCGGGCACATCGTGGTGATCACAAACAATCACATCCATGCCAAGATCATGGGCAAGTTCGATCGCTTGATAATTACTGATGCCGCAATCCACGGTGATGATGAGTTTTGTTCCGACATCTTTTTGCAAATGGTGCACGGTATGCTCGTGCAGTCCGTATCCTTCCTTTTCACGATGAGGAATATAGGTGGAAAAACGGACGTCATCATAATGAAGCTGGCGACAAATATCTCGCAAGATGATGATCAATACCGCCGTACCGCACACGCCGTCGGCGTCATAATCTCCATGCACGCTGATCATTTCTTTGCGCTCAAACGCTTGAAACACCCGGTCGACCGCTTCTTTCATATGCAAAAAAAGATTGGGGTCATGGGTGTCGCGCCCCCAATCCGGACCTAAAAAAATGTCAATCGCTTCCTGTGACTTGATGCCGCGATTGGCAAGAAGTTGGACAATGACAGGATCAACCTCGGGATACGCATCCACGTCTTCTTGAGAGATGGTCGGAGCTATTTGCCAAAAAATGTCGGGCATAAGGGGGAGGGGAAAATTTCTAATTTCTAATTTCTAATTTCCAATGAAGGAAAATTTTTGATGTCGTCATTAGACACCAACATTAGAAATTGGAAATTGGATATTAGAAATTCACAGAATGGGGTCAGGTCTGGATTCAGGATTTTTTATCAGAAAGTCGAAAACCAGACCTGACCCCATTTTCTATCTCTTCAACACTTCCAAATACGCGCTTGTGGGAATTTGCACTTTTCCTTTTCCAAACTCGGCCATCTTGGCCTTTCCTTTCTTTTGTTTTTCCAGAAGCTTGCGTTTACGCGTCACATCTCCGCCGTAAAGTTTTGCCGTTACGTCTTTGCGGAGTGCGCTGATTTTTTCCGCGGCCACCACTTTGCCACCAATCGCCGCCTGAAGTTTAATGACAAACCACTGCTTGGGAATGGTTTCTTTGAGCACACTGATCACGCGCCGCCCCACACGCTCGGCCTCATCACGATACACAAGGGTGGCAAACGCTTCCTCCGGTTCCTCCGCCACCAAAATATCCATGCGCACGACATCGGCCACACGTTCCCCGGACCATTCATAATTGAGCGAAGCATAACCGGACGTCACGCTTTTAAGCTTGTCATAAAAATCCACGATGACCATGGAAAGCGGCATCTCATAGTGAAGAATCGCCTGGGCATCGGAAAGATATTCGGTGTTTTTATAGACCCCGCGCCGATCCTGAATGAGCGACATCACCGCGCCGATAAAATCTTTCGGGGTCACAATATCCACCTTGACCCAAGGCTCTTCGATGTGATCGTAAAAAGACGCGTCCGGAAGTTCAAGCGGACTTTTGATCATCACCTTGTCTCCTCCTTTTTTGTAAATCGTATAGCCGACCGAAGGGACGGTGATGACAAGGGGCAGATTGTACTCTCGTTCCAAACGTTCTTTGACGATTTCCAAATGAAGCATGCCCAGAAGTCCGCAACGAAATCCGTAGCCAAGCGCGGGAGAATGCTCCGGTTCAAATGTGAGCGCCGCATCGTTGAGTTTCAATCGCTCCATGGCCTCACGCAGACGCTGAAAATCACTTCCCTCTTGCGGAAAAAGCCCGGCATACACCATGGGCTTCACTTCTTTATAACCGGGGAGGTGTTCCACAGCTCCATGATCAGCGGCAATCACGGTGTCACCCACGCGACACGCTTGAATATCTTTGAGGCCTGTGACGAGATAACCGATTTGGCCGGTCTCGAGTGACGAAGCCGGTTGCCAACCCGTGGGATTGATCGCACCGAGTTCCAAAATCTCTCCTTGGGCATGGGTGGCAAACATCCGAACATTTTTTCCTTTGTGAAAACTGCCGTCGACAACGCGAATGTAAGCAACCACACCTTTGTAATCATCATAAAAAGAATCAAAAACAAGCGCGCGAGAAGGTTTGTTCGCGTCTCCTTGAGGAGAAGGGATGCGTTTGATGATCTCTTGGAGCAATGCCTGAACTCCTTCACCGGTTTTTCCGCTCACGGTCAAAATCTCTTCGGCCGTACAGCCGAGAAGTTGCATGAGTTCTTGTCTGCGACGAGGAACATCCGCGGCGGGAAGATCAATCTTGTTGAGGACGGGAATAATGGCGAGATCTTCAGCCAGCGCGAGATAGAGGTTCCCGATGGTTTGGGCTTGCACACCTTGAGTGGCATCGACAAGAAGAACAGCACCTTCCACGGCGGCAAGAGAACGGGAAACTTCGTAGTTAAAATCCACGTGTCCGGGAGTGTCGATCAAGTTCAAAATATGTCCTTCGTAGTGCATGCGCGCCGGGGTCAGTTTGATCGTAATCCCCTTTTCGCGCTCCAAATCCATGGAGTCTAAAATTTGATCTTTCATCTGGCGTTTATCGACCGTGCCGGTGATTTCCAACATGCGATCCGCCAGCGTGGACTTTCCATGATCAATATGCGCAATAATGCAGAAATTTCGTATCAAATGCTGATCCATATCAGTGCATAGTCTATCCAAAAAACCCCTCTGCGTACAGAGGGGTTTAATTCTCCCAGAAGCTCAGATCTTTACAGAAAGTCTGAATTTTCCTTTCTCAGCATCAGGAAGACGATCTGTTGTTCTTTGTAAAGTTTCTTCCAATAACCGTATATACTCTTCGGCAGTAATTCTTTTCTGACCACTCTCATCGGCTTCACTCTCATGCGCGCTCAGTACCTCACGTAATGAATGCATAAACTGTGTTGCTATTTCTGGTTTCTCCCCTAGCAACTTAGCTGTAATTGCTAAATCCTCTTGAAGATTTCTTCTAAATTTTTCTATTGCTGATGGCGCCTGCTCTCCTCCATCAGAAAATGTATATCCTGGTGCCGTAGCCGATTCTGGAGATACAGGTTTATATACTGGGGCTGCCCATTCTCCTGCTCCCGGAGGCCCTGATCTATATCCTTCTGCCATAAATTTGTCTTAATTTTGTGAGTTATAAGCATGATCATCTTACCCCCCCCCGCAGGTATGAAGCAAATGGGAATATCCACACAAAACTAAAACCCCCTCGGCGATGAGGGGGATTTATTAATCTTACATTCCTCCTTTTTTGTTTCAGCCTTTTTCTCCCTCAAAAAGCATTTGAACTATAAATCATCGTCTAAACGTCTTCTTATCTAAAATGACTCAAAATAGACGCTATCATTCTCTCCCTTGTTTGTTCTTCAGTTTCATTTTTCTGTAAGGCCATCTCTTTCTCGTGGCGTTCATCAAGAAGCCTTTCTTCTTCTGGATCTAACTTAAAAATATCTTCTCCCGCCTTTTCGTTAATTCTTTTTGCCGAATCCTTTATGTCTTGCATTAGTCTATCCACTTCTTCGATTTCAGTCTCTGTAGAAGAGAAGTGATAATGTCCGGTTTGGGAGAAATGAATTTGTCCGCCTCAGCTATGATGCTGGGATATGCAAATCATTTCCATGTCCGCGAAGGAACTAAAAAAGTTTAAG
>Ga0265296_1001077_pt1 | contig 33745 bp, 28 predicted proteins | sample MunlanPumphouse1_FD_189073 | JGI IMG/M metagenome (GOLD analysis project Ga0265296, IMG submission 189073) | Groundwater microbial communities from a municipal landfill in Southern Ontario, Canada - Pumphouse #1 | ecosystem: Environmental > Aquatic > Deep subsurface > Groundwater | place...
ATCCAGCCGCGTGCCGCCGGGTATCAAATCAATATCAATAACTTTTGCGCCGGTTTGGTCCGCAAAATTGTGCAGCGGATTATGAGTAGAGTTATGGCCGTATATAGTATGGATTACGACATCCTGGGACCCGAGGGCAAGTCCGCGTATTAAGATATTTAAGGCATAAGTATCATTATACGTAAAATCAGCATAGTGAAAATCCGGATCACCGCCGGCAAACCGCACCGCGTAATTTCTCGCGCTTTCAAGAAGCTGCGTTGCAAGCTGCTGCTGCGGGCCGCTGCCTCTTCCGACTGCCCCGTAAAAAGAAGACATTCCTTCTACGGTTTCCGCCACTTGCGCCATTATCGGCGTGGTGGCGCCGTTGTTTAATAAAACAGGGGTCCGTACTCTTCCGTTCGAAAGAGTAATTGTATTTTGCAGAACAGGGAATCTTTTGCGGACAGCGGCAACATTTAAATATGGCATTTTTTATTTTCCTTTACAAAAATATATCGAACGGAATTTTTGGAAATTTCAATCGGGAACAAAGAGATTTTTTTTAAAAAAAAGGGGGGGCCAAATTTAAATACTAATTTTTAACTTTTTTAATAATGTAGTTAATTTTTTGTCTACTCGCGCTCTTTTTGCTAAATCCAATAAGCGTTCTTTTTTTATTTTTCCGCTAATATTTGCAACATTAAGTAATTCTTCAATATCCATCAAATCCTTCGGGCCCCCGGCTTTCAGTTTGAGAATTATCAGGTCTTCGGTTGTGGCAATTGGGATTTTTAAATCTTTTGACAATTCCACATATTCAGCATTTTTTACCATTTCATCTTGCCAAATAAAGTTAGCAGGTATCATATCGGCTACCTTTTGATCATCTTTGTTAAAAATAACTGCCAAACCCCGAACTGGATCGTCGAAACTGCCCTTCATTATTTTTATTTTGTAGCCCATTTTATCTATCAATGAAGGGAGGGATTTTTCGATAAAGTTTTCATCAATTGCGATCAAAAAATCAATGTCTTCGGTTGATCTGGGTTTGCTGCGCGCTGATACGGCTAAACCGCCTATAAGCATGTATCCAGAAAGTTTATTTTGTTTTTTCGCTTTTTCGAGCAGTTGAACAAATTTTTTAAGATTTTCTTCGATTTCCGGCATGATGCACTTTCCTTGTTGCCAAATTAAGTTTTAAAGCAAATGACGAAAGCTCTAGAGCGTGGCGAAGCTTATCAGCCGGTGCCATTCGTGCGGCTTCCTTTAATTCTCCGAATTTTATTTTTTTTGAAATAGCTGATTTACAATTCGGCATAATAGAACAAATTATACTTTATTTTACAAGACCCAGCAAGGAATCTATTTCAATTGCGGCAAAGTTCCGTTTAGGAAAGCCGTAAACATATTTGCCGTTGACGGGTTTAATCCGGTGGTATCAAATTCTCCAGTGTTGTAGAATTTTTGCATCCGACCTCTCATATCAACCCCCAAAACTTTCCCAAGCTCTACTCCAAACTGATCAAAGCTGTTAATACCCCACATAAAACCTTTTACTGCGGCGCGGTGTTCTGTCCATGCGAGTAATAATCCTGCTGTAAATGGATCTAATTTTTGAAGAAGCAGCGAGCTTGACGGTCTGTTTCCGGGAAAGTTTTTGTGAGGGTTAGCATTATCTTTTCCAAAAGCAAGGGCATCCGCCTGCGCGAAAAAGTTTGTCATAAGCTCATCGTGGTGAGGAAGCTGATACTGCAGTTCTATAAAACCGATAAAATCGCACGGAATAATTTGTGTTCCCTGATGAATTGATTGGAAGTATGAATGTTGAGCATTTGTGCAGGGTCCGCCAAATACTACTTCTCCGGTATCAAACTCAACTTCGCGGCCTTCGAGATCTATTCTTTTGCCGTTGCTTTCCATCTCTACCTGTTGAGTATGGGCCGGCAGCTTTGCAAGCCCTTGAGAGTAGGGGAGAAGCGCTCTTGTCTTTAACCCCAAAAAGTTAATATTCCAAATATCCAACAACGCCGAAATTACGGGTATATTCTGATGAAGAGGAGCAGTCCTAAAATGTTGGTCCATCCAGTGAGCTCCCTCAAGAACCTTTTTAAAATTATCGAATCCAAGATAAAGCGACAGAGGAACTCCTCCAACAGCTGATGTCGCGCTGTATCTTCCACCGACCCAATCCCAGAACCCGAACATATTTTCAGGGTCAATTCCAAATGCTTCGACTTTTTCTTTTGCGGTTGAAACCGCGACAAAATGTTTTTTGATGATTTCCGGGTCGGATCCGAGATGCAGAGTAATCCATTCTTTAGCGGTCTGCGCGTTTTTCATTGTTTCAGCGGTTGTAAATGTTTTTGAAATTACAACAACCATAGTCTCTTCTGGATTAAGACCAGCGGTTTTTTCAACAAAATCGGTTCCGTCGACATTTGCGATAAAACGCAGATTCATGCCTTCTTTTGCGTAAGGTCTAAGCGCTGTTGCCAAATATTCGGGACCAAGATAAGATCCTCCTATTCCGATTGCAAGAATATTTTTTATATTCGAAGGAATTCCTGCGGAAAAATTTTCTATCCTGCCGAGAACCTCCTGTACCTCCGGATGAGAAGCATCTCGAAGAGCCGTATGCAGCACAGCGCGGCCTTCTGTGGTATTTATAGTTTCACCCGCAAACATACTGTTGATTTTTCCTTGTAGATTTCTCTCCTGAGCTAAACCGGTCAGCATATTCATGGTTTCCAGGGCGACACGCTGCCGGGAGTAATCATAAAAAGCATGAGGAGTTCTAATGGAAAAATCTCTTGCGCGGTTGGGATCGATTTCAAATAATTGTCTCAAATGCATCTCTCTCATCTGTAAAGCGTGAGAGGTTAGAAATCTGTATCCTTGGGTTTGGTTAAAGCGTTCAACTGCCAATTTCATATTTTTTACTCCTTAAATTTATTCTAGCGGTATTATTAATGAAGGCAATTGATAAGTTGGCCTGATTCTTTGAGCTAATATCGCTCTATCCAGATCTGCAATTGGCCCTGTGATTTCACCTCTGGCAACAGCGCCAGAAATACCGCTTTCAACTAATAGACAATCAAATCCCGCAATTACTGCGCCGGTTATGTCCTCGTATAAATTATCTCCAACAAAAAGAACATCTCCAACATCATATCCCATTTCTTTTAATGCTAATTTGAGCATGTTAAACATTCCTTGGGCAGGTTTTCCAATTATTTCCGGATCTGCACCGGTTAATGCTTTTAAGATTGCCGCGGTTGCCATAACACCTACTGATACCCCTGCAGAAGCGGTTCTATTAAAGAAAGGAACAAATCTGTCGGTAGTTGTTAGCACCGCTCTAGTGCGATTAACTAAAATAGCGGAAGCAGCTGCATCGAGCATAATTGAAGACCCGTCAAAAGGGTTTTCACATATTACAACCAGATTTGCTTCATTGTATCTTTCCATTACTTCCTCTTTAGGTATTGGGTTAAGTCCGGCTTGAATCGCATATTGTTGGCTGACTTCCGGCCCAATAACAATTGCTGACGAGCCAACAAAGTTGTTTTTGGCTACAAATGATTTAAGCACCATTCCAGAAGTAAAGATCAATTCAAGCGGAATATTTATTCCTTTTTCTTTCCAGTCACTTTGAATGGCTCCAGGCATATCTGCCGTGGTATTAGAAGCAACACCCAAAATTTTGCCTTGAGATAATATTTCTCCAATCGTTCTTTCAGCTCCTGGAAATATTCCTGTCCGACCGCGGAGCACACCGTAAGAATCTAAGAAGAAAACCTTATACTTAGATATCAAATCTCTCATTGGTATATCTGTTTTTGTTTGAGGAAGCCTTCTGGGTGGCCTCAATGACATTGTTGGAAAATAGATTGCCATATTCCTATATCGAACGGAATTTTTGGAAATTTCAGTTTATTGGAAGGAGATTAGAAAATAATCGGCCTCAAACCGATTTCCGCGATATTAGCCGGCTTTTCCAGAGAATATGGAATATTATTAGAGTCAAGAACCGAATATAGATCTATTGTTTTTAGATCGTTGAAAACACTTTCAATATTCCTAATCTGTTCGGTTCCCAAAACCTCGGCGTCTATATAAACCTTGCTCTTTAGAGGATCAGTCCCCGACGGTCTGAATTTAAATTTTGTTACCATCGGTTTTAATCCGTCTTTAGCTGAAAATGACATCATAACGCCTTCGGGCCTGAAAACTCCGGGCGTTAGTTCTTCTTCGACAAAGAGCATCTCGTCAGCACAAAGCCATGTGTCTTTCCATTTAGGATAAACTTTTATTAAAATTTCTTTTGCTGTATCGAGTGTCATTTTTTTGTCTTTTATTGCTTTTGCGATAGAAAAGAAAAAGTTATTAAAGTTTGATTTTTGGGCTCCTGCTTGTCCTTTAAGATTTGCTGCTTCAACTGGTCCGACCTGTGCTATTACTCCCTGGTCGCCATGTAAAATATCAAGCCTATAGTCAATACGGGAAACCAAATTATATTTTTCAAAAGCATTTTCGATTATGTTTGGCAACCTCATTTCTTTGCTTCCGTTGAATCTGCAAGCCATATCGGCCAAATGAGCAAGAAGAGCGTCTCCAACTGCTTTTTCCGGAAGAGATAACATCTGTTGCCCCAAAATATTCATTACCGGGCTCGGAAATCCGGATGCTCTTCCGCCGCTCTCTTCTTCTTTGGACAATAATCTTAGCTCTTTTATTTTTGAGCGCTCAAGAATTACTGTCGCGCCAAGCTGGGGAGTGATTTGTAGTGTTTCCTCGGTCGAATTAAACCACCAATTTTGGATTTGAGCTAAAACACCGTTAAAGTTTTTAAATCCGACTCTGGAAAGGAATGTTGAGATGTTTCCTTCGTTTGCTTTTAACCATTCAGAAAACTCCACCCAGGCTGCTGACGAAACATAGGTCGGGAAATACAAGTATTGAGCATTATTCCACTGTCCCGTAGACTTCATCCTTTCATAATCCGCGATATCGAGCAGCAAAAATGTTTTGTTGGGGCTTGGTGCGGCGAGAATCTTCCCGTTTCCGAGATCATATGTATCAATGCCATATTTTACGCATAATTCTTTTGCGGATTCAGGAAGTATTTGTTTTACGACAAAACGGTCGTTATCAGGGTCACATTCATAAATTATTTTCCCTACTTTTTCATTTGCCAAAACTTCGGCGTATGGTATTTGCTGAACTACCTTTGGGAATGTTGTGTCAACTCCAAGATGGTCGACAAAATATTCGTCTCCTTTTTTTACGACCGCGTAACCTACTTCGAAATAAGGATTTTCCTCTGCCCATAGAGGTTCAAATATTTCGGGATTTATTCCAAAAGCCTTAAATTGAGCCATAAGGCTTTTTGCAGCACTTCCTGATAATGTGTTAAGCGTAATTCTAAATCCGTTGTCGGCGGCTTGGTTTATTGACCTGATTGTCGCCGGGTCAGGAGACATAGCCTGCGCGAAAAGATTTGCGACTCTTTTATATGAGAGTGTATTATGAATATTTGGATTGTTTTTTTCGGATAATCTTATATCATAACGGCTTTGTTCAGCTTGATCACAAATACCTTCAAGATGCTCAATAAATCTTTGGTAAAGCTCCGGTAAAAGCTGCGCGCCGTCTCCGGCTAACGCTTTTCGTCCCAGAACATAAACAGAACTATGGCTTGGAGTATAATATGTGCCACCGTCGGACCCCAATAAGAAACATAAGAATGAATTAAGATATATATTTGTCGTATCCGTAAACTTTTCGGTTGTTACTACTGTGATATCATTTGCTGCCATAATCCTGGCTTCGAGCTCGAGCATCTGGTCAGTCTGTGGCCGGACTTCTTTTCCCATGACCTTCATTGGTTTATCCCTTAAAAGTTCAAGTATTTGTTGAGTATTCCTACCGTTAAAAATTTCCTGTACTGTACTGATTGTTTCTGCCGGAAGAGCGGCTTCGATTTCCTGCGCTTTTTTAGACAAGTCCATTCCTTTGAGCATTGCGGATTTTTCCTGATGAATTTCATGAATAAATTTTGCCTCTGCTTCAATAAGCAAAGATAGAAATACCGGATTATACATATAATTTGGATTGTTCCAATCTTTTACATCATAATTTTCACGCAGTCCCGCGGTCGCAATAGGAGCCAGCCTTTTGAAATCTGCCAAATATCCTGGGATTTTATATATTTGTAATACGTTCTTGTCAAATTTCATAGTTTGAGCTGCTGGGTTTGAAAGGTTAAATTGCAAAGAAGGGACTCCCTGCGGATGATTATTTGCAACATTGGTTAAAAATGTTCTTCTCAAATCCATTTGTTGGCCGACAGTCGTCATTCTGCCGGATTTTTGAAACGAAAAAGCATTTCCCAGTCCAGTTTGGTCCAAAATTCTCCCGGATGATAATGGCATGCTTAACTCCTTTTGTATAATCCTAATTTTACAGGATCAAGAATTTAATTCAAATGTTCATTTTTGCGAACCAGATTGCTGTCCATGGGAAAAAATATTAATGATATCATCCATGATATTTTCAGGAGCAAATCTCATATCTTGATTTCCAATTTTTTCAATTTCACGATATACATTATGAGTCAAGCCAAGAAGGTCCAGTTCTGTTTTCGGCAATAGGGATTGTATTTCCGGCACAAATGACATTCTTTTGATTAAATCAATTGCTATTCCGGCCCGAAGTGCTTCGGATGACGATGGGCACGCCTCATTATTATGGATTCTCACATTAGAACCAAAAATACCTTTATTTATATCAAAATCAGAAAGATTTGATACTGGTAATTTGAGAAAATTACTTAGCAATCTAAAATCCGGGGCAAGATTAAATATATTGGGTCTCCCGAAATATATGCCGATAGTTCCTCTTATTGTTTGGTGTAAGGCAACTCTATCTATCATAATTATATTTCTCCTTTTTAATCTTTTTGATCTGCTGACAAATATATATCGTTACTATTTTTGGTAAATTTCGCTTTTTGTCTGACACTTTTCGTAAGCGGCATATTGTTAATAATTTTGAAAATAGCTATAATTTTATTATAAAGTTTATTTTCTTGTGAGAAATTTATTTTAAGGAGGATTTGTGAAAAAAATATCTAAAAAGGTTGAAGTTGTTGTCTATCAGAATAAATCAGGCGCGATAGAACTGAGAAGTGATTATAAACAAGAAACAATTTGGGCAACACAAGCGCAAATTACTAATATTTTCGAGGTTGATCGTACAGTTGTTACTAAGCACATTAATAACATCCTTAAAGACAAAGAATTAGATGCAGATTCAGTATGTGCAAAATTTGCACATACTGCTGAAGACGGGAAAACATATCAAGTCCAATTTTATAGTCTGGATATTATATTAGCTGTTGGCTATAGAGCAAATTCTGCACGTGCTGTTGCATTCCGTCAATGGGCGACAAAAACTCTGCGACGTCATATCGTGGACGGTTACACCATTAACAAAGCTCGCATTGGTAAAAATTATGAATCATTTCTAAAAGCCGCTGAAGATGTTCGGGCATTACTGCCTGCTTCTATGCAAGCCGATACAGGAAGTATCGTGGAACTATTAAAAATATTTGCTAATACATGGTTTTCGCTGGATGCCTATGATAAATCAACTCTGCCTACTTCGGGAAAAGTTAAAAAACATATTGATTTTGCCTCAGATGAATTGACGCATGCGCTTGAGGAATTGAAAAGCGCGTTAATAAATAAAAAAGAAGCATCTGAACTTTTCGGCAGAGAACGCCATAGCCATGCTATAGCGGGTATTGTCGGAAATATTTTTCAAACATTTGACAAGAAAGATGTTTATCCGACGATTGAAGAAAAAGCTGCCCATCTGCTTTATTTTATCGTTAAAAATCATCCTTTTGTAGATGGAAACAAAAGATCTGGAGCCTTTGCATTCATTTGGTTTTTAAGAAAAGCACGGATTTTGGATCTTTCTCGTCTTACACCCGAAGCATTGACTGCCCTTACACTTCTTGTTGCTGAAAGCAAACCAAATGATAAAGATCGGATGATAGGGTTGATTTTATTATTGATTAAGAAACGATAATAATGACCTTACCACCATGGCTTATAAAACGGACTCCCAAAAGCAGAAATATTAAGGCTATAAAGGAATTGTTATCGGGATTGCCGGTTGAGACTGTGTGCGAAAACGCGAAATGCCCTAATATCGGCGAATGTTACTCTGAAAAAACCGTTACGTTTATGATTCTCGGTAATATCTGTACCCGCAGTTGCGGATTTTGCGCTGTTAAACATGGCAAGCCAAAATCAGTTGATGAAAACGAACCCCGAATAATTGCGGAGGCTACTAAGAGATTAAATCTATCTCATGTTGTTATAACATCGGTTACAAGGGACGATTTGCCCGACGGAGGGGCGGGGCAATTCGCTAAATGCGTTTATCAACTATCAACTAACAACTCACAACTTACAACTGAAGTTTTGATTCCCGATTTTCAAGGAGATGAAAATTCATTGCGTATTGTAGTTGACGCAAAGCCCGATATTTTAAATCATAATATAGAAACAATCCCCAGATTATATAAGACGGTTAGGCCACAAGCTAATTACGAAAGATCACTGAATGTCTTGAAAAATGCCAGAAAAATGAGCGTAAATTGCACAAAATCAGGCCTTATGGTAGGATTAGGAGAAAGAGAAGAAGAAGTTTTTCAAGTGATGAAAGACTTAAAAAGCGCCGGTTGTGACGTTCTTACCATTGGCCAGTATTTAAGTCCATCAAAAGAAAATCTTAAGGTTGAAGAATATATAAATCCCTCTCAATTTGAAAAATATAAAGATTTTGGATATGAGTTGGGTTTTACGCATATAGAATCAGGCCCTTTTGTTCGTAGCTCATATAAGGCAAAAATATGGAAGAATCATTAAGATTACAAAGGCTGCCGGAATATGTTTTCTCGCAGCTCGACAGATTAAAAGAAGAAGAAGTTTCTAAAGGAAAAGATTTGATCGACCTCGGCATGGGAAATCCTGACCTGCCGACCCCAAAACCTATTGTTGATGCAATGATCGATGCTCTCAAAAATCCCGCGAATTTTAGATATCCGACATTTGACGGATTGCCCCAGTTCTGCGAATCTGTCGCAAAATGGAACAAAAGAAAATATAATGTAAATCTTGATCCAAAAACAGAGGTTACGCCCCTTATCGGATCAAAAGAGGGGTTAATTCATTTTGCTTTGGCTTTTGTTAATCCCGGAGATACAACTCTTGTTCCTCTTCCCGCGTATCCAGCTCATTTTAACGGAACAATTCTTGCCGGTGGAACTCCCATTGTTCTTCCGACAACGGAGAAAAACGGTTTTATCCCTGATCTGGATATTATTGACGATGCAATCGCAAAAAAAGCAAAAATGCTTATATTAAGTTATCCATCCAATCCGACTGCGTCGGTTGCGCCGAAAAGTTTTTTTGAAAAAGCTGTTGCGTTTGCGAAGAAACACAATATTATTCTCGTCCATGATTTTGCTTACGCGGAATTATATTTTGACGGGAAAAAACTGCCGAGCATGTTGGAGATTCACGGGGCAAAGGACGTCTGCATCGAATTCCAGACTTGTTCAAAAACATTCAGCATGCCGGGCTGGCGGATAGGGTTCGCGGTAGGGAATAAAAATCTGATTGCGTCACTTAGGAGGATTAAAACAAACTTGGACTACGGAGTGTTTCTTGCAAACCAGAGAGCGGCGATTGCAGCTCTTAACTTAAGCGAAGATTATTTGGATGAGACCCGTAAGACTTATCAGCGGCGAAGGGATATTTTTGTCGAAGGCCTGAATAAATTAGGCTGGAATCTTAAAAAACCGCAAGCGACAATGTATATCTGGGTTCCCGTGCCGACAGGCTACAGTGCAAGCAGTTTTTCTCTCGATCTTTTGAAAAAAACGGGAGTTGTCGCGGCTCCGGGAATTGCGTTTGGCGACCTTGGAGAAGGATTTGTCAGGTTCGCTCTCGTTGATAAAGAATGCAGACTTGAAGAAGCTCTTGTAAGGATGGAAAAAGCTGGAATTCGTTATGCCTGAAAAACCAATAGTCGCGGTGACAATGGGTGATGCCGCCGGAATCGGCCCCGAAATAATCGCAAAAGCTTTTGCGAAATCAAATATAAAAAAAATCTGCAGGCCAATAGTCATTGGCGACAGCGAAGCCGTAAGGCAGGGTATAAAAATTGCCGGTGTCGGTCCGATGGATGTAAATCCGATCAAAGACGTAAAAGAAGCGAAATACAACCCCAATTTTATTGACGTGCTGGACCTTGATAATATTGATTTATCAAAAGTTAAATCAGGCCAGATCAATGTCGAAGCCGGCAGGGCATCTGTTGAATATGTTCTAAAAGCGATAGATCTCGCGATGAAGAAAAAAATAGACGCTATCACAACGGCGCCGATTAACAAATTTGCGATGTATAAGGCCGGCTACAATTATGAGGGACATACGGAAATTCTGGCCGACAAAACAAAGACAAAAGATTACGCTATGATTTTTTTAAGCGACTCCCTCTGGCTGGCGCTTGTGACAACACATATCGCGTTAAAACATGTCCCCAAGCATGTTACAAAAGAAAAAATATTAAGCACAATAAAAATAGTTGACAGCTTGGTAAAAACATTAAGACTTAAAAAAGCGAAAATTGCCGTCGCGGGACTCAACCCTCATGCCGGAGAAAACGGTCTGTTCGGCAAGGAAGAGATAAGGGAAATTAAACCCGCGATAGAAGAGGCAAAAAAACTCGGAATAAAGGTTGAAGGCCCGATTTCGCCTGACGCGGTTTTTTATCTGGCTAATGCCGGCATGTACGATGTAGTCGTCGCGATGTATCACGACCAGGGGCTCATACCATTTAAGCTCTTGTCATTTAATAAATCCGTAAACGTGACAGTCGGACTTCCGATTGTACGTACATCTGTTGACCACGGAACGGGATATGATATTGTCGGCAAAGGATGGGCAAATCCCGGAAGTCTAATCGAGGCTATCAAGGTCGCGACCCTTCTAGCCGAGCGCAAATAAAATATGGAAAGAAAAAGAAAAAAACAGGACGAAATCTCGACATATAAGCAGGATATCGCGGGGATTGCCTTGCTTGCGCTCGCGCTTTTTATTTTGCTTTCAAATTTATCATCTTCTACGGGTCTAGTCGGCCTGTTTTTCGTAAAAAAATTCTTAAAACTTTCAGTCGGAATCGGTGTTTATATCCTTCCTATTTTTGTTGTCTTTTTGGGAATCACGGTTATGATAAGGCAGGATTTTTCAAAAATTACGGCGAGAATTACCGGTTTTGTCATGATGTTTTTTGTCATTGTCGCGTCAGCGCAAATGGTGGCTCCTTCCATTTATGACAAAAAAATGAGTTTTGCGTCCGGGGCCGGAGGAATAATAGGGTATCTCTTTAGGATCGGAATGATGAAGACTATCGGCAGTGTCGGAGCATCTATCGCAATACTCGCGATAATTGCGATATCATTGCTGCTCATTTTTAATGTTACGATCGCAGCGGTATTTGAGAACTTATTTAGAAAAGAACCAGATGAAGATCAAAAACGTAAAAAAGTAAGAGATAAATTCAGGGAAATCGAGATAATAGAACCTCCCCAAATGGTTATTGAACATCCGGATAAGAGCATCGAGTCGCAGATTGCGATTGTAAAAGAATTTCCGTCACCGAAGATTCAGGTTCAGGAAAAGCTATTCCCTGAAAAAATAGCGCCTCCATCTGCTCCCAAAAAAAGAGGCCCATACAAACTGCCGCCTCTTGATCTTTTGGATCTCCCGACGCAAAAAGAGCTTGATAGGGACGAAAAAATAAAAGAAGCGACAGAAATCAGAAAAAAGATTCTTCTCAATTCATTGAAAAGCTTTGGCATTGAGGCAAGGATTGTAAATATTTCGCAAGGGCCGGCGGTAACGCGTTTTGAAATCCAGCCCGAGCCCGGAATAAAAGTCAGCAGGATAGCGAGCCTGTCGGATGATATTTCGTTGAGTATGGCATCTTCAGGGGTAAGAATCGAGGCGCCTATACCGGGAAAATCGGCAATCGGCATTGAGGTTCCAAATTCAATTGTAAATTATGTCAGAATGGCAGAGCTCGCGAAAACAAAAGATTTTAGCGCGAATCCATCTAAGCTTCTTGTAACTGTCGGAAAAGATATCGGAGGAACACCGATATTCGGCGATATAGGAAAAATGCCTCATCTTTTGATCGCTGGAACTACAGGTTCCGGAAAAAGCGTGTGCATAAATTCGATAATTATTAGTATTCTTATGAGAGCGTATCCGGATGAAGTAAAATTTTTGATGATTGACCCGAAGATGGTTGAGCTGACAAGTTATAATGACATTCCTCATCTTATAGCGCCGGTCGTAACCGATCCTAAAAAGGCGGCAGTAACATTGCGGGAATGGGCGATGAAAGAGATGGATAGAAGATATAAAGAATTTTATCAGGCCGGAGTGCGCAATATCGAGGCATATAACTACAAAATTTCGCAGTTGAAAAAAAACAAAGAAGATGATATCCCCGATAGACTGCCTTATATTGTTGTAATTATAGATGAGCTTGCGGATCTTATGATGATTGCTGCGGCAGAGGTCGAAACTACGATCTGTAGAATCGCGCAGATGGCGCGTGCAACCGGAATTCATCTTGTTGTAGCGACACAGAGGCCGTCTGTCGATGTTTTGACGGGGCTTATTAAAGCAAATATCCCTTCAAGAATCGCGTTTGCGGTTGCAACCCAGGTTGATTCCCGTGTTATTATGGATATGGGCGGCGCGGAAAAATTATTGGGCCGCGGCGATATGCTTTATCATCCTATCGGCGCCATGAAATCAGTGAGGCTTCAGGGCACATATGTATCTGATCAGGAGGTTGAAAGAGTCACTGATTTTATAAAAGAGCAAGCAAGTCCGGAATACTCGCAGGAGATAATCGACTTAAAATATGAACCTCTTGCAAAATCCGGCCAAAGTAACAGCCGCGATGATTTGTTTGCCGAAGCCGCGAAAATAGTTGTTGAAAGCGGTCAGCCTTCGACGTCGCATCTTCAGCGCCGCATGAGAATTGGCTATAACCGCGCCGCGCGATTAATGGATGAACTTACAGCTGCGGGAGTCGTGTCGCCGCCGGAGGGTGACAACAAACCTCGAAGAATTCTTGCATCAAGAGAGATGTTAAAGCAAATGGGGGTTGAGTAATTTTTCTGTTATTTTCATGATATAATTAACATATCCATGTTAAAAATACAAAAGTCAAAATTAAAAATTATTTCAAATGAGCCCGACAATGAACTTGTCGGCTCCGTATCAGTAAGGGAGCCGAGAAGTTTATTCTCGGGTATTCTTATTTTGTTATTGGGATTTGGGATTTGGTCATTGGGATTTACGAGCGAAGCGAGTATTTATCCTCTTACGATCAAAGACGACTCCGGCCAAAAAATAACAATTAAATCAGAACCAAAAAGAATTATCTCAACAATGCCGTCAAACACCGAGATACTGGCCGCCCTCGGATTAAATGATAAGATTGTCGGAATTACTACAAAATGCAATTATCCCCCAAGCATTACCGCGAAAGAAAAAGTCGGCAGCACAATAATTAATATTGAAAAAGTTGTCTCACTAAAACCCGATCTTATTGTGATGTCCGGAGACGCTCAAAAATCGGATGTCGCGAAACTCCGGGGATTAAATATGCAGGTTCTGGTCGTTAACCCCCATTCGGTAAAAGATATTCTTTCATCGATCAAATTGATCGGTAAAGTTACAAACAAAGAAAGGGCATCGCAAAAACTGGCAAGAAATTTATCCGGCAGACTTAAGGGTATCGAATGGAGGCCGTACAAAAAGAAACCCAGCGTTTTTATCGAAATATGGCACAACCCGTTGATTACTTCCGGCAAAGGGACTTATTTAAACGACGGGCTTTCATTTATAGGCCTTAATAATATAGCAGGCGGGATAAATATTTCTTATCCGGAATACAGCATCGAAAAATTGCTTGTTGATAATCCCGATTATATTGTGGTTGCCGGAGATGATTATACCAGGGTAACGCAGATAATATCCGACCAGAATTGGCAAAAGCTCAATGCAGTAAAAACCAGCAGGATCATTCTTATCAACAGCGATATATTGCTCCGTCCCGGGCCCCGGTTTGTCTCTGCGCTTGAAAAAATCGTAAAATCAGTCTATGAAAAAAAATAGGTTACTGCTTTTTTGCGTGCTTTTTGCGGTTCTTGCGGTCTCAATATTCATTTCATCTTTGATCGGCGCGGTAGACATCCCTTTGTCAAATGAAATAGTATTTGATATCAGGCTTCCCCGTATTATTCTTGGCGCCCTTATTGGAATTCTTCTGTCTTGTTCAGGCGCAATACTCCAGAGTGTTTTAAAAAATCCGCTTTCTGATCCGTATATATTGGGGGTCTCCTCCGGCGCCGCGGTTGGCGCAGCGCTGGCCTTTTCCTTATCGTTGTTCAGCTTTTTTATCGTTCCAATATTCGCTTTTATAGGGGCGTTAGCCGCCGTATTTTTGGTTTACAAGGTGGCAAATGTCAGAGGATTAATTTCTCCTCAAACCCTGATACTGTCGGGTGTTTCGGTATCTATGCTTCTTTCCGCGATCCTTACTCTTATTGTTTTGTTTGGCAATTCCATTTATCCGATTTATTTTTGGCTGCTTGGCGGGCTCTCCGGCGCAAACTGGAACATAGTTCTGAATATATTGCCTTACGCGGTTTTTGGTCTTGTTTTTTCTATGATATTCGAAAAGGAGCTAAATATTTTAAGCCTTGGTGACGAAACAGCGATGTCTCTCGGAGTAAACGTAGGATTATTAAGATCAATCTTTTTGATAATTTCCTCTTTCATGGCTGCAGCGGCAGTATCCGTATCAGGAATTATAGGTTTTGTCGGACTTATTATTCCGCATATAGTAAGAATTATTTTTGGAAGCGATAACAGGATTCTGCTACCCGTCAGCGCAATTCTCGGGGCGGTTTTTCTTATTCTAGCCGACACAATTGCGAGGACAATATTTTCTCCGATAGAGATTCCCGTCGGGATCGTAACCGCTTTTTTTGGCGTCCCGTTTTTTATTTATGTCTTAAGGAACCGCAAAAATGCTTGAATTAAAAAATATATGCTTTTCATATGATAATGGATTCGCCCTTGAGGATATATCATTTTCTCTTTCCAAAAATAATATAATTGGACTTGTCGGCCCAAACGGTTCCGGGAAAACATCCCTCTTCAGGGTAATTGACAATTTTGTCAAAACCGGCAGCGGACAAATCCTGATTGACGGGAAAGACATCAGTTTTAAGTCAAGAAAAGAAATCGCAAAGCAGATCGCTTTTGTTCCGCAGTTGTCGCAGCCGCCGGAAGGAGTTTCGGTTTTTGAAATGGTAAGCTTTGGACGGTATCCTTATCTGGATATTTTTCAAAATGAGACTGTAAAAGACATAGAGATCGTAAAGAACGCCATGGATGAGGTTGGAATAAGCGGTTTTTCCGGTAGAGACGTATCAACTCTATCTGGTGGAGAATACCAGCGGGTGATAATCGCCCGGGCTCTGGCGCAAGAGGCAAAAATATTGCTCCTCGATGAGCCTGTATCACATCTCGATATTAAGTATCAGATTGAGATTATGGACCTGTTAAAAAACATAAAAAAAGACAAGTTAATTATCGCGACGCTGCATGATTTAAGGCTCGCCGCTTATTATAGCGATGAGATACTGCTTCTTTCAAAAGGCAGGCTTTTTGCTAAAGGGTATCCTTCAAATATTTTATCACCCGATAATATATCAAACGTATTTGGCCTCAAACAAGAAAAAGTGTTGCAAATGGGCAATATTCTGATAAAATAACTACAAACATATTCTTTAATGGAAGGAGGTGACAATATGGACAAATTTGTTCTTGCTTTTTTACTTATAATTCTTATTGCAGGATCAGCATTTGCAGCAGCTCCAACAGTAAAGACTGGACAAGGTATGTTAGGTGCCGGTATTTTTGATGGATCGCCGTCGTTGTCTTTTGCAGTTGGTAATGATATGAACTTATGGCTGGGAGCTAATTATGCCAGTACATCAACAGCAGGCGCAGTAGGGCAGGTATCAGGACTGATTGGGGTAGAAAAAACCTTTTCAAAGTTAGGCGTAGTTAATTCGAATATGGGAATTGCTGTAATGTATATCAATAATGTTGGGAATGCTTCTGGTGTTACAAATCTTACCGCTGACTTACTTTGGAGTTTTGTGGCTCCAATAACAAACAATTTAAATGCGGGCGTAGATTTTAGACTACTTAGATATAACTCATTTGCCGCCGCCGGTGCGACAACTACATCATTTAATTTGCTAGGGGGTGCGGTTAGAGCGCAAGTAGTATTTTAATTTTTGTGCAGTTTAAGAAGGAGAGTTGAAATAGCTCTCCTTCTATTTTATTAGAGTTAATAAATTTGTTTTCTTTGTCAAATAATCCGCAAGCGGTTTTATGATTATATCTTCGGTTTCAAAATGTCCCGCGATGATTACGGAAACTCCAAGCTCTTTTGCAAGCAGGATATCTTCGTACATAATTTCCCCGACAACAAATACATCCGCGCCGCAGTTTTTGATGGAATTAATTTTTCCCCTGCCGCGGCCGCTCCAGACGACGGCTGTCTTAATAACTTTATTTGGATTTCCGAAAACCTGGATATTTGGGCAGTTTAGAGTTTTCTTAATGTTATTTGCCAGATTTTTTAAGCTTGTTGGTTTATTTAAAATACCATATCTCCCCAGACCGAATATCCTTCCCGGGTTTTCCAAAGGATAAATATCATACGCGACTTCTTCGTATGGATGGCTTGTAAGCATTGAAGACAAAACTTCTTTTATGCTGAATTCCGAAATAATTGTTTCGATCCTGTCTTCATCAATATGCTCAATTACGCCTTTTTTACCTATAAAGGGATTTGCGTTTTTAAGAGCCCGAAATGTGCCGGAGCCTGCTGTTGTAAACGTGCAATTATCGTAATTTCCGATATTGCCCGCGCCAGCATTACAAATTGACGCCCGGACTTTTTCCGTGTGATCCTTTGGAACAAAAACAACAAGCTTATATAATTTTTCCATATGAGTCGGTTCAAATATCTTTGTGTCTGATAAGCCGATTATTTCCGCTAGAACATCATTTACTCCACCGATGCATGAATCCAGATTTGTGTGGGCGGCGTAAATAGAAATATTATGTTTTAATATTTTTTCAAGAAGGGTAGGGGTTGAGATTTTTGTAATCGGGTTAAATATATATGGATGATGGGATATTATCAGATCAGCTTTGTTTTTTACGGCAAAATCCACGGAATCTTTTGTAATATCAAGTGTAACGACTATTTTTGAAACTTTGTTATTGGCGTTACCAATCTGCAGCCCTATTTTATCGTCGGGCATTGCAAGGCAGGGTGGGGCAAGATTTTCCATAATATCGATAATATCTTTTATGATCATTTATTTTTTTCCATTTCTGTCCAGCTACGGTTGGACCCGACGTTAGGATTGTAGTTGGGGTCATCAGATACGACATACTCTCCAAGAGGATTACTCCACGCGTGAGAGTAGCCGGCTGGAAGTTCAACAGGATTATTTTTATTCGGGTCGCTGTATTCATCCACTCCGCGGATGTGCTGGCTAAAATTATTGGAAATATGGTCATATGCCTTTGATCTCTGATTATATGATTCCATAATTCCACTGCTGATTTCGTCGTTTGTGCGGCTGATGATTTTGCTTACTTCGCCAATATTATTGATCTGTTTGATCTGGTTCTGGACCAGATAGTTTACAAACTGCGCGTATTTATTAAACCATTTTGGATTAAATTTGAACGAGTAAACAATAGTGTCAAATATCTTTTTGTTTGAAGAAAGCTGTCCTTTTTTCGCCTTAAATGAGATTATATAATCGCAAACCCAATTGTTATGGGTTACAACCCCGTACATTCCGTTCATTGAAAAATCCGCCCGGTTAATTACGACAAAAATTTCTTCTTCAATCGGAACTCCGTTTTTGGAATAATTAATTTTTACTTTTCCGGCATCGGAATAGGCATTGAGACCGGGCTTTGATTGGGCTTTTTGCCCCAAAGCTTTTGCAAGTTCCGGAAGCTCCATTGCAGAAACTACCTTTAAATTCGATACTTTGTACCAATATTTTGGAAGAAGCATTTTTTTGATAAAATTTATCGCGCTCATGGGCGGGTGAACGACAGAGCCCATGTACTTTGACCCTTTAGGAAAATTCATGAGCATTGTCTGGTCGTTTGTCCAAAAATACGGCTCGCTGGGGAATACTTTCATCTCTTCCGCATCGGACGGATTATAAGCTTTAAAAGAAATTACGGCTGGCATTGCGGGATTATCCATAACCCATTTGATCCCGCCGGTAAATTTCCATGTAGATGGGATTAGCATTCTAAAACACTCGATGCCCGCTCCCTGTTTATCAATATATTTAATTGTTTTGAATTTAATAGCTTTCGCGCAGGCAATGTTTGCCGCAATAAATAGAATAAATAATGATAGTATAATTTTTTTCATAAAATTAAAAATATGGGCGGCGCTGGAATCGGACCAGCGACCTCTTGCGTGTGAAGCAAGCATTCTACCACTGAACTAGCCGCCCGAATTTATCTAAAAAAGTACCATCTGCAGTCCAAGTTGCTGTTAAGGTTATATTGTCCAACAAGCTTAACAATGTCGCTTGTTTTGACATTCCAGTCACTAATATCAACAAATGAAGTGGTCAATCCGATTTGTTTGGGAGCATAATATTTTGTATCATCTTTTGGCTGGATGCCAATTGTTGGACTTGTCATCACAAAACCGTCAGAACTTGAATCGGTATGAGATACCTGTGCTTTTACCTCTGCCTCTGTTGCCTCCCGGGTTGTTCCATTTTGCCTAATCATCCATTTATAATGGATTGTCGTAATAATCCCAGCTTCGTTTGTGGTGAGTTTAAATATCGGATAAACAATGTTTTCGGATGCTCCGACGGCAAAACCAGGAGCTCCATTAATATTTTTAAAAGAGTATGTTCCTCTTCCGGAAACCTCATAAGTATAACAACCGGATGGAACAACTTCCGGTGTTGTATATGTGCTTGCGGTAGAGTCACCTCCGAATGTTCCAATACTCCAGCCGTAACCTGATGAACTGGTTTGCCCTATGATACTTGTTTTTCCTATTCCTGTCATATCATAAACTGTTTGAGGAAAATTAAGAGTTGCTTGTGTGCCGGAAGCCGGTTTATCGGATCCGCCAGATCCCTCCACCGCATAGAAGAAAAATTGATAACTGTGGGGGATTGCATAATAATTGTCATACCATTTGTTCAACATCATATCTAATTCTCCGGAAGTGACGCCGTTGCTTTTGCCAACCTGTACGATTATGTCCAATAAGTATGATTTGTTTTCCTGAAAATCAAAAATGCCGTTTCCGTCAACATCAACATTTGTAAAAGCAGTCATTAGATTATCAATATTTCCATAGAGATTAGCGGCGGCAGTATCCATATTTAACTGCGAAAGCAGATCACTAAGCGCTATGGAAGGAGTTGCTTCGACGCTTGCCCTGTTTATCTCGACGGTCCCGACATTGGTTTCTGATGTTGCCGGATACATTAGGGGAAGAGATTCCCAGTTGACCTGATTTTTTCTTAAATATCCGAGAAGTGTTATTTTTGAGTTGCCCTGGTTATAAAATCCGATAGCATATGGCCAGCCGCTTACAACTTTTAGGCTAAAATTTCCGTTGCTGTCTGGAGTTGCCGAATATTTTTGGTTATTTCTACCTATGGCTACTATATGCGTAACTTCCAGGTTTTCTGCGGATTTTAGGCCCAATGTGCTGATGGTACCGACTTTTCCGGAAATTGTATAATCAGGGACTGTACCTCCACCCCCGCCGCCGGAGTTTTGACTTTGTCCGCAACCAAACAAATAAATCCCAAATCCCAATATCCCAATTCCCAACATGGTACAAATAATTATTTTTTTCATTTTTCCACCTCGAGGAGATTATACAAGAGGATATGGTAGAATACAATATTTACAAAAATTATGCTACATTGTGTCAAATTTGTTGACACAGCTTGCCACATAAAATATAATCAACAGCAACGATTTGAATAAGGAGGAAAAATTATGGCAAGAAGAGTAATGATATCCACGGTATTAGGTTTAATCTGCGGATTAATTTCTTTGATCCTGTCAAAATATGCAGGTGACGCAACCCTTACTTTGAGATTTGTTGTCGGCGGTCTTTTGAACAAAACTCTCATGGGTTTTGTTATAGGAACAACCTGTATAAAGGGCAGCTCTCTTTTTAGGGGTGCTCTTTGGGGATTCCTGATAAGTTTAACGTACGCGGCTCAAATGGGCGCCAATGTTATTCCTTTCCTTGCGGCAGGAACATTCTATGGAATAGTGATTGATGTTTTGGTTTCAAGAATATTTAAAGCAGACATAAGATAAATATTTTCGGATTATAATAAATGCCATCATATTCTGGTGGCATTTTTATTAAGTAAATTATGAAATATATAATATTTAACAAGCCTTACGGTGTTATGTGCCAATTTACCGATCATGGCGGCAGGCCGACATTAAAAAATTATATAAATGAACCGGGCGTTTATGCCGTGGGAAGGCTGGACTTTGACAGCGAAGGGCTAGTATTGCTTACAGATGATGGGGAATTAAATCATCTGCTTAGTAGTCCAAAAAATAAACAATTTAAAACATATTGGGTTCAAGTCGAAGGAATCCCATCAAAGGAAATGTTGAACAAAATTATATCAGGCGTTGTTATTCAAAAGGAAAAAACATTGCCTGCAGAAGTTAAAATATTGCCGGAAAATTTAAATGTTGGGGAAAGACCCAAGCCAATAAGATTTAGGAAAAACATTCCGACATCGTGGCTTGAGGTCAGAATTTGCGAAGGCCGTAATCATCAGGTCAAAAAAATGACGGCTTCAGTAGGGCTTCCATGCCTAAGACTTATCCGCGTTGGAATCGGGCCGGTTGAAATGGGGGACTTAAAACCCGGAGAGTTTAAATATATTCAGTCTTTTTTATAAAATATTCATTGAAACTTTTTAGTCTAGGAGTTAGACTGCTTAATATGGACAAGGAGCTTTACGCGTTTATAATAAAAGACGGACATTTTGAAAACATATTATACGCGCTCAATTTCGCGAGCATTATGGCCGTCACAAAAAAGAAGGTAAGGATACTATTTGTCGGCTGGGCGGCCAGCAAACTGATTAAAGGCAACCTGGAAAAGATTGATTTGCCGAGCTCGCTTTTTGATCAGAAGAATTCTTTTATCGAACAGCTGAAAAAGCATAAATCGCACAACCTGGAGGAGCTGTTAAAGCTGGTAAAATCTTCCGGTGACGTAAAGATATTTGTCTGCACCCTTGCGGCGAGCATATGGAATGTCAATAAAGAAAATATGATTCCGGAGGTGGACGGCATAATCGGATCACCAAATTTTATCCTTCACGAAGCAAAAGACGCAAAGCAGATTTTGACTTTTTAAGATAATTAGACTGGGCGACCGAATCAAAAACAAACTACCTGCCTCGCCGGCAGGCGGGTTTCCCTGATTATACCCAACCCTCCAGAGGCGGGCAGGCACAATCCATGGCTGTAAACTAAAAAACTTAGGCCGGCTATAATGCCGGCTTCTTTTTGGGCGGAATTTGCTTCCCCCATACCCCCAAGCGAAGACCGCCGAAGGAATTATTTTTGTGCTTTATCTAGATTCTCCAAAGCTTCTTTAAAATCACCTAAATATTCTTTATGGGTTTCAAAGGAGTAAATGTCATTTAATATTGAACGAGTACGATACGCATCTTTATCAATATCTTTCTCGTCCGCTTTTTTTGTGCTAACACTGTAAAAGATTTTGAAAGATTTACTACGTTTATTTTTCATTCTTGCAATGTAGGCTTTTCGAAACAAATCCTTCGCTAAGAAGTCAGCCGGAGGGAAAGAATAACCAATAAATATTATCTCATCTGCTTTAGATAATTCCTCGAATGCCTTAGTCCATATTCTTCCAAATTTGCTCGTTGGTTTAAACGTTAATTGCTTGTCAATCACCAAAGGCGCTACTGCTATTCTCTTCGAATTTTTATAACCAATATTTATTTTTCTTTCATAGGTAAAATCATTAGCATTTTTATTGTTATTATTTTTCTGATCAAATTTCCAGTTAATGCTTCCATGGAGTTTAAGTAAAATGATTTTGCTCATTTCCTTATTCCAATACTGTTTAAATTTTTTATGAACAGTTTTCCAGCCCCCCATCTCATATTTTTGTTTTTCATAATCCTTATAATCGTTCCAAAATATTTGAAAATATCCATTCTTCGGATTAAATAACTTATTTTTTATTAACTCGTTGTCAAGCAATAAATCATAATTTGTAGTAATAATAACTGACGGATTGTTATCTGTACCCTCATTTTTTACATATTTATTAATAAAATTACTGTATAAATTACCTTTAGAATCAAGATTCTTACCAGACAGCTTACACATTGCATATTTTAAAGAATAATAAATTTCTTCGATCTGTTTTTTCAATTCTTTTATAAACTTATTTCCGTTCATCTTAAATTTAGTATGATATTGAATAAATATGGGCAAATATAAATTGCCAAGAAGGTCATTATAAAGGGATAAATCCCTTGGCTTATAATTTTCTGTCTTATGTTCCTCTTGTAAATATTCAATCCATCTTAAAGACATTTCCACTGCCGTAAAGATCTCTTCGAAACCTATTTTTGGTCCTTGCTTTTTCCAAAGGTCATAGTCGTATAATTTAGCCAAGAATTCTTCTAATTTCTTGAACATAGGTTTTTCGTATTTCAATTTTTCAGCTAGGTGAAAAAGGAAACTATTATCTAAAGGACAATCGAATCCTGAATCTGCATAACTTGCACCTGCACCAAACATAAATACTCTTTTCCCCATTCGAACAATCTCCTTATTTTTTTCCCAACCAATCCGGCCAACTTATCCAACCTTTGTTTTTATATGTATTATACGGGTTATAAGGAATATCGTCTGGTTTTTTTATTTTACCAAGGATTTCATTCCTACTATATTTAAACCATTCAAGTTGGCCTTTTAGCCTTAGCTTTCTGACAAAAGAACGTGCTTCTCTAAAACTTCGAAATTTGTTTTTATTTGTTCCTAACCAATCTACGTACCCTCTCCAACCTTTATCTTTATATGTATTCTGTGGCTTTTTAGGAATATCTTCAGGTAGCCTTTCACTTTTGTAGTACTTTCCAGCACAAAATATTTTCCACTCTTTCAAATTTTTAAGGCCAAGATTTTGAACGTATTTTCTTGCTTCATTAAAAGAACGATATTTTCTTAACTGGTCAGCAATTCTCCCAGTCCCTAACCATTTCCCCCAGTTTTCCCATCCTTTGTTTCTATAAGTTTGCTGTGGATATTTCGGAATATTTGATGGGAGTCTCTCTTTGATGAGGATTTTCCCATTTACAAATCGATACCATTGACTCTGGCTGGATATTTTAAGCTTACGAACATACTTTATCGCTTCTTTATAGAGTAAATATTTAGCGGCCATTACTTGCCCAGCCACATTTCTCGTGTCCAACCAATCTCCCCACGAAGTCCATCCCTTATTTTTGTATACTCTTTGAGGGTTTGATGGGATATCAGACGGCAAGCTACTTTTACCTTGTATTTCTCCTAAACAGAATTTAACCCACTCAATATGATTTCTTAATTTCAGTTTTCTTACATATCTTTTTGCCAAATAATAGTTTCTATATATTCTCAAGTATGTTGCTATTGACCCTGTGCCTAACCAATAGCCCCATCCTTTCCATCCATTATTTCTATAAACGTGATCTGGTTTTTTAGGGATATCTTCAGGCCATTTTTCTTTTTTACAAATTAACCCTTTTGTATATTTAATCCATTCATCTTGCCCCTCAAGATTTAGTTGGGTTATAAAATGCCTCGCCATCTCGAATGGTCGATATTTCCGTAAGCGAGTTGCAGTTGTTGATGTCCCTAGCCAATACCCCCAACCCTTCCATCCTTCGTTTTTGTAAACTAGCTGCGGATGTTTAGGAATATCCTTAGGTAACTCACCTTTTTCTGGCATTTCACCCCTACAAAATCCAAACCATTCTTTCGTATTAATAAATCTGAAATTCTTTGTGTATACCCTCGCTTCCTCAAACGGTCTCCAAGATAACTTGGCGAGCTTATTCCAACATTTTAACTGAACAGCAGAAATGAAATTATCTAAATCTATTTCCTTGGCAATCTTTTCGTCAATATTAATATTTATAATCTTTCCATCTTTTGATCTTCTGCCATGAGATATAGCGCGGAAATACTCAATAATTCGCTCGTCGTTTGACGCCAAAGCACGAAGAATGGTTAAAATAGAAGCAAAAGCAGAGGTTTCGATGATTTTGACTGCATCAACTTCATTTTCAACCAAAATAGGTATGATTATATAACCGAACTTTTTGCCTTTGGATGGACGAAGTGCTCGACCAACTGCTTGAACTATATCAATTGCACTGCGTTTTGGATCAGCAAATAAGACACAATCGATATTTGGAACATCAACCCCTTCCGTTAAACATCTGGCATTTGTAATTAAACTGCGATCGGATTTTGCAAATTCATCAAGTATTCTCTGTCGTGTGCCAGCAGGCAGAATACCCGAAACATGAAAAGTATCTAACTTCCCAAAATCCTCAAGAGTTTGAGTAAATCTGTCCTGATTCTCTTTAAATAATTCAGCTCGTCTAATACCACTATGGAAAGAAATTGCGTGTTTAATCGGATATTCTTTCATAGCTTTTCGTAATGCAATAAGCGAAGCAAAGTTTTCCGCTTCAATTTCCTCATTCCAAATTCCTTTGCCGGGTTTTACAAAAACATTCTTTTGTATTAGATCTGCCGTCTCCGATTTGCTTACAAACATAGTTATTATTTTGTAATCACTCAATATTGCAGGTTTTGCATCAAGAGCTTCCTTAAATGTTAGTAATTCAAATGTTTCGCCATATATTTTTGGGTTCTCCATGCTGGCTATTTCATCGCTTTTGCCAAGATACCTTCTTTCTGTAGCAGTCATAAATAAGCGATGTTTTATTAAAATATTATTATCATCTAAAAGATGAGTGAATAATTTTCCGGACTGGCCGACGGTCTTATGGGCTTCATCCATTATTCCAAGGTCATATACAATATTTAGATTACGACTAGCTTCGGCAATTACTTTTCCACTTTGATAAGTAGTAAAAACAATTCTCAATCCATTTTTTGGAACTGATTTAAACCATTTTGTAATTTCATCAATATCAGTTACACATGGAATACCAAGGTCTTGTGTGTGAGCAACAATATCATCTTTGCTAATTTCTCCAACCGTCTGGTCACTGCAAACACAAATCCAGTCGACTTTTTTATTCTTCGCAATAGATTCCCTAAGCCAAACCCCTAAGGTTTGTTTTATCAATGCTAAACTTGGTACTGCAACGAGGATAGTTTTTGCATTCAATTTATCTGCAATCCAATATCCCGTAAGACTTTTGCCGGTTCCGCAAGGCATAATCATTTTGCCTCGGGTATTTTTCTCCGAAAGATAATGTTTTGCTGCATTATTAATTGCCCTTTTTTGATGTGGTCGAGGTTTTAAGGCGATTGGCAATGCAGGCAGGTGGTCAATTAATAAATGTAAACGACTAAAAAATTCTGCATCAAGGTCCCGCCATACCTCACTCGAGCAAAATCCAATATTATTCTGCTTTTTTAGTACCTTTGTAAACCGTTCAGTAGTAGTACATATCAGGCCAAAAGAAATGTGTTTACAAACACTGAATGAGAGGCCTGCAAAAGTAGATACTTCTCTCCAAGTTAATGATTTAGTCTCATCTTCACGATATTTGCATTGAATGGCCCAGTACTGCCCTTCTTTGGTTTCAGCAATTAGATCAATACCTTGATCTTTTGTGGGAAGTTTAAGATATTCTATTTTTGATTGGGGAATCTCATTAAAAAGCCAAACATTCTTAATTTTTGTAGCATAAGTGGGATTAAGGATTAGATAATATTTTGTGAGGAGCTCAAAAATATCGCCCTTGTCTTTTGCCGATAATGATTCAAGTTGATATTTTAGCTCTTGCCAATTCTTTACTCTTTGTAATATTTCCTTTGTTTTTATGTTTGACATTCTTGATACAATTATACTCTATATTGAAATTTTAATTAATATTCCTGACGGGCGGGATTATTAAAATGGGGGGCTGGGGAAAGGGATAAGGTGAAGGTGAAGAATGAAGGGATTATTTTAAGGAATTTATTAAGCCTGAGAGCATTTTGGAGAGCTCTTCAAGCTTGTTATAATAATCATCCTTCTGATCTTTACTTAACACTCCTTTTTCATGAAGAATATCAATAATTGCAGTACACTCAAAGACAGAACCTCTGGCAATTGTATAGAAATTTCGTTTGTCCGGCTTTGAATATCTGCCTGCCCCTTCGGCTATGTTAAGAGGAATGGAAAGCGCTGCCCTGTATAATTGATCGGCTATTCTGCTGCTTAAGTGTTTGTTATTCTCAATGACAGAAGTTATTTCGCTCAAGAAAGTTTTTGATTGTTTATAGACTTCGAATTTTTCAAAATCAAACATATAAATAATTATACCATTTACTCAATCTTCACCTTTATTCTTATCCTTAATAATTTGAGGGGGTTTAGGTATAATACCTCTATTTAAGGATAAGATGAAGGATGAGGAAATAATTTTCTTCCGCAAATTATTTGGGCGTGGAGGGGATCGAACCCCCGATCTTCTCGGTGTAAACGAGACGTTCTACCACTAAACTACACGCCCGTTATGGGGAATAAAAAAACTGAGCCGCCCGGGGTTCGAACCCGGCACCACTTGCTTAAAAGGCAAGTGCTCTACCAAATGAGCTAGCGGCCCAAATAAATCGGGAGCGACGGGAGTCGAACCCGCGACCTCCTGCGTGACAGGCAGGCGTTCTATCCAGCTGAACTACGCCCCCACAAACTATAATTATACCAAAAAGATAAGTTAGTTTCGACCGGGAATATTAAAAAAGTAATTATACCAGGATTGAGGAGCCCCCCCAAATCTTGTAACCTGGAGATATAACGATGATGGCGGCTTATATGGGGTGCTGATTAATTTCATTCCGGATTCTTCCGGCGTCTTATCGCCCTTACGGTTATTGCAGCGCATACAGCACACAACGATATTTTCCCAGTCATCGCTGCCGCCCTTAGATTTTGGAATGATATGATCGATTGTAAGAGATGCTCTCGATTTGCCGCAATACTGGCATATATAATTATCTCTCAAATATACATTTTTTCTCGTTAATACAATGTGTGTGTAGGGCATGGGGACATACCTTCTTAATTTAATAACTTGCGGCAACTTATATTTATTATTTATTTTTACGTGGCTTTCGTCCATTGGATCGGCCTTTTCCTTAAACAGCAATATTATGGCTCTCTTCCAGCTGCAAATGTTAATCGGGACAAAAGAGGTATTTAAGACTAATACTTTTTTAAGAAGATTGCGGGGATTACCATCTGAATCCATATTAGATCACCACTACAAAAATTATATCAGCACAGAGTTAAATTGACAATCCAAATCGCGTATTGTAAACTCAAAATTGGAGGGATGGCCGAGTGGTTTATGGCGCTAGTCTTGAAAACTAGTATACCTTTACGGGTATCGCAGGTTCAAATCCTGCTCCCTCCGGTTTATTAAATCTACTCTCTAACCTATATTCCCATTGAGATCAAATCAATTACCGCGAAATTGCTGTTTGTATTTGTGTTTGATCCGTAAGCAATATTCAACTCAAATATCGGAAAGGTTATGCCAAGTCCGGATGTCCACATTGCTGTTCCTGTTCCAGTAACATATCCGCCCCTGATTTTTAATAACATCGGGATAAGCGGATATTCGACTCCAAGCCGGGTAACTGACGATCCCGCCGCGCTGTCTATTTCGAGAGCAGTGAGAAGTCCGGTACCCGGAACATCAAGAGCCGCGCCGATTGCGGTTACAGGTGTTCTTGCGTTATCCTGGGAAAATGGGGTTCCGGCGGTAACAATAGAAACCTGTCCGGTTAAAGGATCAATTTTTTTAGTTGTAGTTGTTCCGCTCCAATTTTCCGAGCCGACAATATTCCTGAATACGATGCCGGCTTTTACCATGCTCGTAAGATTTGCCGCCGCTCCAATATCAAATGCCGTGCCCGACGCGTTAGCGATTGTTTCGCTGAAATTTGTTACGCCTGTCGGAGCCTCTGAATACATTTGCCCTATGATATATTTTGCGTTTATCCCGACATCAATTGAACCAAGGGAAAAATAAGGCACGCTCAAACCGGGCACATCGAATGAGTGCGCAAGAGTTAATGTGATATCTTCTGTTACAGTTCCGTTTCCGGATGGTGAAACGCTTCCCGCGGGTTTGGTCATATCAAGTGCGCCCTGTACAACTGCAGCAAGACCGAATTTATTTGAAGCAAATCCCACAATGCCGTCTAAATTCCCGTTAAAGCTGACGTTCTTATTAAAGTTGTCCTGTAAAAACTTGCTGGGATTGCCGATTGCCGCAGTCATCTGGTCAAGGTTGTTTGCCGATCCGCCCAGCGATAATTTTCCGCTTATCGCCCCTATTTTTGCGGCTCCCGCGGGATTGTAATATGCCGCAGTAACATCATTTGCAATCGCGACAAAGGCTCCGCCCATTGCTATTGAGCGGGCGCCGACACCGATTTGCGCGTAAGAAGCGGTCACCGTGAGGAGAATCAGAACAAACGCTACACATATCTTTTTCATAAATTTGCCTCCTTGCCCCGACTTGTCGGGTGCTTTTTATCCTTGCGCGAAATTATAACCTTAACAAAAGTAAAAATCAAATAAATTAACAGTATCCCGAGAAACCCCTGCAGGATTGGATGGATATCTATTTGTATAGATTGCGCTTTATTAATAAATCCCAGGTCAATCGCCGCGCGCTCAAGGCCGTCCGGAAAATTTGACGCGAAAATTGAAGCTAAAATTATCAATCCCGATAAAAATATCCAGAATTTATTCTTCATTCGGCAGAATATATTTTGACAGTGCAAGAAGAATCAGAGTTATCGCGGCTTCGCCGACACCTATAAGAAGATGTGTTTTTAGCATAGCCGGAATAATCTGGTTAAGCGGAATAGTTTCCGAAAAACCGATCTCGACAGAGCACGCAAACGCGGCTGCCATTATGGAAAGAAAAGCCGAAACAGCAACTGACAGGGATTCGGGCATAAACTTTTTTAACAATAAGTAAATATAATACACGCAGAATGTGGCGATGAATCCCATATTAATAATATTCACGCCGAGAGCCATTGGTCCGCCGTCCGCGAAAAATAGTGATTGAACCGCAAGGACAACCGCCATGACTATTGTCCCGGCAAAAGGGCCGAGAACTATTGCCGCGAAAACCCCGCCTAAAAAATGTCCAGATGTCCCGTCGGCAACCGGAAAATTAAACATTTGTCCAACAAAAATCAAAGATGCAACCATTCCCATAAGAGTAAGTTTTTGTTCGCCGATTTTGGTGAGAACTCTTTTTCCTTTCCCGCCTATTGTCGCAACAGCGTTGCCGACTGCGGCAAGAGCTCTCTCCGGAACAACTTGAGTTATGGCTTCTTTTACTTTTGAAAAACAGTATCCCAGAACCAGTGCCGCCGCTCCCAAAAAACCAAACCCCATCTTAGGATCAATCAAACCATTCGGAATATGCATATTTTATAACTCCTTTGTGCTCGTCAAGGTGTATATGGGTTGTTGAAATTATATTTTTAAAATTGTGATGTTGGAGATCTGTCAGCTTGTCTGCCAAAGGAGGTTAGTCTCCATCGATACGCCGAATCGTTTTAACATCGTGCCACCTGTTTATAAAATAGTAGCACACAGCAACGCCTGTATCAAGAATAATTTGCGTGTTATAATCAAGTTATGTTTAAGATTGTTGATAAACAAAATTTGGCAGATTCAGTCTCGCTTTTTAAGATAGAGGCGCCGGAAATCGCTAAAAAAAGAAAAGCAGGCCAGTTTGTTGTGCTCCGAATTGACGAAAAAGGGGAACGTTTTCCTCTTACTCTTGCTGAATCTGATCCAAAATCCGGGACAATCACGATTGTCGCGCAAGCGATTGGTAAATCGACAAATTATCTCAACTCACTAAAAGCAGGAGACTCAATTCTTGATATCGTAGGACCATTAGGCAAGCCGACTCACATTGAAAAATATGGAACAGTTGTTTGTGTGGGAGGGGGAGTAGGGATTGCGGAGGTTTATCCGATCGCAAAAGCGCTAAAAGAAGCCGGAAATAAAGTAATTTCGATTCTTGGAGCAAGGGACAAGAGCTTAATCATTTTTGAAGACCAGATTAAATCAATATCGGACGAAGTTTATGTTACAACCGACAACGGTAGCTACGGCGAAAAGGGTTTTGTGACATATCCGTTAAAAAGATTAATCGACTCTCGAAAAATAGATTTTGTTCTTGCTGTAGGCCCTACAATAATGATGAAAGTCGTGGCCGACGCGACAAAAGAAAAGAATGTTAAAACATTTGTGAGTCTGAATACGATTATGCTGGATGCGACAGGAATGTGCGGCGTATGCCGCGTCACGGTTGGCGGAAAAAGCCAACTTGCATGTGTCGATGGTCCCGAATTTGACGGCCATTTGGTAGATTTTGACGAGCTGATGAAAAGACAAAAAATATATTTAACCGAAGAAAAGCAGTCTTTGGATTTATTCTTGGCGCATAAAGGCAAGCGATGTTATGAGTAAAATTATTCCAAAAAAATATCCGATGAAAGAGCAGGAACCAAAAGAGAGGGTTAAAAACTTTAAAGAAGTTCCTTTGGGATACACACCGGAGCAGGCGGTTGAGGAAGCTAATCGCTGTATACAATGTAAAAACGCAAAATGTATCGGCGGCTGTCCCGTAGAGATCAAAATACCGGAATTTATCAAACTTATTTCGGAAGGCAAATTTGTTGATGCTGCAAAAAAGATAAAAGAAACAAACGCACTTCCGGCAATATGCGGAAGAGTATGCCCGCAGGAGGAACAATGCGAAAAAGCGTGTATTCTCGGAATTAAGAATGAACCCGTAGCGATAGGAAGATTAGAGAGGTTTGTCGCTGATTATGAAAGAGACAACAGTACAATCAAAGCTCCAGATATTGAGAAAAATACTGGCAAGAAAGTGGCTGTTGTAGGAGCGGGACCAGCGGGACTGACGGTTGCGGGAGACCTGGCAAAAATGGGACACGATGTTACTCTTTTTGAAGCATTGCACGCATGCGGAGGAGTCTTGGTTTACGGCATTCCGGAATTTAGGCTGCCAAAATCAATTGTCGCGGCAGAAGTCGAATATGTAAGAAAACTCGGCGTAAAAATCCATGTCAATTCCGTAATCGGAAAAATTAAAACTATCGATGAGCTTTTTGAGGAAGGATATAGCGCGATTTTTATAGGGTCAGGAGCGGGATCTCCAAACTTTTTAAAAATTCCGGGCGAGAATCTGTCCGGTGTTTATTCCGCGAACGAGTTTTTGACCCGTGTTAATCTGATGAAGGCTTATCTTTTTCCGGAATATGACACTCCTGTCGTCCGAGGAAAAAGGGTTGCAGTTTTTGGCGGCGGCAATACAGCGATGGATTCGGCCCGCGTTGCTCTGCGCTTTGGCCCCGAAAAAGTATATATTCTATACAGGCGCTCAAGGGTAGAGCTGCCTGCTAGAGTGGAAGAAATACATCATGGCGAAGAAGAAGGGATAGATTTTCAGTTTTTGACAAATCCGCTAAGATTTATCGGTGATGAAAAAGGATGGCTTAAAAAAGTGGAATGCCAGAAAATGGAGCTTGGCGAGCCGGATGCGTCAGGTAGAAGGAGACCTATTCCAATCGCAGGTTCAGAATTTATGATTGATATAGATGTCGCGATTATCGCGATCGGCAACAGCCCTAATCCCATGATTCCACAAACAACCCCGCAGTTAAAAATTTCTAAATGGGGAAATATCGAGACAAACCGAGACACCGGCGAAACTAATATGCCCGGTGTTTTTGCCGGCGGAGATATCGCGAGTGGCGAAGGAACAGTTATAAACGCTATGGGTGATGCTAAGAGAGCCGCGAGAGCGATTGATAAATATTTGTAAGAATATCCAATTAATTGATTGAGAAGTTGTCTTTATTTTATTAAAATCTCTCCTTATCCGCCAAAACACAAAATGGGATTTTTGGCAGGCAGATATTAATATCAAGAATGTTTTCTAAGTATTTTTAATAAATCTTTAGCAAATATAATAGCTTTTGGATAATTATTTGCATGAATAAATTTTATAAGATAAGGAATAAACTTTTTATCAAATCCATTAGCTATTAAATCATCTTCGCTTACAAAATGCCAATCACTCGAATTTTCAATAATCATTGTTGAAAACAATTCGTATGAAATTAAATTAAAATTTTTCTCAGAAATTCCGCATATTGTCAAAGCTGCACCGGCTTGCAAAAGACGTTCTTTGCTTGTCAGTGCTCTTTGCAAATGTGGAATTGCCCGTTGTCCAACAAAACACAATGCGTCTACAGCATAAGAATGGCCATAGCTATGCACATCAGCGTAGTGCATATTGTAATCAATTGTCGGGATTATATTTAATATTAATAACTTAATAATGTTGTCATCAATTAAAGAAGGGTCCTTTTTTGCAATAATGCAAAGTGCATAAGAGGCTCCAATATTAACATATCTGTCGTCTTTGCAAAGTGCATCTGTTAGAAAAGGAATTGAGCGCTTTCCGAACATAGCTAATATTTCAGATGTATGTTTTGGCCAATAAAAATGTCCATGATCAAAAAGATCCAAGTCCTCTTTAAACTTATTAATCAAAAGCTTAATTATTTCGTCAGAAATAGCATCCGGATTATTTTTTGCTATCAAATCAATGAGATCTTTTGCTTTGTCTCTTGTCTTTTTATCTGTGCTGGATAAAAGTTCTTTCAAAAATGGATTTAGACGTTTACTGACAGCTATTAGTATTTGAGAAATATCAGCATTGGTATTTGGTTCGGGATATAATCTAATTAAACTAGATATGACATCATCCGTAATTATTTCTGGCGATTCTTTGACGGTTTTTCCTAATGTATAAATTATTCCTGATATTATTTCTTTGTTGCCGCTCATCAATGCGTCTTTAAAATATGGAACAGCACGTTGTCCAAGCAAAATAAGTGTTTGGCATATATTGAAATATATATCAAAGTCACGATATTCTTTATTAAAATCTATTGATTTAATCAGAAACGGAATGGTTTCATCAGAAATAACATCCGGATTTCTATTGGCCATCAAAAAAAGAGCATTAATCGCCCCATGTTTAAGTCTTAAGTTGCTGCTTGAAAGTGCCGCTGCAAATTGAGGGGCTGCGCTTCTGCCGACTTTAAGCAATTCTGTTATTGTATCGGTATTCCTAACCGGTCTGGATATATCCGTATCACTG
>Ga0265296_1001079_pt1 | contig 33701 bp, 58 predicted proteins | sample MunlanPumphouse1_FD_189073 | JGI IMG/M metagenome (GOLD analysis project Ga0265296, IMG submission 189073) | Groundwater microbial communities from a municipal landfill in Southern Ontario, Canada - Pumphouse #1 | ecosystem: Environmental > Aquatic > Deep subsurface > Groundwater | place...
GCCGGCGGCGGCGCGTTCCGGTGGTTCAAGCCGGGCAAGCACCGGGTCAAGATCGACTCGATCAAGGTCGACCTTTCGGTGAAGCCCAGCAAGAAGGGCAAGGAGTACCTTGCCGTCGGGGCGACGGTCGTGGTGACCGACAGCACCGACCCCGACATGCAGCCGGGCAAGACGGTGGACTGGAGCACCTCCGAGGACAAGGCCAGCTACGAGGGCAACGTGAAGCAGCTTCTCTGTGCGGTCTGGAACACGACCGAGCAGGAGTTCGATGACACTCCGGATGATGAGCTGGCGACGCTCTGGGATCAGACCGTGGGCGTGGCCCAGGTAGCCGTGGGCCGGCTCGTGGACGCGGACGTGCAGATGACCACGACCCTCAAGGGAGGGGAGTTCACTGCGGTCCGGTGGATGGGTGTGGGCGATGATGAGCAGGTTGCCGAGGTGGAGAAGCCGACGGCGTAGTCAATGAGGCACCGATGAGAGCATCCGAACACAGCAGTAGGAGCCCGCTCTCGAATCGGCTTCGGCGCGCGACCGTGTCGGTGCGAATCGTGCAGGGCGCGGCTCCCAGTGAAACCAGTCGCCCGCGGAACAGCGGTGTGAGAGCGGGACCATTGAGATTGTCCCGCGGGTAGCACCGGCATAGAGCCCTTTGGCGAGGGTAGATGGGCAGGGTCGTCAGCAGGTGTGGGGCCACCACATAGGTGGCAGGCCAGCGGCGGGGCCAGCATGACGACCGCCGCACCAAGGGTTTCTACCGGAGGATGACATGGATGACGCGAAGGTGGTGGACCTGATCGAGGCAGTGATGGAAGCCGAGGGTGAGTGGCAGACGGCTCAGTACACGGTGAAGGCTGCCGAGGGCCGGGTCGAGATCGCCCGGAAGGCCCTGGAGGACGAGTTGGCCAAGTCCCCTGTCGGGCTCGTGGACACGGTCCTGCGGGTAGCCAAGGAGACCATGGAGCGTGCCCGATGACGAGCCTCACCAAGGACCAGGTCCGGGCCGCGGAGGCAGCGGGGGAGGACTGGGCGTTTCAAGAGCTGAAGGCGTGCGCGGTTGATGCGCCGTGGCATCTCGCGGCCGAGGACTACGCGGGGCCCGTGCCGGCGGAGCTGCACGTGCGGCACGCGCACACGGAGGACGATGCGGCGCGGGTCCGTGAGGCCCAGGGGCTTTGGAAGCAGTGGGTGGTTCGGTTCGCGACCCGGTACTGGAACCGGGAGCGTCGGTAGAGGAGGTCGTGATGTACCTCGGCATCGAAGGCATCCCCGGTGTGGGCAAGACGACAGCGTGCAAGGCGCTCTCGGAGCGTCTCGGGTGGCGGGTCCTGTTCGAGCCCGTCAAGGCCGTGGAGGAGGCGGGGCTCTTGAAGGACTTCTATGAGGCCCCCGCGAAGCACGCGTTCGTCTTCCAGACGTACATGCTCCACGCCCGGTTCCGGCTCCAGCAGCTTGCCTGCTATGAGGAGGCCCCGGTCATCTTGGACCGGACCCTGGCGGGGGACTGGTTGTTCGCCGAGGCCCACGCCCTCGCGGGCAACATCACCAAGCACGAGTGGTGGGTCTACCAACAGGCCTACGAGGTCATGACCGCCATCCGACCTCCGTTTCTGCTCTTGTTCCTGGACGTGGCCCCCGAGGTCGCCTACGCCCGCGTGCGGGCCCGGGCCCGGCCGTCGGAGGCGAACATGACGCTCGGGTACCTGACGGGTTTGCGCGACCGGTACGAGAGCCTCCTGTCCCGGATTCAGATCGGGAACCACCGTTGGCGGGGGACCAGCGTGATGCGCTATCCCTGGCTCGATGGTATGGACAAGGACGAGAACTGGATGCACGACCTCGTGACGTTGATCAAGAGGAGGATGGCATGAGCACGACGTGGATTCAGGTGCACCGGGTGTGTTTGAGGTGCGATGAAGTGCAGGACGGGTTCGAGGAGTGCTTCCGGTGCCTCAGGGACCTCGAGTGGGCGGTCGATGCGGCGGAGGTGTTGGCGCTGGTCACGGAGCGGATCAAGACCTCCGACAACGGGGGCGCCAACGACAAGGGGTACCATGGCCACGACCTGCGCCAGGTCCGGTAGGTGGAAAGGAGGCGCGCGATGCGGTGCGCGAAGGAAGGCCACACCTTGACGGTAGTTGTTGAACCCTTGGACCGAGTCATGCTCACGACGGTGGACAACGTGCTCCGCACCTGCGTGTATGTGACCGAGATGGACGGGAAGCTGTGGTTTGAGGGCGGGGGAAGCATCGTCGGTGGGGTTGACCTCGGGGGTGGGTCCACGATCGAGGTATCGGTGACAGCCACGGTGGATGCGGACGAGACCAAGGAGCTGGGTTCATGAGCCACAACATCCTCACGAGCGACTTCGAGACCTTCTTCCAGCCCCCGGTCTACACGCTCTCGAACGACACGACCGCGGGCTACGTCCGGGACGAGCGCTTCCAGACTATCGGCGTCGGTGTCCGGTGGTTTGACGGCGCCACGGAGTGGATGGAGGACGCCGAGTTCCGGGAGTTCATCCAGCACGTGGATTGGTCCACGACCGCGGTCTTGGCCCACCACACCCACTTCGACGGCTTCATCCTCGCCGAGCGCTACGGGGTTCGCCCGGTCAAGTGGCTCGATACCCTCTCGATGGGGAGGGCCCTGTACGGGGTCGAGGTCGGGGGGAGCCTCGGGAAGCTGGCCGAGAAGCTCGGCGTGGGCGTCAAAGGCCACGCGACCGAGTGGGCCAAGGGCAAGCGCCGGGAGGACTTCACGCCGGAGCAGTGGGCCGAGTACGGGGCCTACTGCTGTAACGATGTCGAGTTGTGCTGGCGGTTGTGGGAGTTGATGTCGAAGGGTTTTCCTGAGGACGAGCTGGACCTCATCGACGTCACGATCCGGATGTACACCGAGCCCAAGGTCGTCCTCGACGGGCCGATGCTGGAGGAGTACCTGGAGTACGAGCGGGCCAGGAAGGCGGAGCTGCTCGCGCGCGTCTCGCAGGAGGCCACCGACGTTCGCAGCGACGCCAAGTTCGCGGCGCTTCTGGAAGCGGAAGGGGTGCCGGTGCCGCTCAAGTGGTCGGTGAAGCAGAAGAAGGAGGTCCCGGCGTTCGCCAAGACTGACCCCGGGTTCCTCGAGCTGCTGGAGCACGAGAACGACTACGTCCGGGCTTTGGCCGCGGCCCGGAAGGGGGTCAAGACGACCATCAATGAGTCCCGGACCACGCGGTTCCTGGACTTGGGGCAGAATGGTACGGCGGTGCCCCTGTACCTGAAGTACGCGGGCGCGCACACCTTCCGGTGGAGCGGCTCGGACAAGATCAACCCCCAGAACCTCGAGCGGGTCGACAAGTCCGACCCGCGCAAGGGGGTGCTCCGCAAAGCCACTATGGCCCCGGACGGGGACATGCTGGTGGTCGCGGATTCCGCCGCCATCGAGGCCCGGACGCTCGCTTGGGAGGCCGACGAGCAGTGGCTCCTCGAGGCCTTCGCCGAGGGCCGGGACGTCTACAGCGAGTTTGCGAGCGTGGTTTTTGATCGACCTATCTCGAAGGCAAACAAGCGCGAGCGCGCCGCCGGGAAATCAGCGGTGCTCGGGCTTGGCTACGGAATGGGTTGGTACAAGGCGGCCATCACCTTCGCCGCCGGACCCATGGGCAACCCACCCATCATCTTCACGGCGGACGAGGCGAAGGCCATGAACGTCGACGTGGAGTCCTTCCGGGCCAAGAACTACGAGCGCGTCGTCGAGATGCCCTCGCGGCTCCCGATCGACGAGCGGTGCGTCCACGCGGCGGTCTGTGAGAAGCTCGTGACGACGTACCGGAAGAAGAACCCGGCCATCGTCCGGTTCTGGAAGACCGCCGAGTCCATCATCGTGGCCATGTGCGACGCCGAGGAGGGGGACGAGGTCCCGTTCCTGGGCGGGGCCGTGGTCGCGGTCCGGCACGGGCTCGGGCTCCCCAACGGGATGGTCATGAAGTACCCCGGGCTCGAGCCCTCGGGGGATGATGGCTTCGAGTACCTCGTGAAGGGCCGGGGCCCGCCCCATAAGGTGCACCTGTACGGCGGGCTCATGACGGAGAACATCACCCAGGCCCTGGCCCGGATCATTGTGGCGGACCAGATGCTGGCCGCGCACCGGGCCGGGTACCACACGGTCTTGATGACCCACGACGAGATTGTCCTGTGCGTCCCCGAGGCGACGGCCCAGGAAGCCCTTGAGTTCTTGCTCAAGGAGATGCGTACGGCGCCGGTGTGGGCGCCGGACCTTCCGCTGGATGCGGAAGGCGCCGTGACCAAACGCTACGGGGATGCCAAGTGAGCCGGGACCTGTTTGCCATTGACCCCGCGACCCACGCCACCGGGTGGGCCCAGTTCCATGACAAGGCCTTGGTCCGTGGTGGGGTGTGCCAGGCCAAAAAGGGCGTACCGCTTGAGGCACGGGTGCAGTCCATGACCCAGGCCCTGGGTGGGGTCTGGTACGAGGGAAGCCCCTTGGCACGGGACGTGGTCATCGAGTACCCCCAGGTCTACAAACACGGCGCAGCGGCCAAGGCGGACCCGGATGATGTCCTAGCCATCGCGCTCGTCGTGGGGGCGGTCATCGGGCGGCTCAGTGCCACCTACCAGCTCGTGCGTCCGGCGCAGTGGAAGGGGCAGGTGCCCAAGAAGGTCATGAACACCCGGGTCCTGGACCGTTTGATCGCGAGCGAGCGGGCGGTCTGCGAGGCCGGGAAGAACGACAACAACCTGTTGGATGCGGTCGGCTTGGGACTCTGGGTCCTGGGTCGGTTGAGGTGACCATGTCGGAGATGTCCTTGCAGGTCCAAGAGCACGACGCCGCTACGACGATCATGGTCACCCTCGTGGAGGGTGTTGAGATCCAGGACGCGGCCGAGTTCGAGACCGCTGGAGAGCTGCTCAAGGCCGCGGCAGCTCGGGCGAAGGAGATCGAGTCGCTCCGGGTGACCGCGGTGCGGCCACTCAATGCGCAGGTCCAGACCATCAATGACCTCTTCCGGCCTAGCCTGGACCGGCTCAAGAAGGTGGTCGCGGGCGTCAAGGGTATGATGGCCCGGTACACCATGAGGCAGAGGGCGGAGCAGACCCGGCTCCTTCAAGCTGCTGCCGCGGCGTCGGCGGCCTCCGTTCCCACGGCAGCCCTGGAGGCGGTCAAGGCCGCGGCGGATGCGCTTCCGCCCCAGGTCCAAGGCGTCTCAACGCGCCGGGTCTGGAACTGGACCGTGGTTGATCAGGCACAGGTCCCGGAAGAGTACCTCCTGGTCCTGGTCAACAAGACTAAGGTGGACGAGGCCGTCAAGGCTGGGGTCCGGGAGATCCCGGGGATCAAGATCGTGGAGGACGTGGTTGTGGTTGCCCGCGTGGGGTAGCGCGGTTCGACAAAAGCCGGTACAACCGGTGCATGGCAATCATTCAGCCCTGTGGGCACTTCCGCGGCGATTCTGTGTTGGACGAGGTCCGGAAGTTCCTCGAGCCTGACGAGGTCAAACGCCTTTTCGCAGTCATTGACCAGCACGCCTTTTGGCGCGCCTATTTCCGTCTCCAATACTACTTTGGCTGCCGTGTGAGCGAGGTAGCCATTGTATTGAAGGAAGACGTTGATCTGGTCAACAAGCGGGTCATCATCCGGCGGCTCAAGAAGAAGCAGACGAAGGCCAGCCCCAGCGGCTTCCAGCAGTTTCCCTATGACCTGCCGGCGCGGCTGGTGCCTTTCCTTCAAGACGCCCAGGTGTTCGTCCCGCCCGAGAACCCATGGTTCTTTGGGTCCAAGACCAGGAAGGCCTCGGCGGGGTCCACCGAGTGGAACCGGATGTCGGCCATCCGCCGGCTCGATGACGGCTGGCAAGCGGTGTCGAGGTCATCCGCGGACGTGAAGTTCCGCGCGGCGGCCAAGACCGCGGGCATCCCCGACAACCTCGCCCACACCCACGTCCTGCGCCACACACGGGCGACGTTGATGCTGGCCGCGGGTGCGCGCGTCGAGGACGTGCAGTACCTCTTGGGGCACGCGCAGCACGGTACAACTCAATTATACATTGGCTGGGCACAGGCACTGCGCAAGCGCGCCGAGGGCTCGGCCGAGCTTGGCTTGGGTGCCGAGGGCTGGTAGTGTGTCGGGCATGTGGAAAGCCCTTCTCAAAGAAGCCGTTTCCGGTCACTTCAAGCCCTGTGGGGTGGAGCGCTGCGCGAAGCACTCGCTGGGGGCGGTGTGCTCCCGGTGCTCGAAGTTCGCGTGCCTCGAGCACGTGTACTTCACCGCACCCACCATTCAGGAAGCCGTCCCACAGGCGGTCTGCGAGGACTGCATCGGGGAGTTGTACCGGGAGCGGACCAAGAAGCGAAAGCAGGTGGCGGCGTGAGCTACGTCTCGGTGGGTGGTACGGGTGGCCAGGACCTCGACCAGAAGTTCGAGGCCTTCAAGGTCGCCTGGCGGGAGTTCTACTCGGTCTCGTGGGCGCGCCAAGTTGCGGCGGTCGAGGCCTCGTGGAACCCGATTCTCCGCTTCTACGACTGGGCGTCGGGGTTGGACATCGCGGACGAGACAGACCGCATGCTGGCCCTTCAGCGCACCGCCGAGAACAACCTCGCGCTGGTCCAACGAGGGGTTGACCGGGTCAAGGCCGGGGACACGGCGCATGCGCCAGCGGTGATCAATACCATTGACAGGCTGATCGGTTCGATGAGCGTGACCATCCCGACGAGTTTCGGGCTGGCGTGGCAAGCGTTCAAGCAGGCCCTGGCGGATACGGTTCCGACGGTCAAAAGCTTCGCGCTCTGGACGGCGATGCTGACGTTGGTCGGACTTGTCGTCTACGAGCGGGTCATCAAGAAGTAGGTCGGAGGTCGTCATGGCGGGCTGGTCTTGTCTTTCAATGGACAGTGAGGGCATTCGCGAGATCGTGCTCCGACTGGCGGACGACCTGGAGGACTTGGGGTACCCGAAGCCCTCGAGTGACGTGTCCGGCGCCGGGCAGGTCGCCGCGGCGGTGCGGGACCCCCGGTCCAAGACCGACATCGACATCATCCACGACTACATGAAGGAACTGGGCCGGGAGCTGGTGGCGGAGCCGGTGTCGTGGGAGCGGGACCAGGCCAAGCAGGTCTTGTCCGAGGCGTGGGAAGCAATCAAGGCCTGCGTCTCGTAGGCCAGGAGGTTCACCATGGAAAAGAAGCCGACGACGTTCAAGAGCACGGAGTTTGTGGGCCACCCGGTGGCGACGGGGTTGATCACGTCCGGGACCGTGCTGCTCTACACCATGCCCGCCGGGATGGGACCTAAGATCGCGCTGGCCGCGGGCCTGGGCCTGGTGTTTGCCGGCGCGGCCATCCAGGTGACCTACAACCTGGGCCGGGTCGGGGTCAAAAAGGCGGGGAGCCAGGACCTGACCGGGGCGTTGACGGCCGCGATGGGGCAGGTACTGCCGATGTTGGCGGGGGTGAAGCCGGAGAAGCCGGAGAAGGAGAAGGGCGATGCGTGAGTCTATCGAGAGCCTCATCCGGGCGGGGTTCCGGTACGCCCTCATGGCCGGGTTCCTGGCGCTGTTCCTCGCGGTGCTGTGGCCAGCTCCGGTCAAGAGCTATCCCCTGGGCATTTCCACGGGGGCCAACTGGGTCGGGGCGTCCGCGGTGGCGTTTGCCTCGGTGGACAGCAAGGTGAATCCGACCGGCGTCGCTCCGGGTCTGGGCAAGTGCTACGTCCTCATCCAGAACGAGACCGCGACGCCGCTGTACACCGGGTACAGCAACGCGACGATAGCCAACGGGGTCGCGATCTGTGACGGGTGCGCAGCGGGTAAGGTTTTCATCCGCGATGCGGCAGCCACGGCGGTGTTCTTCGGGGGCGTGGTCCTTGCGGGCGTGCGGATCGAAGTCGGTGGCGGGTGCTATTGAGGAGGCGGCATGAAGACGCGGGCGCTGGTCGGGTTGGGTCTGGTCGTGTTGCTGGCTGACGACGCGCGAGCGGGCCCCTCGGCGTACGGGGTCCCGGTGTCTCCTGATCCTTTGGTTCTTCGGGAGCGTGCGGCACCAGCCTCGGTGGTCAACCAGTGCATCGTCTACGACGACGTGACGACCGGGACCGTGTGGGAGTGCTGCGACGGGAACCCGTGCTCAGAGATCATGACGGCGGCGATGATCGGGAACTACGTCGTGGGCATCACCGAGGGGTACGCGATTGACGTCAGCGGCGTGCCGGCTCCGGGCTGGAGTCCCACCGTTGCATTGGCCCCGGAAGAGGTGCTCAATCCCACTTGGGGCGCTGGGGCGGCGAGCTACGCATGGACGTGGGACACGGCCGGGACCGATCCCGTGATGACGGTGTCAGACAGTTTGTTGGCTTTCACGGGCGGGGCCAGCGTGAGCGGCTCTCTTGCCTGCAACGGCGCCGCCATCACGACCGATGACGCGACGTTCGCGCTCTTGAACGCCACGGCGACGACGGTCAACGCCTTTGGTGCCGCGACCGCCATCAACATCGGAGCAACGACAGGCACGACGACGTTCAACCACAACCTCGTAATCGGTGACGGTTCCGAGGCGACACAAAGCATCTCAAGCATCCTTTCCGGGGCTACTGACCCCGCGCTAACGTTCCAGAACGAGACGATCTTGTCGTCAGCGGACTACACGGCGACAGATGATTTTCTTGCCGCAACCGACGCCAACTATGTCTACGCCCTGACTGAAGTCCACCCGACAACCCCTTCGACTTTCGTCGCGCTCAGTGCCAGAGTCGTTTCTCCGCCTGATAACATGCCAGTGTGGGTTTGGTCCAATGGCACCAATGCCTACATCGGGAAATGTTCCTCGCTGACGTGTGCGAACATGAGCGAAACGCTCGTTGGTGTGGCGGGTAATGGGAACACTGACAAAGTTGACATCTACCTACCAGCCGACAACCTGCCCGTTGTCGTGTTCACCGATGGAATTGGGACAGGTGCCCACATTTACACCAGAAAGTGCGCTACGAGCGCGTGTACGTCGTTCACAGGAGCAGCGACAGACCTTGGAGTACTCAACGCAAATACCCTCAAGGTTTCTTTGGATTCCACGAAGACCCTGCTTGGAATTGGCTACTCGGCATTCCCTGCTGCCACAGAGTATTCCTATTACGTGCTCTGTGACAATGCAGACCATGCAACCACACCATGCACTAGCATAGGCACTCCGGTATGTGTGTCGGTCGACACTGGTGTTGGGGGTACGTGTCGGGATAACGGCAATAGTTTCAAGGCTCCGTTGCCAATTTGGACCGCCGCTAACGCTATGGTGCTAATCTCTGGCCACGGAAACGGAATCAATGATACCTACAGCGTTTTGTGTGCCACTCCGTATTGCCTTGCAGCGGCGTTGACGGCCACGAGCATCAACGCACAGATTCCTACGTACATCACTCCAGCGTTGCTAAACGCTGACGGGACGCCATCTTTTGGGTTCATGAATGCCTCGGGTACTAGTGGATTAGCCAAATGTGGTGATGCAAACTGCTCTTCTATCTCTATTACGGCCCAAGTGTTGAATGGGGTGTGGGGAGCGAATAATCCAGCTTCTGGGTTTCCAGTGCTTGGTTTGACGCAGGCAGGTAGCAACGCGCGAATCAAGGTCTGTGCGGAGGTGGCATGTTCAACTGCTGGCACGGTCTACACCGACACGAATTGGACTGGAACGCCGAATCCAATCACTATGACGTCGTCAGGACGGGCGTTCTTTGCCTATGCCAATACGGGTGGTGACCCATTGATCTCCTACTTGGATTTGCTGTCTCCTCTTGTGTCCGGCACCGACGTGTGCGCCAACGCAGCCCAATGCGCCAACGGATACTTCAAGGGCGACCTCACGTCTCGTGCGTTTACCGCCGCAGGCGAGGTCACAGCGGCCCTCAACATCACAACCCAGGCCCAGGGTGACCTGCGTCTCGGGGACGCGGACTCATCGAACTATACTGGACTCCAAGCGCCGGCTATTATGACGACGAACGTGGTCTACACGATGCCGACGGCGGATGGAGCAGCGGGAACAACGCTGTCCACCAACGGCACCAAGACGCTGTCGTGGGCCACTGTGGCGTCGGGTTTGACGGCGGGGAACTTGATTGACATCAGCGCGGGTGGGCAGGTGGACGTTGACACGTCCGAGGCCCATGACGTGACGTGGGGCGACGGGACGCAGGCGGACCAGCAATGGACGTTCAACGGAAGCGGAACTGATTTCACGATGACCGCTGGAAGTAACTTGATGACGTTCTCGGGGGCGTTGACCTCGGCGAGGATCCTTAACGCACCAGTAGACCTCAATGCACTATTCAAGCTGCAATCAGGAAACGATGGGGCGAGTTCTTGGGGAGTATTCTCCTCGTACAGTAACACGGCAACTGACGAGGCCACTCTGTATTTCTTGAAGGGGCGCGGGACTCATGCCGCACCGTCTGCATTGCAAAGTGGGGACACAATCGGATCAGTGCGTTACGTTGGGCAATATGCTGCCGGGTCATATACGACAGTTGCAAAGGTGGAAGCAAAAACAACCGAAGCGTTTAGCGGGACAAACCTCGGGACGAAACTGGTTTTCCACACAACTCCAACAGCGGCAATAACCCCGCTTGACGTGATGGAACTGTCGGCCACGTCCGCAACTCAAGCCGTGGTGACTCTTCCGGTCGACGTCAACTACAACTTCGTCGGCGGTGCTGGTGGCGTCGCGTTCGTGGACACGCCTGCGACCGGCGCGGCCAACTGTTTCAGCGTGGACGGGACGACGTTCTCGGTTGATTGCAGCGGGAAGGTCGGCATCGGGACAGCGGCGCCTCTGTATCTGACCGATTTCCTCGGGGCCTCTGGGTTGTTTGGCGCAGACTTGGCCAGTCCAACGACACGAACCGCCTCGACGACAAAGGCGTATTTGATGTTGTTGCCGCACTATTCGTCACCGACACCAAGTGCCATGTTCCGGGCCGTCTCGGCGAGCACCTACACAGAGATTGACTTCGGCGGTGGGTCGTCTTCATTCAATGCCGCCACTGATGTCATTTTTTGGACTGGCGCAACCACAACCACCACAATAGGCACGGAACGGTTCACAATCCCACTCTCTGGAGCAGCTGGGCTGCTGGCATACTTCTCCCCGATCCACACCGATTCCGGAGATACCGGCGGCGTCTGTTTCCGTGAGCTTGCCGCAGGCGGCACCGACGCCGTGTGCCATCGTGCGGCGGACGCCCTCGCGGGACCGTTGACGTTCACGGACCCGGCCGCGTACCCGACGGTCGCCGGTTCTGCGCTGGTGTCCACGACGACAGGCGGGCAGTCTTGGCGGCCACCAGGGCGTTCGCAAGTCACCGTTTGCGGTGACCAGACGACAGTGAATAACAACACCGTGTACTACGGCCCCAACAGGACACTCGCCGCCAACGCAACCGGACTGACGTGCGACATCACAGCGGCAGGGAACACCACCGAGGCCACGGTAGACGATCTGGCGTTTGACGCTTTGGCGTTCCAAGCGCTCAGTATGGTCTGCCGCAACGCCACCGCTGTCGCCGTTGCTGTTTCCTACACGCTGAGAACTGCGGCAGGCGCAACCACACCGTCAGTCACCTGCACGATCCCGATCAACGGTCGCGTCGGCACCACGAGCGTCGGCACCACAACTGCAATCGCGTCCGGCGCAACGATGGACGTGGCCGTTGCATCTACTGGCGACCTCGCGGCCAACGGGTTTGTCTGCACCGTTGAAGCGTCGTTCTGAGGAATCATATGCGCGCCCTCGCCTGCATCGTCGCTGCCATCCTCGCCGCCCACGTCGGCCTGGGCGTGCAGCGCGCCGTGTACGACTGCGTGGACCGCTGGCTGAGTCGCGTGCCGACCACGGTCGGCAGCGCGCCGGCTGCACCCAGGACGTGGAGGGAAGACTGCAACACCTGCACCTACCTCGGCAACGGGGTCGCGTCATGCACGTTGCTGGCGTGCGACGTCACACCAGCGCTCACCTACGGAGGCACCGCGCCATGATCATCGTCGTTGTTTTGTTGTTTGTCGTCGGCTGTGTTGCTTGTTGGCTGCTGCGCACTAGGGACAACAGCAGCCCGTGGTGGGCTGTGGCTGCGTGGGTGGCGTTCTCGGTGTCCATTGGCACCGCATACGCCGCCCGACCCTGGCGCGACATCCTCAACCCGCTGTCCAACGGCGTGTCCGTGTGCATTCAGCCTGTCTATGGGGCCACCGACGCCGGTGCCCGCATCGTCTCGGGCTACCAGGCCCGCGTTGCTGCGTGCGTGGCCTCCACCAGCAGCAAGGAGGCCCAGGACTGCACTGACGTCCTGGTTCCCGTCCCCGTCGCCAAGAACGCCACCGCCAAGGTCATCATCGTCTGGGGCCTCACCCAGGCCGGCAACGAGCGCGACCTCCTCGTCAGCACCGAGGGGCTCCCATGAGCACCGACATGCGACCGCCAAACGTGCTCGACTTGAAGACGATCATCGGCCTCTTGATCGCCGCGACGCTGGGTGTGTTCAGTTGGACCTTGCAACGTACCGTGGCCGAGAACGACCAGAAGGTCGCTGCGGTGTCCTTGCGCTCGGACGCCGCCATGGACCGGGTCCACGCGATTGAACTTGCCATGCGCGACACGGTCAACCGTAAAGACTTCGACCTCATCAAGGACAAGCTGGCAAAGATCGAGACGTCACTCGCTGTACTCGTCGAAGCAGACAACAAGGCCCGGCGCCGGGGCGGGGACAAGGACCGATGACCCGCCGGCCGAACCCGGTTGTGGGGTACCACCCGGACCTGTACGAGTCCGATGAGACTCCGGCGTTCGTCCGGCTCGAGGACCTGTCGCCGGACGAGCGCGCGGACCTGCGCCCGGGGGACCTTACCGACCACGAGTGGGCCACCGCGCCCGAGGGCCTCCGGGAGGAGCTGTGGGACCGGGACGAGACTGAGCGCGAGGCCCGGCTCGAGGCGGTCAAGGAGTGGGGGAAGGTCCTGGAGAAGTCCGGGGAGTGGAAGGGGGACGAGGCGGACCTGGAGCAGGAGGCCGAGAGCATCGAGGAGGAGGCCTACCTCGTGGACGAGTCCATCGAGGAACGGGTGAAGGAGGGCATCAAAGCCGCGACGGCCTTCCTCGGGAATCGGGAACGGAGGCCGGCCCTGGATCCGGACGACATCCAGCTCGGGAGCACCTACCACGGCTCGTCCGACTTCTTTGGCCGGTTGGCTTTGCGGTTCGTGGTGGTCAACGCGGACCGAGAGGCGGAGGCCGCCAAGAAGCTCCGGTCCCTGTTCCACAAGTGGGGCCGGGACAACCTCAAGGGCCAGGCGGACGCAAACCGGGGCGGGCCCCGGACGGACTACTACGAGCTTGCCCAGTCCTTGGCGGATGACGAGTCGGAGGCACAGGTCTTTTGGTCGGGGGAGGTGGCCCTGGATGATGATCTGGCAGAGCACCCGGTCCTGGGCCTCTTGGTCGCTACGTCCGAGGACGAGGTCGAGGAGTGGGCCGAGGAACTGGACAAGTGTGTTGGGACGGACGAGTGGGTCGGGGGGAACGTGCCCACTGAGGACAGGCTGAAGCGCCAGCTCCTGCGCCTCCGGCGCCGGCTCCGGCCCGGGATGAGCAACGAGGCGGAGCAGGTCGAGGCCGCAGCCGCGTTCGCGAAGGAGCCGGAACGGGAGCACGAATGGTCCTGGATCGTCACGAGCCAAAAGTCCGGGGTGGCGTGGCTCCAGTATGCCCCGGCGGACGTGGTGCAGCAGGTCAAGGACGCGGTCGAGGACTGGGGGCCCCCGTGGGTGGTCCCGGACATGAGCGATTATCCTTGACCCGCATAAAGCTATAGTATAGAACCCTGACCATGACCTTCCAACTCAGCATCCCAGCCCCAGCCACCCCCTTCAAGGCCGCGGATGTCCTGGACCCGCACCCGTCCAAGACCGCGCTGGCGGTCATTCTCCAGGCTCTTCCAGTCCGGACCCGAGAGACCCTCCATCGGAACGCCCGGCGTGCCCAGCGCCGCGTGGTGAAGACCGGGGGCCGGGTCTCGTTCGAGTTCGGGGGCGTGACCTACCACGCGGTCGCTCGGGAGGTCCTCCCGTTCCTCAGGGGCATCGCCAACGCGATCGCCAACGAGGACCGGCCGGACGAGTTTGACCAGACCACGGCGGTCGGGGCCATGATGCGGATCGCCGAGGAGATGGAGCGGACAGGGAGGGAGGGGTCGTGAGGGTCTTTGCGGCCGTTGCGCTGTTCGTGGCCCTGTTCGTGGGCCCGTTGGGGGTCTGGCTCGGGCACCGGTGCGCCGAAAGGGCCACGGAGGGGGCGGTCCCGGAGCCTGTCCCGGGCCAGGTCTTGTTCTTTCAGCTCGCGCCGTCGGTCCCGTTGCCGAAGTGCGCTCCGGGGACTCTCCAGTACCACACGAGTTTCCTGTACGTCTGCGGTGATGACCACCGGTGGCGGGTCATCGTTGCCAAGGAGGTCCAATGACCCTTGAAGGCACCCTGGAGCACCTCGACCACGTGGGCCGGGAGCAGGTCCGGCGCTACGCCGAGGCGGTGGCGTTGAAGGTGGCAAAGGTCCAGGCCTTGGGCGAACGGCCGTCCCAGTGCGAGTGCGGGACCCAGTTCTACCCGGTGAAGGGCGGTCCGCGGAACTACTGCTCTGTTCGATGTGCGTGGCTCGCTGGTAGGCTAAAGTCTCTTGAAGCCGGACGGTTGAAGGCCCAGGGCGAGAAGGAGACCGGCGTGTGCGGGGTGTGCAAGCGGCGATTCAGGCTAGCCCGGTATGGACCGTACATGGCCGTTCCGCGGCATATGGTCCTCGACACGTCCCAGGTCTGTCGGGGTAGTTCGGTCCGGGTCCGGCGCGTGGAGGCTCCGTGAAGAACAGGGAAATTGCCACCGTGCGACGCGGTCTGGGGTTGACACAGGCACAGCTCGCGGGGCTGTTGGGAGTGCACTGGATGACGGTCTCGCGGTGGGAGCGGGGGACTTTGGTCCCTACGGCGTGGCAGCAGGCCATGCTCGCGACGTTGGCGCAGGCCCAGGCGCACGACGAGGGCGCGGGGCAACAGGCGCTTCTCCTGGCCCAGCAGCAGAGCATCATGGCGGCGTTGGCGTTTCTTTTTCAGGTGGCGTTTGAGGAGAGTGTGTGATGCGAAAGCCGACAGCGGAACAGGCGGAGAAGGCCACCCGGAAGCGCCTACGGCTCGAGGGCCGGGGACTTATGTCCGCCGACAGCCTTGACCAGAAGATCAACGACTCGATCGCCCTGTTGCGGGCTAACGAGCCGGCGGATCAGCCCTACTACGGGGGTTTCTCCGGGGGGAAGGACAGCATCGTCATCAAAGAGCTGGCGCGCCTTGCCGGTGTCAACGTCGTCTGGCACTACAACCAGACCACGATCGACCCCCCAGAGCTGACCCGGTTCATCTTGGACGTCCATCCCGATGTGTTGTGGGCCAAGCCCCGGCACGGGAACTTCTTCCGGCGCATGGAGAAGAAGGGCTTCCCGACCCGGCGGGCTCGGTGGTGCTGCGAGGAGTACAAAGAGACCGCGGCCCCCCGGGGGAGCGTGATGATTCTCGGGGTCCGGGCGGAGGAGAGCCCGAAACGGGCGAAGACCTGGAAGGACGTGACGTTCCACACCCGGACCCGGGCGTGGGCCGTGGCCCCAATCCTGAGATGGTCCGAGGAGGATGTGTGGGCCTTCATCGAAGCCCGGCATCTACCGTACTGCACCTTGTACGACGAGGGGTTTGAGCGGCTCGGGTGTGTGGGCTGTCCAATGGCCCGGGCAGCCGGGCGGCGCAAGGCGTTTGATCGGTGGCCGGGGTTCGAGAAGGCCTGGAAGGTGGCCTTCAAGCGGATCTGGGACCGGCGGCACGGGACCTTGCAGCGCAACGGGAAGATTTGGTTTGGCGACGCATTCTTCCACAACTGGGAGGAGATGTGGGACTGGTGGGCGTCGGATCGGTCCTTGCCAGCACGCCTGCCAACGGGAGAAGCCGAGGTCGAGGCGGTTGTGGCAGGGGCGGTGCAGGAGGCGCTCGAAGACGAAGAGGCCGAGGACGAAGAGGGCTCGTGCCAGACCGCCTTGGACATGCTGTCGGGGGCTGGGGAGGACGAGGAGCCATGACCTCGGTCTTCACGTACACCGGACAGCAGGTCGACCCCGAGTCCCCCGACCCGGCCCAGTTCCGGATCGAGGACATCGCCCACGCCTTGGCTCGGCAGCCCGCCCACTTGGGGCACACGGTCGCCTTCTACTCAAAGGCCCAGCGCGCCGTCATCCTTTCGAGCCTGCTCATCGAGCCCGGGGCGCAGTGGGCGGCCCTCTTATGGTACGCGACGCACGCCTACGACGTGACCGGTCCGGCGTTGTGCAGCTCTCATCCCCTGGCCCGGTGCATCCGGGAGGTGTTCCGGGTGACGGATCCTCATCCGGCCGCCATTGTCAATGCCGAGGAGCGCTTGGCGGCGTGTGAACGCATCCAGTTGTTCCGGGTCATCAACGTGCCGCTGCCGGCGGACCGAATCAAAATGGTTCCAGTGTCCGTTTCGGAGGCAGAAGGCATGTTCTTGGCCCGGTATGCGGACCTTGTCGAGGCTGGCAACCTTGACAGGACTCCGAAGCCGCGGGTAGGGTAACTGGTTGAACCTGAACCAACCCGCCCCGGACGGATTTCCGGCACAAGGAGAAACACCATGGGTACCGCAACCGCAGCCCGCACTTGGCGCAACAAGAGGACCTGGACCATCCTGTTTGACGGCTCGGGCGTGAGCACGCTCGACAACGCAGTCGTGACACACGGCTTTGTCGGCATCACGGCCCCCAACTCGCAGCTCATCCTGACCGGGCGCTACACGTCCATCATCCCGTACGGGTCCTACCCACTCGTGATGACCGCGACCAATACCCAGGCCACCATCCGCGGCGAGGGGGCTCAGACGGCAGTGTTCTGCGTGGAGAAGGTGCACTCGATCAGCGGGTAACCGCCCCATGTAGGTCCACGGTCCAGTGGCCATCTCGGCCGCGGCGCGGAGCAGCACATGATCCTCCCTCTGTCGGTAGCCGTCGACATCGCCATCGAGCGGGACCTAGCACGTCAGCGTGACCGCGCACCGGCGATTGCTCCCCCGCCAGTCATCGAGTTCGTGACCGCAAAGCTCATGGCTGGCGGGGCGCAGATTCTCACCCTGCGGTGGCTCGATGCCCTGCCGGCCTGGGCCGAGATGTTCGCCCGGCTGCGGGTGCAGTGCCCCATCTCGGAGACCTGGAAGGGAACCCCGCACCTGTTGGACGCCACCCACGCGCCGGAGGCCACCCACACGGTGCTCTCGGCCGCGTCCCTGACCGAGGACCTCGAGCTGGCGTCCACCACGGTGGCGGTGCTCCACAGCGTGGACCCGAACCAGCACGAGGCGCTCTACGGCGGGCTCTACGGGGCCCGGGTCGTCTCGGTGGCCAAGGCCGTTCAACGCGCGCACGGGGACTGGATCCAGGACCACCAGTGCCACGACTACGGGGTTGAGTATCCCAGGACGGGGGTAGGGTCGTTCACGAGTTCCCCAAGGGCGACAGTCAACGGGTGCCACATGCTCTTCGTTGGCCGGCCGGTGGAAGCCAAGGGCGCGCACCTGATGGTTCCGACCTTGCGGGAGCTTCAGCGTCGCGGGACCAAGGCGTCGTTGACCTTCGTCATCCCCGAGGGCTTCAAGGACTTCGAGGACAGCGTCACGGCCGCGAAGTTCACGGGGGACGGGGTCATACTCATTGTCAACCCCGAGGCGACGTCGGCGCGTTTTTGGGAGTTTTCGGACCGGTACCAGTTTGGGAACGTCTTGGTGCTCCCCTCCCAGACCGAGGGCATGCCGCTCGTCGTAGGCGAGGCCCTGGCGTGTGGGCTCTCGGTCGTGGCGACGGATGTGGGCGGGATCCGGGAGTGGGTCACACCCGGAACAAACGGGATGCTGCTCCCGGTGGAGGACCTGACGGCCAGGCTCTTGGCCACGGCGGTCGAGTCCACGGCTCATCCGGGGGCGTGTTGGGACGGGGGCCCGCGCAGTGATGGGCTCTGGAATGCGCTTGATCTGAATCTGGTCCCGGGCGGGGTCGATGCCGAAGTCACGGTCCGGATGGCTGTGGGGGCCGAGTCGTTGCCGGCGCTTCAAGCGGCTTGTGGCGCCCTCGGGGGTCAGACCTTCCGGTCGTTCATCACAACGGCCTTTCCGTACGAGGTCGACGGGTGCTGGCCCGTTTGCTGCCCATGGACCGAGTTCATCTTGGACATCGACGACCGGGTCCGGCTTGAGCGGCACGCCCTGGAGCGGGCCGTGGGGATCATGAAGACCTTGGGTGTGGCGGTGCTGGAGATGCCACTCGCTGACGGCGCGGGCACGGTCATCATGACCCGCCGGGGGCGGAATGCAGGGTCGAAGGGGTTCACGGACACGTTTCACACCTACGGGGTGAGGACCGGAGCCAGTCATGAGCGATGAGACCAAGTTTGCATTGACGGTGGGTGTGAGTTGCTTTGTTGGCTGGGTCGCCGCGATTCAGTTCGTGGAGTGGAAGGCGGAGCCTTCCGTTGATGCGGGTCCTTGTTCCACCTCCTGCGCTCCCTGCCCGGAGGTCCCGGCACTGTCCCAGGAGTGCGCGGCCCTCGTGAAGGCGGCGAACCCGTTGGAGCGCTACCGGGCCCGGTACGTGACGGTCTGGGACCGCGGCGTGTGCATCCATGGGTCGTACCTCGTCAACGGTACGGTGCAGACCTGTGCCGAGCGCCCGCTTCAGAACAAGGACTGGGCGAACGTCAAGGTCGTCGGCGGGTTGAGCATCGTTGATGTGGGCGACGGTCAGGGCCCGCGCCCGTACTGGGACCTCATGTGGCTGGGAGATGGGGGTGGGAAGTGAAACGCATCCGCGAGTGGAGCACGGACAACGGCACCGTCGCCGTCGTGAAAGGCGACACCATGGACGTGTCCGCAATGACCAACGACAAGATTGTCGGCCCGTTTGTGTTCGTCGAAATGTACGGTGACCAAGCGGCGCTGTCCCTTGACGACCTCAAGGAGTTGGTCAAGGTTCTGGAAGAGGCCGGAAAGGCGGGTGGGAAGTGACCACTCTCACAGCGTTCCTACCTGTCATCGTGATGTTAGGCGCGGCTGCATGGCTCAGCGTGCTTGTCGTATGCCGCCTCGAAGATGCGGCCGAGTTGCGCGACGACTTGGCGCGCCAGAGGAAGCTGTGCAAGGGATGGGAAGCTGAATGTGACCGGTTGCGCAACGTGGACATCGAGAACAAGCGCCTGCGCGGCGTGCTGGTCATCCTGAGCGGCGTGTCGGCAGCGGAAGAGGAGAAGAAGCCATGACTACCGCCAACAACGCTTTGCGCCAAGCGCGCAACCGGAGGCTACCATGACCGACATCGTGAAGGCACTCGAGACGCTCCGGGTGAAAATGAACGACGAGGTCAAGGACACGTGCCGCGGGAGTGTGATGCCGTACCAGCTTGACCGCGCGTTGCGCGAGACGATCAAGGAGATGGGCGCCCCCGCCCAGGTCGACGACCAGCGGCATGCCCAGCTCCTGGCGTTGGCGGAAACCGCGGGGAGGTACGCCGTGGCGAAGTACATCCACAAGCAAGGGATCCTGTGCGGGCATGTCCAGGTGTTCGCCGCGTCGTCGCCTGCGGTCGATGTCGCCCAATCCGACATCATCCACGCCGCGGGCCTGCTGGGCATGGACGGGTCCACGGTGATCGACGTTCTCCAGCGTGTGGGAGAGGAGCCATGATCGACCTCAAGTGGCACCAGATTCGCGTGGGAGTTGACGAACCGCCTCCTGCTGCGCGGCGGTTCTTGTCGTCATGGAACAAGGGAGATGTGCTCGAGACGAGGATGCCAGAGGCGTGCTGCGTCTATTGTGGGGCGCCGCTTGGTCATGTACCGGAGTACATGACGTTCGACGGATCGGTGGCTCATGGGGCTTGCTACGCGGACTATCGGCGGAGGAAGCCATGACTCACCCACCCGACCCCAAGAAGCCGGCTCCTGAAGCCGCTGACGGAGCGTTGGCCGATGAGAACAACAACGGCGTGACGGTGTCATGCGCCGGTTGTTCCGCGACGCTCCGCACACACCGTTTGACGCCGTACTACCGCCCGCACGCCGAGAGCCTCGGTTGGCACCATGACGGCAGCGGGTGGCGGTGCCCGGTGTGTCTTGCTGCAAGCAAGAAGTCCGACACGAGGGCCTCGACGGGTGCCGGCGAGGCTTGGTACGAGACCTATTGCGCCTGTGGTCGGCGGCTGCCGTGTGTGAACGGCAAGTCCTACGAAGAGACCTTTGAGGCACGGGGTTGGACACGCAGCACCAAGGACCGCACCTTCTGCCCGTCCTGCACCAAGAAGCGCGACGAGGAGGCTGCCAAGCGAGAACGACTCGAGCGCACGCCCGGGACGTGTCCGCTATACCCGGAACCGTGTCCGGTGTGTTCCGACCGCGCCGTGCGCTGCTCCATCGAGGGCTGCACGGAGACGACGAGTAGTTTTGACGGCTGGACGCAGTGGGGCCAGAACCACTACTGCCCCCAGCATGTGCGCTTGGCGGACAAGCCGCCATCTGACGCGACGTACGACCCGGAGGCCAACGCGATAACGTGCGCCTACGCAGGTTGTCCGTCGGCATCGATCAATCCTTCTGGGGCGGGATGGGAACGGAACAAGGCTGGGCGGTGGACGTGTCGGGCGCACGCCTCGGTTGATGACACCCCGACGGAGGCCTCCCTGGCCGGCATCCGCAAGTTGGTCCACGCGACCGCCAAGTTGGCCCTGGAGAGCGTCCATCCGCGGACCCAGTTCACTGCGTACGGAGAGCAGTTGAGTGACTCGTTCTTGCGGGCGTGCCGGGCCCTGGGTGTGGACCATGACGACGCCGAGAACCTGCGCGAGGAGGTGGAGAGATGACCAGCCAAGCGTTCGTCGACATCCTAGGGTCTGCCGAGTTCACGGCAGTGCTTGCCGCGATGGGTGCTAACAACGCTCGACTGGAGGCCGCCAAGCCCCGGAACCTCGTCGCCGCCGGCCGGGCCGCGTGGCTCGCTGCGCGCCCGGATATCTCGTCCGAGCACACGGTGTGGGGAGGGGACTTCTACAAGCGTCCCGGTGACCCGCTTCCGGTGCGCAACCCACAGCGGATGCAGGTTGGCACCAACCGCTTCGTCCACCTGTGGGTCCCTGGTGTGAACTTGCGACGGGTCTACGCGCTCTGGCGCCGGGTGCAGGCCCGGCAGCGGGCCGCGTGGAAGCGGGTCTTTGACGTCGTCCGCGCCGCGGACACGGCTGGGCTCGCGACGCTCTACGCGCGCCCCCCGCAGCGCCTCGTGGACGCCAACAAGGCCTACGGGCAGTGGTGGTCCTACCGGATCGTCGACGGCGACGCATACCTCGGGCACGGCAAAACCTACTACATGAACGGATGGGTCCACGACGCCCCGCTCGGAGCGGCGCGTGACCTCGGTCAGGCCCTCGCTAGGGCAGAGCGCCATGGGGTGCGGTGCAACACCGACTTCCTCAATGTCGAGGACCTCTTCAAGACGATCATCCAGAACCGGGTGCAGAAACTGGCGGATGCGGAGATGGTGGCCCGAAAGGAGCGCGGCCAACCGGGGCACTGGCAGACGGTCTACTCCGTCAAGGTGTTCGACACTGAGGCCAAGGTCTGGGCCAGCAACAACCAGTGGCTCACGGGCGCGGACATCGGACAGGTCATCCTCCCCGAGGAGCGCATTGACGTGGAGCTGGGTTGGGAGGTGGGGCTATGAGTGACATCAACTACGTCGAGGACTGCGACTGCCTGAACTGCGAGGCCCAACGGCAGTGTGACGCCGCTAGGCAACAGGAGCGGGACCGGCTGTTGCCTAGCGGCGGCGAGGAAGTTCAACATGCGAGACATGATAATTATCGGTCGCTGCACCAACGCCGTGATCGACAACCTACTCAATGCTGTTGACGCCTGCGCCGACATCGAGGTGAAGCCATGACTGACGCACGTATCGCGTTCAGCTTCAAGGTTACCGAATGGCTCGCCATAGCGGTAATCAAGGCCGTCGTCACCAATAGCGGATTCACAGCCAAGCTCGACTATGACGGCGAGTGGATGGTCGCCGCATATGACGGCGTGACCTGGCGTCCGTTCAGTGGCCCACAGGTGAAGGTGGCCGTGGCGGCGCTCAAAGCCGCGCGAGTGTTTGTCCGCGGGGCCGAGGTGAAACCGTGAACTGGTCCGAGATCGAGGTCAAGACGCAGTGGTACACAGTGGGGGGGCCCACTTTTCACCTCACGACTCCAGGCGGTCTACACGCGAGCGTATTGAGGAGCGAGTAACATGGCCGGCATCGAGTTCTATCCATGCCCATACTGCGGCAAGACTGTGGCGACCGTGCGGACCGCCGACGGGCGGAGGTTCCTGCCGCACCCGAGCTGCGACAGCGCCGACGCCAAAACCCTCCGACGGGCCGAGAAGCGGCGCAAGAACAAGACCGCGAAAGGGAAGTGACATGAGCGTGCCGGTGCTGTTGAGCCTCATTGTCTTCACGTTGATCGGGATCGACGCCAAGTTGGGCCGCATCGCAACCGCACTGGAGAAGCGCAACGGGAGCAAGCCATGAAGTCGTGGAAGGCGTGCGGGCATGAGGTAAGCGAGTCGTGCTCGTGTGGCGCCCCCAACGACGATGACGTCTTGCGCCAGGTCTGGGCCAACGTCCTGTCGTTCTACTTGTGCCAAGACATTGACGTCATCGCCGTGCAGCGCGCGGACGAGGCTGTCGCCTTCGCGCGCAAGGTGCTGGAGACTCGGGATGTGCTTCGATGACTGACCTCCTCCGCCGCATCTGGGACGACATCGGCATCCTTTGTACCGTCATTGTGTGCGTCCTTGTCACCGGGTGGTCCATCTGGGCCATGGTCACCAGCATCCCCAACGACCTGCGGCGTGTGCCTGACGACGGCTGCGTGGTGGCCACGGAGTACCGCAGCGGGACGGGCAAGGAGCGCGTCTGGCGCACGTACATGGCCTGCAACGGGGAGCCGTACCATCTCGTTGTGCGGGATGGGGGGACACCATGAGGAAGCGCGACAGGATCGAGCGGAAGAGGACGAAACTGCTCGCGCGTGCTGAGGGAAAAACCTGGGAGCGATGGTTGATGACTCAGTGGGTCACGTGTATGTCCCGTATGACCTGCTGGGAAGCTCACATCGACCGCGAGGCAGCGCGACGAGGAAGAACATGATCAACTGGTCCGACGAGGGCAAGCTGCGGGAACTGGTGAGCCCCAGCATGGTCTACACACCAGGGTACGCCTTCATTGCCGACTGGTACGAGACTCTAGCCGGTGCGGCCAAGGAGATTCTACGCCTGCGGGAGGCCTTGGTCCATGGTGCCGTTTCACCCGCTACCAACGGAGGAAGCATGACCATCAAGATACCGCTGCCGATGCCGACTTTGCGGGCGTCAGCGTGCTGTGACAACTGCAAGCACTTCGACCGACTCTCCTGTGGTTGGGGTATCGAGGGGTTTCATGAGCACGTCCTCACGATGGATCGTGACGACATCGCCAACGCATGTGTCGACCCCGAAGGGTATCGAGCCCGGCATCACGTCGTCTTGTCTCGGACGGTCCAAGACGCCGAGCAGTGGGTCTGTGACCACTGGGAGAAGCAGCCATGATCCACTTGTTCCAGCGGTATCCCGACCCCGAGGTCTTCGGTCGTGCCATAGCGCTCTGCGGGGCGAGCGGCTTGCCGATGCCCGAGTGGTCCCAGTGCGTCGAGTTGTTGACGTGTGAGGTGTGCTTGTCCGAGGTCATCCGCCTCGCCCAACAGCGGCGCGAGGTACTGCGCGGGGAGGGCGACGAGTGATCTCCCTCCTCCTCGCCGCCGCGGTCTACCTCCAGACTCCGGTCGTGCGTGTCTGCTATGTCACGTCAGGGGAAGACCTCGTCGTGCGACGCACCGAGTTGAAGTCCGAAGCTGGCATGTGCGTCACCCAGGTCCCGTGCAAGGACGCGGAACTTTGGTTGCGGGCCGCCAGCGAGGCATCAATCATCGTGTTCGAGTCGAAGGACCACAACCAGTGCAGGTGACACCATGAAGTTCACCGACCAGATGAAGGCCGACCAACGCGCGTTCGGCGCCGTGTGGTTCCCCGGTGACCCGTGCCCGGTGGGTGCGCGCGTCTACGACTGGGACATGCCTGGCCGGATCGGGGTCGTCGTGGGCGTGTGGGTGCCGCCGGTCCCGGAGCCGCTTCCGGCGCCACACCATTGCCCGACGTGTACCTGCCCGGCACCGGAGTCATCGAAGTTCCCGCCAGGGTTGTCGGGGCTCGATGACCTCCTTGAGGGGGCCTGGGAGGTGAGTTGGCCGAGCGAGCGGGAGGTTGAAGGCTCGTGGACCGTGTCCACCCCCAACACCATTCATCCGCCGTGGTGCCTGCGCCCGGCGAAGGAGAAGCCATGATAGTCCTAGATTGTTGCCATGATTGCGGAGTCAAGCCTGGACGACCCCATGAAGACGGCTGCGACGTGGAACGCTGCTCCGTGTGTGGTGGGCGGCGGCTCCAGTGTGACCCGTCAGAGTGCAAGGGGCATGATCGTGCGTTTGCTCGGTGGACTGGACTGTGGCCCGGTCACGCCGAAGCGAAGGAGCTGGGCGTTGACCTAAACGAGATCCAGAACTACCGCAGAGAGTTCTTCATCAAGCCGAGGCAGCCATGAAGCTGGAAAGCAGCCCGTCCGATGTCCACCTCTTGCGCTACACCACGCGCCGCACCGCGCGCCAAGTCTGGTGCGGCTTCCTCGCCGAGACCGTTGTCACCACGCGCGTAGTGACGGACTGCACTTGCTTCCCGTGTCTGCGAGCGCTCGGGCACGAGGCCGCGAGTCAACGCCTCCACCTTGGAAAGGACGTGTTATGATCCGGACCCCGTTCAAGCTCCGCGACCAACGCAAGCTGGCCGCTCACCTCCGCTGGGCCCGGCCGTTGCGGGCCGTATGCCGGGCGGCGAAACATTCCGACGTCAGCGCGCTGGAAGCCCGCTCGCGGGACGCATTCGCACTCGCAGCCGGCTTGAAGCTCGTCGCGGCTTACATCAGGGGGCTTGGGTTATGATCCGCCTTCTCGCCCTTCTCCCGGTCGCTTTCCTGCTCTTCGTTCTGGGCCTGTTCTACGCCCACAAGAGGTCCTCATGATTCCCTACTACCTGGACTCCATGGGCGCCGGGCAGGCCGCCTTCAACGATGGCCTTCTCGACCTGGGCTTCAAGCCCGTTCCGCCGGCCAGTTTTGAGTTGGCTCTCGCGCGGGGAGACCGGGTCCTCGTCCACGGCTGGTGGTATCCGGCGGCCCTTGCCGAGAAGTACCCCCGGCAGATCGTCGTGCTGTGGCACACGGGGTTCGCCGGCAACGACCTCCTGGGCGCGGGAGCCGCGTTCGCTCGCGTTGCGGAGCTGGCCAAGGCGGGTTTGGTGACCCTGATGATGACCGAGACCCGGGACCGCCTTCCGGCCTGGGTAGCCCCCCTGACGGTGTTCTGGTCCCCGGACCGGCTCCGGGCCTTGTTGCCCAGCCCGATGCCCGAGCGGCAGAAGGGCCACGTGGTGGCGGGGCTTCACGGGGACTGGGCCAGCAGTGCCAAGAACACCGTGGGCAACGTCTGGGGCGCGGTTGCCGCGGGAGCTACGGTGCACACGTCTCAGACGGCGCTGACCGAGGCGCTGAAGCCTTTGGTGGACCGGGTGGTAGTGCATCCGTCGTTGTCCCGGCGGGGAGCCGTGGCGCTCGTGGCTGCTTGTGAGCTACTCATCCACGTGAGCCTGGCGGACTCGTGGTCGTTCCAGGCCCTGGAAGCGCTCTATGCTGGTACGCCGGTGCTCGTGTCCGAAGCCTGTGGCATTAGCCAGGTGTCGTCTGAGTTCATCCGGGTGCGCCCCACGACGCTATCCGCGGGCATCATGCACGAGGTCGGATGCGCCCTGGCGCAGTCTCCCGCGCGCCTTCCTCGCGGGCTGGAGGTCCTCAAGGGCCTTGACGCCATGGCCGAAATGCGGAAGGTTCTGGCGGTCATGCAGCTCCACGCCGTGGGGTTTGACCTATGACCATCCATCACGTTTTCGCCAACAAGGCCAACATCGGGGACTGGCTCTCGGCCCTGGGTATCCAGCGGGCGCTAGGGAGTCAGCTCGCGGTCACGGAGCACTTTTGCGACGAGGGTTCGGTGGCCGTGACCTTGGCGCAGTTGTCCAAGCTCGGCTCCGACGACTTCATCATCATCGGGGGCGGGGGCCTGTTCATGGACTACTTCGAGCCGTTCTGGCACGGGTTCCTGGCCCTGCTCAATCGTCCGCGGTACGTCATCTGGGGCGTGGGGGTCTGTGACCACAAGGCCCGAAAGTCCTGCACCGATGTCAGGCTGTTCCAGAACGCCGTGCACCAGGCAGCGGCCGTGGCGGTCCGGGATAGCTGCACCCAAGGCTGGTTGGGTTGGGCGCTCAACCTGCGACTGGCGCCTTGTCCGTCGGTTCTGACGGTCCCTCCCGCTGCGATGGGGACCGGGGTGTTGGTCGTGGAGCACCCCGGGCTCTTGGACGGGGTTGTTCGGGAGCAGGTACGTCAAGCGACGCGTCCGCGGGCGGTGACGGATAACATCGTGTCCTGGGGCGACAAGGAGGCCCTGTGGCGCGTCGTGGGGCAGTACGAGAAGGCCGTGGTTGTGGTCAGCTCCCGGCTCCACGGGTGCGTCCTCGGGCTTGCTATGGGCAAGAAGGTCCTCGCCGTGTCCCAGGACCACAAGATCGAGAGCTTCATGACCGCGGCCGGGTTGAGTGAGTGGGTGTGCGAGCCCGAGAAGGTCTCGGAGGCCCTGGGCCGGTTGGACCAGCAGCCCGACGTGTCGTCGTTCATCAAGAAGGCCCGGAACGCGAACCTGGAGTTCGCCCGGATCATCCAGAAGGCCTACCTATGAGCACGTACTACGATTTCCATTGCCGGACGTGCAACAAGGACTGCGGCATCGACAATGCTCGTTGCGACGAGGCCATGGTCCTGATGCTCAAGCATCGGGCGGCTTTTGTCGGTCTGGCCGAGGCCGTGGACGACTTTGGGTGTGGGTGCGGGTTGGGGCTGGAGTTCTCCGGGTTGGGCGGGTACTGCTGGTCGGGGTTGCCGGAGTTCTTCCGCAAGCACGCCGGGCATGATGTCGCGGTGCAATCCGAGTATGGCTCGTTCCACGACGAGTGCGGCGAGTGGATTGCTCGAGTCGCCATACCCGAGGGCAACGCGCACTTCTGCACCCTCCCCGTTGGCCATGCCGGCGAGCACGCGAGCACGAGGAAAGCATGACCGAGACCGAGTTCCGCGACCTGTTCATCCAGCGCTACTACCACGACCGGGGCATGGATCCGTCCACACCGGAGAACCAGCGCGACATGGCCACGCATCTCGTGGAGCGACCGAGGTACTACCGGGACTGTGTTATCCCGTGGTTGAACCGGGTTTTGCCCCTCAGAGGCGCCAAGGTCCTCGAGGTCGGGTGTGGAACCGGTTGTGCCACCCAGGTCCTTGCGGAGCTTGGCGCGGACGTGGACGCCATTGACATCGACGCGAACGCCGTGACGCTCACCCAGGCCCGGTGCCAGCTCCATGGGGTTCCGGTCCGGGCAAAGTTACTCGATGCCGTGGACATGGAGCAGGAGTTCCGGTACCGGCTCTTCAACACGATCATCTTCTCGGCGGTGCTCGAGCACATGAGCCTGAAGGAGAGGTTGTCGACCCTGGGGTCAGCGTGGCGCATGCTCCGTCCTGGGGCGTTCCTCTGCATCCTCGACACCCCCAACCGGCTCTGGTACTACGACCACCACTCCATGCAGCTCCCCTTCCTCCACTGGCTGCCCGATGACGTGGCCCTGGCCTACGCCCAGCGCTTCAGCCCCCGGGGGTTCTGTAAGACCTTGGACATCCACAAGCTCACCCGGTTTGGGCGGTCCATCAGCTACCACGAGCTGGAGCTGGCCGGCATCCCGCTTGATGTGGCGTCGGCTCTGCGAGCGGATGACGGAGAGCTCCAGCGCGGCTTGCGCGCGCTTGAGGACCGGGGTCTTGACCCGGCGTTCTTCCAGCCCTCGCTCGATATTCTCATCCGGAAGCCCACAGGATCACCACGGAGGACACCATGAAGACCAACACCCGGTTGCTCGGAAACATTGAAGTCGTCGTGAAGGCCCACGACCTGGCCGTTTCATCACGAGACAAGCTGCGCAACGTGGAGGAGCAGCATTTGCCAGACTTGATCCGTCAGCTCGTGAAGCTGCCGGGGTGGACCCAGGCCTCGAGGTTCGAGTACCTGGGGATTTTCCGGGTCGACAAGGGTTTCGCTGACCACAGTGTGTTCTTCTTCGTGGACCCGTGGCAATTCAGCTACGATCAGGAAACCGGGGACATGGAACTCCAGTACAAGCCGGACGACGTCCACAGCAACTGGGCGCAGCGGCGTCTCAATCGGCTCCATGGGGTTGCGCACCTGTACCGCTTCGGGTTCCGCAAGTTCAACAAGAAGTGGGCCAAGCTGGCGCCGTTGGCGTCGGCGATGCTCGAAGCGACGGAGGGCTGACCATGAATGCGAACCTCAAGAAGGACCTCGGCGATGACCTCACTGTGTTCGTCATCACGACCGGGGAACCGTCCACATCCGAGTGCCTGCGGCGCCTTGACGCCCAGGACTGTGACTTCAACCTTGAGGTCGTCAAGAACGTGACGCCCATGGACCGGGCGTTCCAGGCGATGCTCAACTATTGCGAGACCCCGTTCTTCATCCAAGTCGACGCGGACATACTCTTGCGCCCATGGGCCATTCAGAAGCTCTACAACGAGCTGGCGGGTCGCGAGCCCGAGGTCGCGTTCGTGTGCGGATGGCTCTGGGACGACGACGTCCAGCGCGCCATCGTCGGGGTGAAATGCTACCGCCACGACGTCTGCGTCAAGTTCCCCTACGAGTCGTCGGTCTCATGCGAGGCTACCCAGTTCCAGGCCATGCAGCGCGCCGGGTACCGGTACGAGTTGATCGGTAACGGGGAGCGCATGAACCCCCAGCAGTGCCTCGGTACGCACTACGCGTCCCAGAACCCCGAGTTGGCGTTCCGCCGCTGGCAGCGCCTCATGCAGAAGTACCGGCGCTTCCCCCACATGGGTTGGCTCGCGCCGTACCCACGCCGGCTGCTGGAAAAAGTCGCGGCTCCCGGAGCCACGGAGCTTGACCAGTGGCGCGCCTACGGGGTCATCGCGGGGCTGACGGGACCGTTGCCGGCCAACTCCGAGATCGACGCCAGCCTGCCCGACCTCGACTTCCGGCGCCTCGCGGTGCACATGACCGACGGCCCCACCGAGGTGACGCTCTACGTGACGGAGCGCTGCAACCACGCGTGTGTCTTTGATGGGGTGCCATGCAAGCGCCAGGTGGACGACTCCCTCAAGACCGCTGACGAGATGTCCTTGGACATGGTCCGGACGGCGCTTGGACGCTATTCCACTATCCGCGGGGTGTGCATTGCGGGCTTTGGCGAGCCGCTGCTCCACAGCCGCATTGACGAAGTGGTTGAACTGGCTCGGGCCCGGTTCGGGCCCGCGGGCACCGTTGGAATCATCACCAACGGGGCCTTTTTGGGGGGCTTCGTGGCGCGGGCTCCCAAGGTCGCGGCGATGCTGACCTACATCTCGGTGAGCCTCAACGCCGCCACAGCGGAGAAGCATGAGGCCATTACCCGGGCCAAGACCTGGGAGCTGGTCATGGACGGCATCCGGGCCGCGGTGGCTGCCAAGCTGCCCGTGGGGCTGTCGTTCGTGGTGACTCGGCAGACCGTGTCCGAGATCCCGGCGTGGCTCGCCCTGGCGGCAAGCTTGGGAGTGAAGTTCGTGACCCTGCACAACATCCTTCCCCATGGCGGTGAGGATGAGCATTTCCTCTCCCGGGTCCTGACCAAGGGCTGCCCCGAGGCGGAGGCCCTGCGCGAGGCCCGGTTCCTCCCTGGGGCCGAGTTGGTCACCCACTGGCCGCAGCTCATCGAGCCCGGTAAGGCCCCGGGCAAGTGCGAGAGCGCCGCCAAGTCGCTCGGGGTCGATGCCAAGGGCCGGCTCACCCCGTGCCGGCGTATTGATGCTCCTCACGAGCTGTACGGCAACATCAAGGACGAGGACCCGTGGAATGGTCCGGAGGTTGTCAACCTGCGGTTCGAGATTCTCGGGGACCGGAGGCGCTGTGACATGTGCGAGCACTGCTTCGGGAACTGGAGGGAGTGATGCTGTCAACCCCCTACAAGGACAAGTTCAAGGACTACATGGACCACATCAAGGAAGGCTTCATCTGTGGCGTGTGTGGCGGAACCACCACGACCCCCACTGGCAAGACCAACGTCATGGGCAGCGGCCTTGACCTCGTACGGTGCACCGGTTGTGGCACCAAGGGGTACAACGGCGTGATCATCACGTTGTCGGACTTTGCCAACAGCGTGATGTCCTACAAGTGCGCCGACCACAGCATCGGTACCGGTGCGGCCAACAACGACGACCTCGAGAAGAAGGTGCGGTTCGAGCGTACCCGGGCGGGGTACTTCAAGTACCTGCACCAAGCGGCCCTCGCGCAGTCCGGTGCGGACTGCACTCCCGCGTTCGCGGGGAAGGTCTACGACGTGGGGGTCAACGTGGGTGACTACTTGGCGGCAGCCAAGGAAGCGACTCCCAAGGCCTGGGTGGGCGGGTGTGAGATCAATGCCCGAGGGGCGGAGATCGCCCGGGGCCGTGGGCTCGCGGTCGAAGGGTGCCTCTTCCAGGACGCCCAGGTCCCCGAGGGCCTGGATGTGGTGTCCATGCTGGATGTCATCGAGCACACTCACACCCCCGGTGCTGACCTGGCCAAGATCCACAAGCACCTCCGGCCCGGCGGGGTTCTGCTCGTCAAGACCTTCTACGACGAGTTCCACGACACCCTTCCGGACCTGGACCTGTCTTCCACGGCGTACGGTCGACCGTACCCAGCCCACGGGTACTTCGATCCCATCTCGCACGTCTGGCATTTTGACACCGAGGTGCTGAAGAGCGTCATCCAGCGCGCGGGCTTCAAGGTCGCCTCGGTCACCCCGGACCTCGTCTGGGGGCAGGTTACCATCATGGGGGTGAAGGTTGAACTCCCAAGGCGGTAGGAGTAGCTTTTCGGCATGACCCAGGCCCTCGACCCCCAAGGCAAGCTCGAGAACGTCCACCCCCGGCTCGCGGAGAAGGTCCGGGCCATGGCCGCGGACCTGGCCGCCGTGGGCATCACCATCACGGTGACTTCGGGCATGCGGTCCGTGAGTGACCAGGACGACCTCTACGCCCAGGGCCGGTCCTTCCCCGGGACGATCGTGACCAACGCCCGGGGCGGTCAATCCATGCACAACTACGGCCTCGCCGTGGATGTGGACACCCCGAACGAGGGGAACTTCGCTCGGATCGGGGTCCAAGGCCAAGCCTACGGGCTGGTCTGGGGCGGGTCGTGGTCGTCCTTGTACGACCCCGTGCACTTCGAGATGCCCCGCGGCGGCCGGAACATGGACCAGCTCTTGGCCATGTACGACTCCGGTGGGCTTGACGAGGTCTTTTCGGAACTGGGTCTGGAAGCGGCGACCCTCAAGGAGGCCGGTGGGTCCTCGGTCTGGGTCATGGCGCTGGTCGTGGGTGTGGTTGGGTGGCTCATCTGGAGGCGGCGATGACTTGGGTCCGGAACAACCCCGCGCTCCCCATCACCAAGGACCACGGGGTCTTGGTCGTGAAGTCTGCGTTCGGCTTTGATGACAGCCGGGCGCTCACGCTCGTCAACACCGCGCGCATGAGCCAAGGCGATCTGGAGGCCGTCGTCGGCTTCATCCGCCTGAACGACGAGTACGAGCAGCCCGCGGCGTACCAAGTGTCTTCGGTGTGGGCGGAGCCCGGGTATGGCCCCCGGCTTTACGAGCTGGCGCTCACTTGGATCCATGACCGGCACCGGGCCAAGGGGAGGCTCCTCCCCGACCGGACCCAGACCCTGCCGGCTCAAGCGGTCTGGACCCGGTTCATGACCCGGCCAGATGTGGTGGTCGATGTTGACGAGCACGGGCGCCCCCTTGCCATGCACGCGGCCAAGTTGGTCCCGTGCATGAAGGCCCTTCTCTGCCGGGGACATCTGGCGCTCAAGAAGGCCGCCCGGAAGAACCGGCTGCGCTTGGCGGAGGCCATGGACCAAGTGAATGAAACCACGGAGGTCCTGTTCGTGAATGCGATGATGGACTACGTGGAGGGCCTGAAGAGATGACCCCTCCCAAGAAGTCCAAGTTCGAGACCCTGCGGTACGTCTTCTACGACACGGTGCCCGTGGGCCTCGGGTGCGCTCTGGACAGCCCTTGGCGAATGTTCGACGCCTTTGGCGCAAACGCGGGGCAGCGTGACAAGACCAACATCCGGGTGCCTGAGCAGTTTGTCGAGGGGATGTACACGATCCACGCCGTGGCCGTTGGCGCGCCGACGTTGGCAGTACTCAAGACGTGGGCCACTGCGGTGCTTACGGTGCTCGTGGGGCTGAAGCCGCTGTTCGCGGCCCCGTTGTGGGTCCCTCCGGATGCGGGGATACCGGACCGCGGACAAGTTCTTGAGACTCCCGTGGGGTGGACGTTCTACGGCTGGGACTTGGTGCCCATTCGGGTCCACCCGCGCCAGCGAAGTGTTGTTCGTGTGGAGCTGCCTGGAACGGAAACACCCGCGGGTGACCTGCGTGTAGTCGTCGACGGCTACATGACCCGGGAGTGGGGATGACCCGGGCCCAGGTCCGGGAACTCCGGGTCGTCGCGTCGTTCGCGTTCGGCCACGCGGCCACGCCGGTGGCGTGGATCCCGACCTACGAGGACGCCTGTCGTTGGTACGCGACGCATAGGACCCAGGCCGACGAGGCGGTTGAGGCCCAGTTCCGGACCCGGTGGCCGGACAAGCCCTTCATCATCGGGCGGGAAGCCTGGGAGTTTGGTACGGCGCGCCGGCAAAGGACCTGGGACCGGCACGTGGCGAATGCGGCGCGGACCGAGCGTTGGCATCAGTTCGACGGGCTCAAACTCGTTTCGATACACGTTGATGGGGTCTTCACCCGGGACGTAACCTAGCGGTAGACTGCCCCTTTGACGCCGGAGGGTTTCCGGACACCCTTCAGCCCGGTGCAGCCGCTCAGGAACAGGCCCCCGCCCACGGCGAGGCCCTCGGGAAGGGCCCGAAGCCCGGTGCAGCCGCTCAGGTACAGGTTCCCGCCCACGGCGAGGCCGTCGGGAAGGGCCCGGAGGCCGGTGCAGTCGCCCAGGTTCAGGTTCCCGCCCGCGGTGAGGCCGTCGGGAAGGGCCATGAGCCCGGTGCAGCCGTGCAGGTTCAGGTTCCCGCCCACGGCGAGGCCCTCGGGAAGGGCCATGAGCCCGGTGCAGCCGTACAGGTCCAGGTTCCCGCCCACGGCGAGGCCGTCGGGAAGGGCCACGAGGCCGGTGCAGCCGCTCAGGAACAGGCCCCCGCCCACGGCGAGGCCCTCGGGAAGGGCCCGAAGCCCGGTGCAGCCGCTCAGGTACAGGTTCCCGCCCACGGCGAGGCCGCCGGGAAGGGCCCG